>Ga0325403_1003690_pt1 | contig 14040 bp, 6 predicted proteins | sample PopdelMetagenome_19_FD_205665 | JGI IMG/M metagenome (GOLD analysis project Ga0325403, IMG submission 205665) | Populus deltoides microbial communities from Bellville, Georgia, United States - Xylem-PdKOR-R4 | ecosystem: Host-associated > Plants > Phyllosphere > Stem > Wood/Secondary xylem...
TTGAGAGAAATGTAAGTAGAAGAAGACTGAGAGAAAAGGAGGTGAAAATATTTAAGAAAATAAATGAAGATGGGTATTAGTAGTAGTAGCTGTTGTTTTATTTTTATTTTATTTTATTTTGTATTCTAATTGAAGAAGCTTTATAGTTGAAAGATGATTAGCCGATGCTGCCGAAAAATTATTTTAAGCTACTGTTTCGTTAGTATTTATACCTAAAGGGAAAGTTTGTTTGCGAGGAGTGGTGCTATTGTGACTATGATTTCAAATAAATGGATTTAAAAAAATATTATTAGTTATTATTAAAAAGAGATTTTAAAAAATATATAATTAGTTAAAATTGTTCTCGATTTTTGCATACAAAGTATATAAAAAGTAGATTTTCATAAATAAAAAACATTTTATTTTTAACTTTTACCAAATCGAGATTTAAAATATAATTATATGTGAGACTTAATATAAAAATAGAAATGATATGGTTAACCAAATGATTTTTTTTCTCAATTATTGAGTATAAAATAGAAGTTACCATGATATTTTAATTAATTATAGACTCTTCATATATGTTGTGTTTTTTTTCTTTTCTTTTTTAATCAAGGGTTTTCCTATTCAATGTGATGACAGATATGGAAACACTTTTTTTATGGTAATTGTTATAATTCATTTCAGCCTCTTCACTGAAAAGAAAATTGAAAATGATGTTCCTCACCCAAAAAAGGATTTTAAAGGAAAAATTGAACTATCACATTAAAAATCAAGCTTCTCACAAAAAAAATAGCTAAAATTATAATTTTACAATCAAAACCATATTCATCGCATCAAAATTAGTTTATCAAGGTCAAATTTGTTATTTTATAGTCAAAATTGGATTTCTTGTCAAAATTGACCAACACCATCATTTTATAGTCATCATCACATTAAAATTAGATAAAATCAATATATTAAGATCAAATATGTCATTTATAGTTAAAATTGACCAAAACTATCATTTTGCAGTCAAAACATTAAAACTTGTAAAAAATAATTTACAGGGTTCAAATTCATTGAAGTATTTTTTATAATACAAAAAAATTTGATGATCAAAATCGGTTTTCTAGTGGTCAAAATGGTTTTTTACACTAATTTTTAATGATTTTTTTTCTACATTAGCACAGTAGAAAAAACTTATTTTTCAAGCCAGTACAGTTAGGAAAATAATTCTCACTCTGGCACACAAACAATGATTATGCATGTACTAAATGCGTCACTTATAGGTCACACATGTAGTATATATATCACCTATTAAAATATTAGTCACTCTCGGTCTCAACCATTTCAACTCTCTGCCTAACAAAACCTAATTTCACTGTCTCCAAAACAGCCAACATTTCACAAAATCATAAAAACAACAACAATAGCCAACAACCAATAGAAGCACTTAGTTTCATGGTAGGTAAATTTATAGTTTTAAAAAATTAATCTCAACACAAAAATAATTCATTAAAAAAATAGCAATTCAATTATAAATTAATTAAATTGCATAGTTAAACATCTAACAAATTAACTTTTTGATGAACCTGCATTATCAGAACCACTGTCATGTCATTGTCGTGCATGGCACGATAAATACAGTCATTCTCTTCTATTGCATCGTCCAAACATTGAGCCCCCCCAACCTCGTCAAGTGAAGAATGGCATGACGAGAACCAAGTATTAAAAATATCACGCACAACATCGTCAATAGCATCACATACTGTAGTAATAGCTCTCTGACCCTCGTATATTAAAAAATTCACCTAATATATTAAAAGACATCATATTATCATTTTTAAGAGATATATATATATATATATAATTTATTACATGTTAAGAAAACTAGTTCATACATACCAATCTATTATATCTTGGTGCACGAGACTCATAATTATTTGAATTACATGTTGATTGATGCAAAGTATCACATACATGTCTCGTAACACGCTCCCACAATGGAGTTATAAATCGCCTAGTGTTCATGTACTAAAACATATAAAAATCTAATTCAATAGGTGAATACATATATGTAAATATGCAATCTCTTCTCACATGCCATAAATTAACATATTGTGCATGAAGCACCAACCAATCATCTTTCTCTTTATCTCTATGATTAATAGCATGTAGGTCATCAAGTGTGCCAACATTATCAGGTATGTTGATACAATCCAAATTGACGCATTACCCAAATCAGGACAATGCATCTCAACTACGACAAACACAATGTATAAGGATCACTGATAATCATAATCACTTTCCTCCGTGCATAATAAAGATGTTATTACAATCAAATCGTTAGTGTACGGTGTCTATCACCTATAAAACCATAAAACATATATATTAAAAACTTTCACACCAAGAAATAAAGTTAAATAAGAAAATGAATAATTAACTTCATGCATACCTAGTGAGGCTCATGTGAATCCAACTCGTCTTAATAGAACTCGTGGACATGAGTAGAAATTTGTGTAAAACACCTAGATCTCTCCCCAACCCAACTAACATATTCAAGACAGTTAAGTTAAAGAATTTTTTATAGAAAATTTAAATTTAATAATGTTTATAATAATTATTACCGAGCTCTAACTGAAAGTCGTCTTCCTGTAACTATATTGAACATCTGATTTCTCCAAACAACAAGACGATCGATGTAAAGATGCTTTTACAACAATAACTTCATATTCACAATAAAAAAAAATTAGTAAATATTTACATTAACTATATTTAATAGAATATAATATCAAATTATACTTGTAGAAACAATAAACATCCACCTATTTATTTCTCATCTGACATATATGTGTGGCAAAGCCGACGATACAGATATGCAAGCACCGTCGAGCCTCAACTATAGTTATGGATGACAACAAAGTTTTCCAGCAGTGGAGAAAGTAACATGGAATTGCATTACATGTCAAATCGGTGAAGATCATGGCTTTAAACATGTGCATTATATATGCTCTAGCATAATAATACAATACAATCTCTATAACACCCTCTAATGGGATCTCAAAACTCTTATTCAACCATATCAACCTAATATAATCCTATTTATATCCCTTAAAATGAGGCACTTTTCCCAATATATGAAGTTATAAATTATCTTTGTTGCAAGTTGTGGGGCCTGTAACAGGAATTCCATCTATTGAAAGGTTGACTAGCATGACAACATATTACAATGTCTATCATCTCTCCAACAAAAAAATGGAATATGAGAGTTTCTCACCTCCACTACTCAACTAATGCTGTAATTAAACCATGATCGATACTTATGCTTTTTAGGTGACTAATCTCAAAAAATCTAACCTCGATGAAATGAGGATGAAAATGGTCATCTAGGTCCATCAGGGCATGATGACAAGGTTAACCAAACCACCATGATATTTTTTCATCAAAAAAATATGAACATAATTATTAACAACATTTATAATTTATCATGTGATCATGTTATATAAAAATATATATTTACTCATCAAGCCCAAATATCCTCAGATTGATGCATGTACTACAATCACAAGACTAATAAATCATCAGGACTTGAAAATAATGAGGATTCATTCTCTCACATGCCACGACATCCGTTCGTAGATCCATCTCCCCTAGTTCATACTATGACATGTACAAGTATAAACAGTGTTACAGGAGAAAAAAAAACAACTTAACATAGAGATATGAAATAAAAGTCTTAATTTAAAACAAAATTTTTCACTTACATTGTCTACTTTGACATGTTTTTCTATTATGACCAGTTACACCGCATAACCCACATTTATTTTGTGCATGCCCCTCTCTAACATACATCTCGTTATGCAGACGAGTGGATCTACGTCAACCTTCTTCAACTCTCCATCTAGTTGGACATCCTTCAACTACTAGTTTAATTTAATAGGTCATGATGGAATATCTGGTAAGCATTTGAAATAAAAATAATATGAATTTTTGTAACTGGTGTTAGAAAATAAAAGGTCAACAAATTATTCAAAGTCAACATGTTGCAATGTACAACATGCAATAAGTTGTGAACATGATCGATGATACAATTATCATTTACCATACATACATATTCTATCATTAAATCGAATTATTCATTGAACCTCTCTTCAACTACCAGTTACTGGGGGGTTTCAACTTGAAAAATACCATCTAGGATAATATACTCAAATTATGTGATCTTGATTTTGATGCATCAACAATAAGTTCAGCAAACACTTGTGGAGGCCACAATACACAACGACTTTTCAATAAGCAAACCACAAACACTTTTCAAGACATTATTGAAAATCTTTGACAAATTTATGGTCACATTTCCATAATGATAATCACCATCATAAGCCATTCTTTGATTTGATCATTCCTATCAAACATATCATCATACATAGTATTAAATCCCCATCTTGAAGGCTCTTGACAGATCTTATCTAATAGTTTTTTCAATGCCATATGTTTGGATCTTTTATTAAAGTTACTCACAAAATGGCAAGAACAATAACGATGATATCCATTTGGCTCGATCCATATTTATGACATCATATTCTTAATTTCTGCATGTCTATCTAAAATTATATATAATCCAATACATCTACCTGTGACATGTTGGAGAATCAAATCTAAAAACCATGTTCAGTTACTATTCATTTCTTCTTTGACCAAAGCATAACACAACAGAAAAGCCATATTATTTATGTTATAAGCAATTGCAATCAAGATTTTGCTTTTTATTTTTCATATAAGTGAATGTTTGATGCAATCATATTATTTGATAGTTTTACCCATATATACCTAGTATTTTGCCTATGTTCTATATATATATAATGTCTTGATATTCTTTATTTTATGTTTTGAAGGCACTTTTGGATGCAAGATTCAAAAAGAAGTAAATTGGAGATAATTGATAGATTTGACCTCCGATCAATATTTTATGTAGAGCTTGAGCTCTATACGTCGAAATGAAGTGATTCCAGTGGCATTAGTAAGCTAACATTCATACCTTTCTATACATATATGGGAAGAAAAATAAAAAGAGAAAGAGCATGGAAATTGCAGCCTTCAAAGACAAATCTCGCATTCTGCCACTGTTGAATTTTGGCCATTCCGACTTGAATATCTTGAGCTAGAGAAGTCTATTAGATGCAAAATTAATTTTGATGGATTCCTGACTCGAAGGCCTATCAACCTACCAAATTTAAACAGAAAAGGAGCTCATATAAAAGAGATATGAGATTTTTAAGATGACACATGAATTCTTCTAGTAGACAGGTTTGATGAAGAAATAAGTCCAAAGTACTTTTCAAAGTATCTAAACCGATATCCAAGTCTTTATTTCGATAATTTAGCTCCTCTAAGTCCAAAGTCAAAGCTTGAACATTTTATGCAAGACTATTTCTTTTTCTTTCTTTTAGAAAAACAGTTATTGAAATATTTAAATGTAAATTATCTACTTAGAAAAGGACTACTTTGTAAATTATCAAATAAAAATAAAGAGAGAAAGGAAAGGAGGGGCAGCAAAAAAAGAAGAAAAACGCACCCTTTCCTTCAAAAACCCGAAAGCATGCATTCTTCTTTCCTTTTGATTAGTTGTTCAATAGACATGCAATGCTAAGCTCTTTTCTTGGTTGCAAAGACACATAAACCTTCAGATTTCAAGATATGTGAGATTTATTTTACCTTTCCTTTTCAGTTTATATGATTAATATGTTTGTTTTCCTGTGCTTATTTCCTATGATTGTTTATTTTAATTACTAGAGCAGACTCTAAGCTATTATTTTAAACAATTTATTGCTAAGTTTGCTATCAAAATCGGAGTTGTGGTATATAAACTTGTGAAGCAACTGAGTTTAATAATCGTAGCAGATCTATATTATTAATCTTAGAAAAAATATTTGATCACATTAAACATGTATTGTAGACATTTATGTGTCTAGATTAATCAACTGATATAGTTCTTAAGGTTGTCATTTAATTAAATTACTAGTGGGGACATTATGGTTGTTTGATGGTTAGGTTTAGTTACACTGTGGATCGGTTAACTTACTAACGTTAAGAAAAAAATAAATATTCAGAATATAAATTGATGTATTGTTTTAATGATTGGTTTTAATTTATGTAGCTGGATGTCTACTTAAAACCAAGATTTGTTCTCTTGATAGTTTTCTGAATTATTTAATATAGTTTGATTGTTTTATTCTACTATAGTCTAAATAACCTCAAAACCCCTCCAAATTGCATATCGTCTAGCATAAAAATATTAACTAAACCTTCGTCGTGGAATCGACCCCTTACTTGCTCTATACTATCTTGTTTATTTAAGTTAAGGTAATTAATTTGTATGACCGCGACATTGCAATAGTGTCATCAATACTTATTAGTGGACAAATATATTGAAACCTCTAAATTGAAGTTCTAAATGCCCACAATTCTCTTCCAAATACTACTATATCACCATCATTCATCTTTTGATCCTACTCAGTAACTATACTAAGATTTGATTCTTTTAGAGCTAACAACATCTTAGGAAGCATTATAAAAGATTCCTCATATAATCCAAACAACCTCTCCAATATTTTTTGTTTAGCCAACCAAGCTTTTTTATACAATATATCGTACAAAAATCTTTATGGATAGTTGCTTGAATGGTTGTAATTATAATAGTTATTTAAACTTTGACAATGTTCAACAACATATTGGTAGAGAAAGAACATGTTCAACCTTATTATGTAAAAAATTCACTTCAATACAAAGTGTCACCGCGTACATGCATTGATTAAATCAGCCTTGGTTCAGAATATTTTTCCAACCTCTGACTCAGTACTTAAGTCTGAATTCCTATGACCCAAAGCCCAATAAAAATGCTCATCTTGTAAGTAGACCCACTAACATCTTCAAATTCAGGAACATTGGGTCTCATTATTTGGTTTATTGGCTTACCTTGCTTGTCTTCCTTAACTACATCATTAATATGATAATCATCTTCCTCGTCACTTAGTTCAAATTCTTTATAACAATATACACCATTTATTGAACTAATATTAAGTTCATTGTATCACTAGCTGTCCTAGATGGACTTGCTACATATGATGATTTTGTGGTCTTTTGACTGTGACATGACACCCAAGTTAACTCCAAACTCGAAGAGTTTTCTACTTTAAATTTTCTACTTAAGTAAAGCTCTAATATTTGCAACCCGTTTGTGTTGATCAACCCAACCATTGCATTAAAACTCATATCACTAGTAATGGGCACATCAATATAACAATTCAGATGACACCCACCTAACATCCTTCAAGTAATATCAACATCAAATTCTGCCAAATTCCACCCAATTCCTCAACATATTACATTTTTAAATTTGTCAAATGAACTGTCTAATCTCAAGCTAAATAATATCGTTATCATTATCGATGATGTTACCACCATAATAACATAAAATTCCCACTATAGAAGACATGTTTTATAAAAATCACAATAAAGCACAAAGTTAATTTGTGAATATAGCAAATTATTCAAGTTACATTAAAAAATCCAAAATTAACAAAAATCATAAACTAAACCCTAACACTAACATAATCAACACAACATAACTCTTCGATTCTTCTTACTGAATAAGATAATATACACACTTAATTAACTAATTTTATATCTAATTAATCTTCAATTAGGCAAAATCAACAAAAACCTTAACTTAAACCCTAAAATTTTTATCCTAAAAAATTCACAAACTAATAAAGTAAAATAACAAATTAATAGAGCGGAAGGTGAATATGCTTCAAATTAGTTAAATAAGGCGTTTATGTGTGGTGGTGACAATAGAAATGGTGGGAGAAATCACTGGTTGTCGCAAGTGGATGGGTAGAGAAAGAACTGATGACTGGAAAAGAGAGAAATATTAGGTCTGTAATGAGAATAAGATAAGGATTTTTTTTATAGTGAAGAGAAAAATCAGGTTGCTTGAGTTAAGAGCGATGCCAAGAGGATGAAGAACTAGTGGAAGATAGAAAGAAGTAAGGGAGAAGAAAAGAAAGAGAAATTGTCTTGAAATTAATTAACCGAGTGGCCGCACATTTGCTACATACACAACCTATAGGTTGTGTATTTAATACATGCGCAACCACTGTTTGTGTGCTAGAATGGGAATTATTTTCCCAACTATGCTAGTTCAAGAAATAAGTTTTCCCACTATGCTAATGTGGGAAAATACTTGATTTTTAACACACACATACACACACATATAAGAATGGTTATAGCCCATGTGATTGGGCGGTGCGATGGGATCTGATTAATCACATCCCATTACTCAAATGATATACTAGCTATAAATAGCCAATGCACCATTTGAGGTTAGTTTCTTTTAAAGGATTAAAAGCTTTACAAATATCCTCCCTCTTGTTTTTTACTTTTTCATCATCCTAAAAAAGAAATCTATCTTCTAAAAAAAAAACGAATCTAAGTTATTGATAAAAAGAAAAGAAATCTGGTTGTTAAACGTAAATACCCAATGAACCTCATAAATTGATTCAAGGATCTAATCTGATCTTACCCACACCCGATCAAAACCCAAACAAATCATAATATCAATTCCAAAAATCCACTGAATCCCAACCTTTGGTTCAAAATTTTCATCTAGCATTACCCGTAATTCATAATGTTATTTCCATGTCATCTGATCATCATTCTCCTTAAGATCACCATAGAAAGTAACTCCTCTTCTATCTAGCCAAAGCCCAACCAAACCCTATTGTCAATGTCATTAATAACAATATAAAAAGCTAAGAAACATAAGGGAAAACCTAAGTCATCATAATTGATAATCTCCCTCCCTGTAACGAGATCGAGATCCCCCTAGTGAATAGATTGGCATGCCAAAAACTCGTTAGGATCATCGACAACAATGACAAATGATGCGCATATACTGAGTGAATAATGTAGGTGCATTGTTAGGGGCCAAACCATAATTTCATAATATTGACTAAGGCAAAATAGTAATTTCACTTGGCCATCTAAATTTTATTTTTCTTACATGTATTTGTGATTAAAAATAATTATACGTGTATGTGTATTTGTAAATATCTAGTTAAATGAAGTGTTTGCAACACGCCGAACATAAGGGGTTTGTATTAATTTTAAAAAAATATCTTTAAAAATATAGTTGAACTACAATACCATATACCAAAGCATTACCACTGCAGTGAACAAAATGTATGATTTACTATTGATTTTTTTTTTCTGGCCCTCATCCTCCTTAACAATCTCTTTGGAGCTTGGACCATTATGTTTTCAACACGAAGAAAAGTCAAGGGTTTTAACTACTTTCTTTACATGATCAAATCTTTTTTCCCCTACATTTCAGGTCTTGAATTTGAACCACAGAAGAAAGTTTGTTGGTCTCTGCTCTCTACGCACCAGCCGGTCCAACATACTTTTCTGCACAATAAAATTCAATAGCCGAAGGCACCTAGCTATTTATTTCTTCATTCTAAAATATAAAGTTTTTTTATTTTATTTTTATTTATTAAGAACCTATAATGATTGACTAGATGGTAAATGAACTTTTCCTCACATTATTATTTCCCGAATAAGTAGTTTCTAATACATATATTAATTCAGATATAAATAATTCATATAATAAAATCCTAGAAGGATTTATTCTTATTACAAACCTTAATATCAAGAATTTGATAAGTTGAATCTCTGGAGTGTGCCGTCGAAGATTTCGAATTCTTTTCTTACAGTGCCGTCTCGTGTTTTTCGTTACACACACACACACATGCGAGATACACTAGATATACCATTACCAGATACACGGCCTGTACTCGGCCAAGGCCACAAGAAGCACCATTTTTTTTTTTTAACTCAAAAAAGAATGTTGAGCTGGATTTCATGGCCTCCCACGTCAAAACTGCCTAGGAGAAAAGCAAGTGTTCACCAGCAGCATACTTATTTTGAACTCAACAAAAATAAAGATGGTTTTTTTTAAAAAAATATTAAGATAATAATATATTAAATTGATACCTAACCCAAAGGCGGAGTCAGGATTTTTTTCTGTCCTGGACTATTAAATAAATATATGATTTTTTTAAGATAAATTATTAACTCATGTACATGAATTTTTAAAGTTAACAGTAAAGTTTTAATTCAAATACACTATCTAAAATATTAAAAAATAAATTTGAAAGTATATAAAAGTAAAGTGAAAGTAAAAATAAATTCACTATTAAAGTTATATCTTTCGATGTTTTGTGGAATATAATTTATTTATAATTGAATCTAAATCGATATTGTAACAATCCCTCAATCGGGATAAAATAACAATCTCATGTCAACTGAAAAACAAAGTAATTAAATTTTCTCTCTCTTAATTCTTCCTTCCTTCACTTGATTCTTCCTTAGATTAGTATTTTATAAGTTGGACTTTGTACGTTTACAAGGTTATTCTCTCACTTTTTTTATCTTTTTTTCTTAGATTTTTTTTATGTTTTTCCCTTACTTTTCTCGCTTTCTCTCTCGCCTTTTCTTTTCTTTTCTTTTTTCTATTATGCTTCTGCCCAGTCGGCAACATATAAAAGAAAGGAAGAACTGATTTATTTTATTTTTTAATGGCAAATAACCATTTTACCCTTAATGAGTCGTTTTGTTTTTATTTGACATTTTTTTTTGTTAGTACTACCAAACTCTGTTCATTTTAAAATTTAAACTAGATTTTATTCAATGTATTTTAAGATCCCTCGTAAAATTTTAGCTCAATCTGATGGTCAAATTGAAAATTACACCCGATAACGTATAACTGGTCAAATTGTGATTTTTTTTATCAAATTTCTAAATTTCTTCAAAAATTCTAAAATTTTAACCCAAGCTAAAATATTATATTAGAAAGCTTCACGTAAATTTTCAGAATTTTTTGATACCTCAATTGAGAATTACAAATTTTCTTTACATAAAACTAGTACAAAAATATTGATAAAATCTTGACATGGGCTAGAGCCCACCCTAGCCCATGCATGCCTCCGCCCTTGGCCTAACCTATCAAGAAAATTTTGAAGAAAAAGATTGTTTATTCTGCAACAAAAAAATTTTGAACTAAAAATAACCAAAATCCAAAAATAACATAATTCTTTTTTAAATACTAAGACAGTGATATATTGGATTGACCCGTATTTTGCAACCTAACTCGTTAAACTCGTGACCTGAGTTATGGACCTCAACATTTTTTTTTTTAGATTATTTTTTATTTAATGATATAATACATGAGCTAGGTAATGAAATCAATTTGATTTAATAACTTAGTTATTTCTAGAACTGTTTTTTGTTTAATTATACCAAAAAAATTTTGAGATGTTTGTTTAAAATCATGATAAATCTACAAATATCAAACCAAAATAAATTATGTAAGCCAATTCAAAACAAATAAAATATTAAATGATCAAATTGAGTAAAAATCACCAAGAAAAATAAGAAAAAAAAATCAAATGAAAAAAAATGTTCAGGAACGCTACCCTGGTTAGCCTAGCATGATTGGGCCTAATAGAAGCCCAAGTGAGCATGCCTGATGCAACCCATTCATGTAGCCCATTATTATTTTTTTTCTTTTTAACGGCACTACTTGGTTAAAAAAATAATAGATAGCACATCGACTTACTATCAAAGATTTCATTCACGACTAAAATTGGGCAACCATTGCTTAAGAGTAAAATTAACCCATTATGACCTTTTTTTTCAGCTCTAAATATCTAAAAAACACTCTAAAAATTTTAAAAAACTCATTTTTGGTATTAAATCTCCATTTAATTGGTTAAAAATAGAAAAATCAACTTGAATCAAAATAAAACTTTAAAGCTTGATTTACTTTTTTCAACAAGAAAAATGGAAAAGAAGATCTAAATGGAACTTTTTTTAGCAAATAAAACTCATCAATGCTAAGAACAATGAGTTTCATCGATGAAAAATGAGTGTTTGTCAATTATCTTTCTCCTTTTCTCAAACTAAAGGACTAAAATGAAAGAAAAATGAAGTTTTCGACTCAACCATGTAATTTAAAAAATAAAGGGATCAAAAATGATTTTTGACAAAACCAAAAGGCACAGAGGTGCTAACAGTTTTTTTTAAGGAACTTGAAATATTTCTATAATATAATTTTAGTCCTCTCATTTTTAATCTTTCTTAGACAATAAAATTAGATTATTTTTTGTGGAATCGAGGCCGGGAAAATGGCAAGATAGATTTTTGTGATTGATATAACCATATAAAAAATATATCAAAATAAATTATCAATTCTAAATCCTAATCAACCTAAAATTAAAAGGATCCAATTGAAAACAAAAAATAATGAAGGGCGAAAAAAAGAGCCAAAATTAACATTTTTTTTCATAAAACTCAAAGGAGAGCTAATTTTCTTTTCTCTCCATTTTGGTCCCCTCACTTTTAGTTCCTTGCAAATAACTAAATTGAATTTGTTTTTGTGAAATTAAACACCAACCCGATGATGGGTTGCTTCCCAAGAAATTAATAACTATATAAAAAGAAAATAAAAATAAAAATAAATTATTAATTTTAAATTCAAATTAATATAACATCAAAGAATTAAATTGAAAAGAAAAAAAAACTATAGCAATCACACTGAATTAGATTGCTGAGCTTTTTGGTTTTTTATTTTTTAATATATATTGTGCCATTTCAGCTTACCTTCTGGCTCCGCAACCATTTAGCCTCAAGACTGTATAATTAGAAGTTGACAAAAAAATAAAAATAAATTTGACTCTAGTCCTTTAAGCCATGAATCTGCAAAACCAAAGGGATCAATGTTCTTCACTTTCACTAAGAAACTGGAAATGTGGCTACCTAGATATCGTCATCAGCTTATGCATTCTAAATCAGATTATTGATGAAGGGTCGTTCAATTTAGTTATTGACTCAAACTGATAGATTGGGAAGTGCAGTGTTAATAAAGAGTTGCATTCTAATAGTCACTAACAAAAATAAAAAATGTAAAATACAAAGAGAAATATTAAGGAAAAGTTTACGTGAATAAATTGCAGTGAATTTTAGCGACAGAATAGTTCCCTACCATGTCCATTGATACAAACCAATAAAAATACTTTCTCAATATATATCCAAGAAATTATAATGGGAAGAGAAAAGAATTAGAAAAAATTCAAAAGTTACAATAACATGTTATTTATATAGATGGAATTACCAATGAAATAAACTCATCAGTAAAATCCATCTGTAAACTCATCAGTAATATTTAAGTTATGACCTGGTGAGCGACCTCCCTCCCTCTCCTCCATTTTTTATTTTTCCTTCATCAGCTTTGTCATAACTCAAATTTTGACCACCTGTTTTTCTAAATGTTTTCAAAATACAAAAAAAAATAGAAAATATGTTGTTGATGTATTTGCATCATTTTCGTCATCTTTTCAAATAAATTCAAAATTTAAAAATTTATTTTAATGCGTTCAACTATTAATGCATATATTTCAAAATTATTGATTAATTCTTCTCATCAAATCGATGTTGATATTTTTTTAAAAAATAAATATACAAAAAAATAGAAAAATAAAAATAAAAATATATGAACAGGGGCAAGTGCGAGGAAAAAATGAGGGACTAATATGAATTTGATTTATTTGTCAACAAGTAACTGGAAGATAAGAGAAAAAAAAAAGTATAAAATTGTGAAGGAATCTCACACAAAAAGAGGAAGCGAAGAAAACCTAATAAAAAAAAAAACTATGAAGAAAGTAAGAGATACTCTCCCCCCACAAAAAAAAAAACCCCTAGCCCCGATCTTTACAACAACTAGCCACTACAAAAAAAAAAAAAAAAAAAAAAAAAAAAAAAAAAAAAAAACCTTCCATTGTGCAAACCTCCATCTCACGGTCCAGCTTGCACCATACCACTATTAGCCAGTATTTCCAACCATCAATAGCAATAAAGCCTCTCCTTTTCATTTGTCTTTTCCTTCTTTGTTCCTTCAAGAACAAAATAGAAAACAAGAGCCCATCTTTAACCTTTCTTCAACAAGTCCAGCTGCCTTTC
>Ga0325403_1003691_pt1 | contig 14040 bp, 14 predicted proteins | sample PopdelMetagenome_19_FD_205665 | JGI IMG/M metagenome (GOLD analysis project Ga0325403, IMG submission 205665) | Populus deltoides microbial communities from Bellville, Georgia, United States - Xylem-PdKOR-R4 | ecosystem: Host-associated > Plants > Phyllosphere > Stem > Wood/Secondary xylem...
CAAGAACTGAAAGTAATGGTTTTCAATTTTCAATTGATTAAATATGAAATAATAAAATTAAATAAAAAAATAAAAATTCTAACATGAGTTAACTTGAGTTTAACATGATAAACATGTAACCTGTACAATAAAAAATGAGCCAATCGGGATTAACCCGTCAAACCCATGTCATATGTCATAATGATTGAGATAACCCAATGAAAAAAATCAAAGAAAACCATAAAGTTAATTTTCTTAAAAAAAAATCTAATGTTAAACGATGAAATAAATAAAAAAAAAAGATGTCAAGCCCCGTTAACTTTTTAAACTCGTGACCCGAGTGATTAAATCAGGAAACATTGTACATAGAAAAATCGCAAATCCCAATTCCTAAAAAATCAAACGTTGAAGGATGAAATCATTAAAAAAAATTAATTACAAAAGGATCCAAAATAAAAATAGAAATTAAAAGAATAGGGATGAAAATTGAAATAAAAATAAATTAGAGGGCAAGTACAAATTCTTGATAGGAGGGTTAAATTAGAAAGAAAAATAACTTTAACAAAAGTATAAAAAAATCAAAAGAATCAGGATCAAATTAAAAAAATATAGTATACTATAATTTTGAATTAAAGAATAAAATTAAAAACTAATAAAACCTTTACAAGAGGGCTAAGAAAAAAAACGCATGACAAGTTAAGATTGATGGATAAAATTAAAAATAAATAAAAATTAAAAAAACCAAGAATAAAAATTAAAATAATAAAAGTGATAAAAGATTTACTGGCAACAAATCACTCACGGCCTTTTACACGCGCCGCACTATCAAGAAAATGATAAAGTGACATTTTCAACCAAACAACGAAAGGTATTTTCGACCATTAGAAGGCGTAACATACATTGTTTAAGATAAATCAATATCTCTCACACGTTAACGCACGAATGGTATGTGCCAATAATTTTTTCTATTTAATTAATAATTAATATGCATAAAAAGACCATATTGCCTTTCATAAAATTACTAATAACAAAAAAAAAAATAAATAAAGTGAAAAGATCAAAAGATTAGCTTGTAGGCGTTGTTTAATTTTTTATTTTAAAGATAAAAAATATCTTTTTAACTAGTTTTAAAAATTGTAAACATCCCATCATAAACATAATTAGAGTGAACGGTGAATTACGTGTACAGTGAAAATCCCTTTAGTTTTAGCTTTTGTTCTTGTACGTTTACTTTAGACCATCCATTCACATCAGATTTTGGCATTCATTGCTTCAAAGTGAAAAAGCTACCCAAAAAAAAACCCCTTTACCGGACTTTTTTTTCTTTTTCTTTTTTGGAAAACCTCAAATAAACCTAATTCCCAGTTTGATCCAAAAAATTATTATTTCATACATCTTTCAATTTGGGACTTTTTTTTTCACCTCCTAAAATTTTCTTGGAGTGCTAAGGAAATATAGCAGATCTATAAAGAGAGAGGTTTATCAAAAAAAAAAAAAAAAACCACCCCAAGTATAAAATGAAAAAAAAATAATACCATCGATAAGTTGGATTTCGAAGTAACCAGGTGATATTAATATAGTCGTTTTTTCTATGATAAGATTTTTTTTATATAATTTTATCCTCCTCCCCTAGCTTTTGAATCTTGGATCAAATGCATTGCTCTAACCATAAATTCACCATGGAAGTGCTTAAAAAAGCTTTGAAAAATCGCAACTTTGACTTGTCAAAAACCAAACCATATGATCTCTCCACCTCCCAAATACGCATCATGCTTAAAGCAATTTACTAATTATCTCCAAAATATTTATTAAATCAATCAGCCGTAATTATCGCTAATAGATACACCTTCCTAGCTTTGTCCTTAGCACACGCCGAAAAAAAGAAAAAAAGAATCCAACACAACACAATAGCCTCAAAGACCAACAACGTTTGCACTTTCTCCCACACTGTCTTTTCACTGTTCATTCTCTGTCTCTTTCCTTCTCTTTTTCCCACATCATCCCCCTCTTCTCTTACGTTTGTTGAAAGTAAGAAATCAAGAAAGCTAGTGTTTTATGACTGCCAAAGTATAGCAGGCAGGATGGACTGGGACAACAATCAAGAAAATCACCAGGACAGTCATCAAAATCAAAGAGAGTGTAGAAATGGGATTAACGGGACTAATGTGAATCTGAATGGTAATGGTGGAACTAATATGTTGTATGTGAAAGTTATGACAGATGAACAACTGGAAACTTTAAGGAAGCAAATTGCTGTTTATGCTGCTATTTGTGAACAGCTTGTTGAGATGCATAAAACCCTCTCTGCCCAGCAAGATCTTGCAGGTTTTTCGTTTTTTGCTTTCTCTCTTTGTTTTTCTTGATGGGATTTTTTGTTTCTCTTTCTGTGGTGTTGTATATGGTTAGATTTCGATAGCAATGACATAAAAGTGACAACCTTTTTACTGGGTAAAGGGACTTCTTTAGCAGTGCTACTGTTGTCAGTTTGTGCACTATTAGTAGTAGTATTTGTTTTTAGGGTTTTTAGTTCATGTTTGTGTCTGTTCTTTTTTAAGTAAAAAATTGTAACTTTCTGTGCTTGTGTGCAATTGGGGTTCTTTTTCGAGGATACTCACTGAATCTCTCTCTCTAATTACTGGTTTGGTAGCGAAGGATCTACCTTGATAAGTTAGTTTAGTCAAATTATTGTATCAATTTGATTACCTTTTCTTATTCTTGGATGAACAAAAAGGTTATAGCTTTGATGTCACTGCTGATTCTGAATTTGGCATTATATCTATGTGAGAACATGAATGCCCCGGTGTTGTTCTTCATCTTGATGGAATATGTTGATGAAATTCAAGTGTTATTTCACCAAAACACAATGGTACTGCATGTTTTTTTGTTGAATATTAGCACAGTTGCAAATTTTGGTTGTCTTGCTGAGTTTATCATTTGCTTCTGAAATCTTATTGAGTTGATTATGTTTCTGCTTGGTTTTGAGCTACGAAGACATGTAAGTTGTTCTTGCGTGTGCTTTGTTGTGTAAAATTGCCAATACAAATATATTAGCCATTTTATGACTAATTTAGCTTCGCTGCTTATATCTCTTCAATCTCATCGATTACGTTAATATCTGGAGGAGAGAATGAGATATGGCTATGTTTTGACGTGTGCTCAAATATTGCCTTTGCCTGTTCTGTTGCAGGAGGCAGGCTGGGGAATCTATACTGTGACCCATTGATGGCATCTGGGGGTCACAAAATTACTGCCAGACAGCGGTGGACTCCAACACCTGTGCAGCTTCAAATTCTTGAGCGGATCTTTGATCAAGGAAATGGAACTCCAAGCAAGCAAAAGATTAAGGAGATAACATCTGAACTCAGTCAGCATGGACAAATTTCTGAAACAAACGTCTATAATTGGTTCCAAAATAGGCGTGCTCGATCAAAAAGAAAGCAGTTAGTTGCATCATCCAACAATGCTGAATCAGAAGTGGAGACAGAAGTTGATTCATTAAATGAAAAGAAGAAACCAGAAATATTTCACGCCCAACAGAACCCTCCTAGGGCTGAAGATCTGTGCTTCCAAAGCCCTGAGATAAGCTCTGAACTTCATTTCTTGGGTATGCTGCTAAATCCAAGCATGTAGATTGCTTTAATGTTCATTTTCTTTTCTTGGTGACTGTATACCTGGAAACCAAACAAACATTTTAACATTATGTTACAACAATACAATGTATACTGTTATTGAAACTGGTCGAACAATCAACAAAGTTGGTAACAAATAAAATCTTAGGCTGGAGCCTGCCATATCAAATCAAAGCTTATTGATAGCTGCCACCTGATCCAATTTTGACGTGTCATTGTTATGCATTTCATTTTCAGTAATAACCCATGATAATCGTCCGACCATATTGATATCTCAATTTCCCCTGTCAGTTGTGTGGGCTTGGTGACCTTTCAGAATGCTCTATGTAGAATATACTTTCAGATGAAACTATAACTTATGTTTCCTCCAGCCCCTAGTCCTTAATTCTGGCTGAGCCTTTTCTTATTCTTTGTAACCAAACCAGTCCTTGTGCATGCATCTTCCTTGTTAGTATGATAAGGCTCATTGATAGAGTTGTGTTTTATATTATCGTGATATGATTTAGATTGGTTGAATGCATTGTTATATTATTATTGGTAGTATTTTGGTTCTTCATTAATTTGTAAAGGGAGATTCTCCTTGTGTAAGGGTATTATGTTCTTCGCATGATTTTCATCCATCAAGCCTGCTATTAATGTAAAACCTTTGCTTTCTAGCACTACAGTTCCTATGGGATTTGAGTACCATAACTCTTATTGCTTACGCAATTAATGAATGCAGGGGATGACCACCTGACAGGAAAGATGGGAGTGCCAGGGAACTATAATCTTTACGATCAAGCAGAGGACTATGGCATGGCAGGCTGACAGTCATTTTGTCTCCAGATACTAATTTGTTTGACCAAGTTAGATCTTGACTAGAATCCATGGCTTTCCAAGAGTGAGGTTGTTGGCGTGATAGCAATGAGAACGTGACCTTCGCTCTAATTATGGGGTTATTCTTCACCCATAAAAGATGCCCTATAGTTATATGGTGCCTGTCAGTTGGAAGATGGATGAACCTGTACTGTCTCGTAATTTCTCTTTGGTTTGTGTTCAATAGATTTACCTTCAGGATCCTTTGTATGTGTTCATAGAGTATACAAATTTGCGGGGAGTAAAACCAATGGTATGTTAAGGGTGTGAGGCTTTTGCTGGACATGAACTCGTGTAGCTGTCTTTTTTCTGAATTCATGAAGTAAAATTGTCTTTAACTTTTGATGTCCAAGCATAACCATCTGTATGTTTACTGTTGAACTTGAGTGGTTTTATGCCGCAATGAGTAAATACAATCTTAGGCAGAAATTCTTGTCGTAATGCATATCCATATTAGTCTTAACCAAAATAAAATGAGAGCAAGCCAAAAAACTTAAGATTCATCGTGTGGAAATAATGGGTGTCTTTGCCAGAGCAACCTATGAGCAGATATCATCATTCTCATGTACATTGATGGGAAGCGCTGCTATCCTTGGAGTGAGCTATACTGTATATAACAAAGAATGACCTTTCGTTAAATGGGACAATTACAGTTGTGTTGAAATGCAACGAAGAGTCTGCAAAAGCAGTTATTGTTTTCTCATCAATCACTAGCCTCTAGCTGCACTTAAACGCTGTGCTGCACGTTCAAGGCTGAGTTCCTGTCGGCGTAATCCATGCCACAAGTCATTTGAACCGTCATTTAGCACTCCAAGTTTTGCTACCTGCTTTTGCAACGCCTCCAGGTTGACAACAGGAATAGTTGTTGGTCGCCCATGGGCGCACTGCATTGAAAAGCTCAGTCTCATTCAACATATCCTCTCACACAAACTACACACACCACGGCACATGCACGCACACAATCATTTCACCGACATGTCATAAAAAACAAATTTAACCATTACTTACTTGAAAACAAAGTGTGGTCTGCTTTAGCTCTTCGACAATAAGTGAACATTCTGATGGTAGCAACGAATCTCCGAACATGATTGCGCCTTTATAATGTAATGAGAAAAAATAAATTCCTAAACAGACAAGTTCTCATGTCCAAGCAGAATCTAGTGATTAAAGATCTAAAGAGTCAGAAAAGAAGAGAAAAGGGCATTTCCAGTGAGATAAGCACTTACCTCTGCATGCTTTATAATTGAGGACACGAAGAACAGATGGCGGCAAAGTTGAAGAGCCATCTGTATCAGAAAGCTGCAGATTGCAATACAAACAAGAGGAGTTACTAATTATAACTTGCAGTGTTGGAAGGAGAGATGGAGAGAATGGAGGGGCAGTCATATGATCACTGAGTATCAAGATCACCTGCTGCAGAAATTCCAAGAGATCTCCATCAGACAAATTGACCCCTAAAATGCATGGTACCTGCATGAAATTCAAATGAAATAATTCTAACAGTTCTAAAATGACCAAAATGTGATGAGGATTGAATCTTAAACATGCACGTGAATTTACAACAGATTATGAGATATGCTTATTCCACACAACAACAAAGGCTTAATCCCAAACTAGATGGGGTTATGAGAATTATTTTAACAGTAGAAAAATGAGAGTCAATGATCCTAAGCATAAAGTGGCAGTGCTTTACTGCAAGAAGTGTAATCACAGTTGGCTGCTGGTGGAGAATATTCAAATTCCTGTAAAAACAGATGTGTCCCAAGATAAGGTGAGAATAACAAAGACATAGCGTTAAGATAATAAATGAATCCTATACAGGAAGTATAAAGGTTTGCAGAAGAAAGACATAGAAATTACTTCTTGAAGGTCCCTGAACCTTGAATATTGCAGATCCATCCCCATTCTCTTACTTGTTCAGCATAATTGTGAAGTAGCTGATACCCTATTTCAGGAAGTATCTGTCAAAATAGAATTCAAAGTTGGCTCAAATTTTGTGTAAAATCACTCAATAACGCCATAGACCCAAAACAGAGCCTCTAATGAAGAATAAGTATACCAGCTCTTGTTCAGCATCAAGATAGGTAACTGTCTTCTCTTCTCCAGATAATACCTAGTCATTCAACTAGTCCTTTAGTTGTCTTTATGTGTCAGAGATAAAATGCAAACTGCAAAAACATTTTTACCTTTTGACGAAGTTCTTCCAGTCGAATCCTTTCATCTGCTGCATGCTGTAAAAAAGGGCCACTGCCAGTCATGAAAACCACAAAATAGTTGTTGGAGCTTCATGCATTTCTATGTGTACGTCCACATGTGTAGAAAGTGTGTAAATCACTAAATCCATATTCATATGCACATCAATAATATACTCGTGTGCTTGTTTACAAGTGTATACTTTGAATAAGAAATCATAACCTTTCCTCTATCCCCTCCAAGGAGGTTCATATCAAATCCATACCAATTTTTTTAGCAACATTATATTTAAACCATACATAATATTACACAGCATGAAACACATCAACTAAATATGGAAAGAAATGCATGCCAAATAGAAACTAATTTTGAAGAGATAAAAGATGCAGTAAATGGACCTGGTCTATAACAGCAAGTGTCCCACCAGCTACAATTGGGATGAATTTCTTGTCTACCTGATGAAGGACTCTGGCATCCTGAAGGCACTTCTTATGAATAGATTCTGGAACTAATAAATTTCCCGCAAGATGCAAGAACCCCGAAGAGATGTCAAGTATATTTTGCTGACTGCCAAAATTGGATGACGTGTTGTGATTCTGTAAACAGAAGAAAATAAAAGCAAAAATAAAATCATTGATCAGAAATGAAGTTATACAATGAAAAGGAACTTATTGCAGTAACAAAAAAAAAACCCTTCAAAAATTGCAAAAATACTCAACTGCAATTTGTTGGCAGCCATTCCGCCATTTGATCCTATAATCTATTGACTCCTGGGTGTCCTTTGGCATAAAGCCTGAAAAGGTGAATCACTATGAAACCACAACTGTTTAACCACAAGAAAACACACCCACTAAAAGGAGCATTTAAAATCCATCTGCTACTTGAAATAAACTCAATAGTTCAGGTCCAGAAGTACTTTATTCATAAATGATTGCTTTCTCAAACAAAATATAATTTAACTCTATAATCATCAATGCTATCCTCAGTCTAGAAGTGAAACACCACAACTATTGCTCAAAAAAATGGAGATACCTTCAGGTGAAGAATCATAAGCCTTAGGGTGTTGGAAGTGCTCTAGATTTCCTTCTGGAGTCTCCTTGTTCGGCATGGTATCTGGCATGTTCTTTCCATTGGATCTGAAAACCAATCCCACAAAGAACTGAGTTACATTTGGGGATGCAAAAAGGCTTAAATAAGGGGAATAAAAGAGGTCATTGTACTTGGTTCTTTGTGTTAAATCCTCCTCCACATGACTAGGCTGGAGAGGTAGATGCTCAAAGTCATTAGCTTCTGCAAAGAATACAGGCTCATTAGTTTCTCAGAACCAATTTGCTAAAACATAAAGCACAAAACCATAAGCAGCACCTGGAGAAGTGAGCCAATCATGGAACAACTGAGTGTATGGCTCTTCTTCTTTCCTCATTGAGTGGTTGTTTAAGGAAATAAACCTCCTCTTCAGTCTGTAAAATGGTGGGGTTGAATTGCTTCTTCTGGATCGTTCTTCAGCAACACGATCTTCTACAAAAGCTTTATATCTTAGTTGATTCTCTTGCCTTTCACACTCATCATTCCTTTTAGGATCTTTAGAACCTGGGTCCAAAAGGAGCCAGTCTGTCTCACCAACAGATATATCTGAATGTTGTAAAGAAAATTCATTATTTTGATCCTGCCACTGAGGCAATTTGCAGATATCTTTAGTAGAATCAGCTGAATTTTTAAAATCTAACACGCTGCTTGTACAACTTGAGAAGAAGTTATCTTGGCTGGAAGGCTTTGACATAATCTCCCAGCTATCAGGAAGATGCCAACAATTTTCCTTTTTACCCCATCCCTTGCTCCCCTCACTTGCATTATCATCTGGAAAGTGTTCAGCATCCCAAGCTTTTGCTTGAAAAAAAGCACTTGAAGTTACAGAACACCAATCAGACATTGATGAATGATTTCCTGAGGCATACTTTTCTAATTGTATGATAGAATTAGATGCAAGACCTTTCCCTTTAGCTAAAAGTTTTCCATTTGGTGAAGAAGAATTTACATAAGCACCTGGCAGAAGATCAAAAGCTGCAGACATCTCAGCTCCATCAGTATCTGCAGGCAACTGCTGAGTACACGATGCATTGTCCTGCGGTAAAGCACAGGGAAAGATATCAAATATCGTATCCCCTTTTGGGATACCCACATTTTCAGCTGTCCAAAGCCGTCTTCTTTTGTTCTTGAAGCCATCATTAAGAAATTCAAATGCTTCCTTGTCAGCAAAAAAATCCCTATCAAGTGACAGGCTTTTCTGTGAGGAGCAACTCTGTAAAATGGGTTTTATATTACTCTTGCTAAACGGTAATTCGTTTCTGAATCCATAATGATCAAAGGAGAATGCATTCCCAAGAGATTCATTTCTTGCCACGGAATCAATTTTTGGGGACTCGTTTTGCCATTCTGAGCTTGAGAAATGGCTCTGCATGTGATCACTGAGTCTTTCCCTGGTAGTGAAACTATCTTCCAAGAAGCAATTATCTGTCGATAAAAAATTCTTATCAGATGTCAAGAGATGACACTCATCTGTTTTGGTTGCTCTTGGCATGTATCCAGAGATGGATCCATTCCATGTTTGGGAAGAGTAGTCACCCCGAAGAACAAATTCCTTATCAGCTTGTTCCTCTTTGAATTCTGAAACATTTGAGTAGAATTCTTGAGGAACTTTATCATGCTTCCCATGAAAAAGATGGTCGACCTCTTTGTTTAGCATCTTCAAAGGGCAAGAAATGAGATGATGAGAAGACTGGTGAATTTTAACCCCGCCTTTCTTTATTGCAAATCCAGAAAAATCTGCATCAAAAAAATCTAGCAACAAAAAGATATTCAGGTGTCAAGACAGATCAAACCACTTTTGCATAGAAAAGAAAAAACATCAAATCTGAGCAGCATGAGAAAAATAAATGGGAGCTGGTAAACATGTTTGGCAATAAACAATAGAATTGTACCTTGTTTCACTGATGTGATATCATTACCTTCCTGCCAAATGTCATTTTTCTGGAACGTTTCTGTTGCCCGAGTTGAGGATTCTCCTATAAACATTCAAAAAGTCAAACAAAAATTTAGAAGCAATCATAAATCATATGGACACCGCAATCAATTAAAGCAACAAATAGCTGCGAAAGCATACCAATAACGGTGCATTCCCTCCAGAGTTGTTGAATGACCTTCTCAATGAAGGCAAGGATAGGGTTCCAATCCTGGGGAAAGGGTTGAAATCTCAGCAGCGCAAAAAATTAAGACACCAACTTTATAATCACTCAATGATTGTGTGGCAACAACATGAAAGGTTCAAGAATGACTGAGTAATGAATCGAAAGATTATAGCAATGGGCGAGCTTTTAGCAGCACACATTCGCTTGAAATACTTCTAGCTACCATACAGAAAGCACATGTTGGTGGCCTCATAATCATGCTCATTCTCAGGAAAAATATTCGGGGAGTAATACATGCATTGCCATACACTCAATTATGTTGATAAGAAAATTGCACATCAGACGCTTAGTTGAAGAAAAAGGTTGTGGCCGGATTGAAATACATTTTTTCTGTTTCAGGTTTGAACTAAATCAGAATCCCTATACAATCAAAGAAATAAATCAGAATCTCAAAGATAGACATGATTTTGATTTAGACATACAACACTAGTTTACCACATACTAACTCTTTTGTGCCCTTTGTTTTGTTTTGTTTTGAAATACATTTCTTTTTTAGACATATCATACTGAGAATCTTCTGTTCACACAGCAATGACTCTTAGCATCGCATTCTAGGTAATGATGCCACAGCAGCTGCTTATTCTTGAGGAAGAGGGGCAATGGGGTTGGATGCAGCACTAGTGCATCCAGACAAACAGTCAAGATCTGGGAAGTCAAATTAAATGTACTGAACCTGGTGTCATAACCGGAATAACTTGCAAAGCAAACCAGTGCACAGCAATCAGAATCCATTATCAGACAATAACATTACCTTGAATTCAGCATGTGTCTTTGATGGCTCAAAGGTTAAATCATAGAGAGAGAAAGGGCAACTCAAATTTAAAATATAAGCTGGACACGGTTGAGGCCTGCTTTTCTTTCCTTTTTGAGACACACTGTTAGCCTTCTGCAGATCTGGATGCTCAAATCTAGAGGCCAGGTGATTTAGCAATTTGTGAATTGGGCCTTTGCAAACAAACCGTGAATTAATATCTAGCATCATTAAGGTTAAAAGAAAAATGAACTAAACAGTCAATCCTCTCTAACAGCAGTTGACATGATCCAAAAAGATATGCATACGCAGAGATGGATACAAACATATTGGAAAGCCTGCAAAAAGAACATCGATGAATGAGAAACCAGAAGATAAAATAAAGGAGAAAAGAGAAAGTAATCCCGACTAAATAAATATAAATTGTACCTTGATGAAAAAACTACTGCAAGGACCAGATATATAGCCAGAAAGCTTTAATACACTGTCACTGATACTCAGTTCATGAAGAGAGCTGGAATCTTCAATTCCAAATCCACTCATCAACAGTGACATTGCAGAAGATGGATTTGTGCAGAGAAGCTCCTCCTCACTACATTTGGGAACACAAGATGTCAAAAACAAATACATCAACCATACAAACTCCAACTTATGTTAAAAAAACAAAGAAAGAAAGCTCCAAACTGAAAACGTGACCGCTACATACCTTTCAATATCAACAACTTTAAAGGACACCTCTGAATGCATAAGAGCAACACGAAGTGCACATTTTTTTACCAAGTGCAGTATCTTCTTAGGGCTTCAAATTCAGTGATGCAAGTGACAAGAGAATCATGTCAGTGCAGTGCAATTCAAGATGAAAAGTACTTGTTTTGAGGCAGCTCAGAACCATTTTTCCAAAAGACAAGAAAATGAGAATAGGCCAAAAAGAAACCTGGATTGCATATATTTCCTCCGAACTGGTTGGTTGTAAAATAAATCACGAACAACAACTGCCAACATACCAGGAAATGTTGAGAAAGAGATTTTTGAATCTATTATAAGCATGACCGGATCTATGAGCTGGGAAGCAATCTCTACTTGCTAAATGCAATAACCAAACAAAATAAAGTATCACCTGTAGTGCCGACATCTTTAATATCATCATCAATTCCCAAACACAAACACTTAGATCCCTGGAAAGAGTAGTGTTGGAAGAATATGATTCTTACATGTATAGCAGCTAGAATGCGAACTCAAACTGACAAAATGAACCTGCAGAAATGGAAAAGTCATGAACCATTCCAACCTTCATGACCTTGCGATATCCATTCGGCATTCCACGAGCTTTTGTCAATACATCTAACACTGAGACATCAGCGATAGAAGACAAAGCTTCTCCTCGGAAGCCAAAGTTTCCACTAGCAACATCCATATCAGCCAAATGTTGAACCTTTGAGGTCACTGTTCACACATCAGAGAAACCCTATCATTATCGCATGGCAGGATAATAAATAAAGATCATATGACATCAACCTAGTTATACATTTATTTTCTTCCACTGTAAGTGTTCTGGTTATAACACATGATTATTTTGCCTTTACATACATCCCACCATAAGAACTAACACCATTCTCCACTGATCTTATATTAAAGTGCTTGTAGTATGCCATCTTTAGCCATCCATAATCCTTTCTTTTATACAGAGCCTAGTAATGTTAAAAATCAAGTTTATTACCCTAAGTTGATTAAGAATTTTTATGTTCACGATCAGAGAAGCCGACATAGTTTTTTGAAATTTACAGATAATCCAAGATTTGTTTTCACTGAGTATCATATGCTATTGATATTTAATCCTCTTACAAACATCAGCTGCATTTTCCCAAAAAGTAAATTTCGAAACTTTAAGGTTGAAAACCCACATAAGAAACATGACTTACTACTCTATACATATCAAAAAGAAATAAAAAATAAAAGCAAAATTTAGCTACCGTATCTTTCTCCCAGTAACACCAATCCATCCCGTGAAATCCCACATCCTGCAAGCAAGAAAGCACACAAATTAATAACACAATTAGAACTCAGTTAAGACATTCAATATAACCTTAACCTTGAAAAAGGGAAAAAAAAAATGTTTAACAAACCATCATCAGAAACTTTCACATAGCAGGTCCCAACAGCCACGTAAACCGAAACCTGAAACAACAAAACAGTCATCACTCCTCATAAACACCAACATAATCCCATGATATGCATTACAATCATAATAAACAAATCACATGAAAAACAAACCTAGTGCCTTGAATTGCATAGTGCTAGCCCCTTTTTTTTGGCATAAACGAAAAGATAACCATCATTCCTCACAAACCCAACATTTTCTTTAAAAATATAACATAATGTCCCTCTCAAATTTCCCATAAAATGGATATCAAAAACTGCACAAGAAAAACAATATTTGTCGCTTGAATTGCATAAAGTTGAAATCTTTCTTTCTTAAACAACAACAAAAAAAATCCCAACATTTTATTAATCTTATAAACTCGAAGTTTTCACATTAAATGCAAAATTGTACCTTTTTAGCACCAGCATCCAAGCTATTAAAAACAAGCTCCTCTACAACTCTTGTTAAATCAAACACCAAGATCCCTGAACGCATTGTGCTGCGTGCTGACACCGGCAATCGCTTAATTATACCCATGAGAAACTATTTGGGAGAAATTCACTTGACTGGATCAGAAATGTGAATATTTGAGTAAGGGTTTTGAAACGATGACGTTTTTGAGAGAATTCACTTTGCGGGTTCTGAAAAAGGCGGTCTTTTGTGGGTGGTATATGTTAGCGAAGATGACGCTTCCTTTTTCTTTTTCTTTTTCTTTTCCTTGTTTTTGATTTTTAGTGTGGATTTGACATTTTAATAGCATTGTTATTTAAAGTTTTTTTAATTATTTTTTATTTAAAAAATATTAAATTAATATTTTTTTTATTTTTTAATAGTTTTTATATATTATGTTAAAAACTAAAAAAATATTAATTTAAAAATATTTTTAAAAAACATTATAATATCAGACACACTTAATTATATTTATTTTAATGTAAAATCTAAACTTCTCATATTCTAACATTAATTTATCTTAAAATTGGTAAATTTGTGAAAATTTATATTTTTTTTATATTAGAATCCCAACTTATAACGTGAAATCAAAACTCATTTACCATCCCATATTTCTTAATATAAATTTGTGAAAATAATAAAAGCACATCATAATATAAATTTGATCTACGAATGTTTCTTCTTTTCGAAAGGCAACAAAAACCTTAAACATAATTTTCTCCATTTAAAATAAATTCGTTTTTCAATCAATTCTTACACAGGCCTAACTAGTTAAATTGTTCATTTACATTTTTTTTT
>Ga0325403_1003695_pt1 | contig 14034 bp, 20 predicted proteins | sample PopdelMetagenome_19_FD_205665 | JGI IMG/M metagenome (GOLD analysis project Ga0325403, IMG submission 205665) | Populus deltoides microbial communities from Bellville, Georgia, United States - Xylem-PdKOR-R4 | ecosystem: Host-associated > Plants > Phyllosphere > Stem > Wood/Secondary xylem...
TGTTGAGATCTCCTCAACAATACAGGCCTCACATATTGACGCCTCAGCATGCGCCTTGTTCTTAACCTTTTTTTTTAAAGATTGAACAAGTACCTGTATATATATAATAAAAAATTATCAATTAAAAAAATAAAAAACATTTAATTATGAATTACATAGCTCCTATAATATCTAACCTCTCGAATAGATACATCCATCTGTACTGGACCGGTCCTCCAAATTTTACCTCAAACGGTAAATGTATGGGTAGATGCTCCATTAAGTTAAAAAATGATGGAGGGAATATCATCTCAAGTTTGCATATTGTCTCGACGATATTGTTTCAAGCCTTTCAATGTGATCAACATTCAACTTGCTGGAGCATATATCTCTGAAGAAATGACTGATCTCCGTTAGTGTATCCCATATCCCCTTTGGCAACAAATCACGAAAAGCTAATGGGATGAGTGTTTGTATAAACACATGGCAGTCATGACTCTTCATTCCATATAATATGCATTACTTCATATTAACTAGCCTTGATATGTTCGAGGCGTGTCCATCGGGAAAACGCAGACTCTTAAGCCATTTGTAGACTAGTAGTTATGCGTTTTTCTCTACCACGAAGCTTTCTCTTGGTTTTGCGACCCGTGACCCAACCAACTTCATATTTTTACTGTTACAGAACACCACTACATCCAATCTAGCCTTGATGTTGTCCTTTGTCTTCCCCTTCACATCCATGAGGGTGTTGAAAATGTTCTCAAACACGTTCCTTTTAAGGTGTATGACGTCAATGTTATGGCGGAGAAGATTGGTCTTCCAATAAGGAAACTCCCAAAAGATACTTCGCTTCACCCAATTATGGGTCAAACCAAAACCAGGAAACTTCTGCTTACTTGATTGGAGACCAAACACAATGTCACCGTACTCTGACACAACATCATACAATTCTTCACTGGAAAAATGTGGGGGTGAAACATCCTTTTCAACTCTGCCAACAAAGAAATCATTTCTGTTCTTTCTGTACCTGTGATTCGGCAACAAGAAATGATAGTGACAGTAAAAAAAAAAAGCTTTACCCCCATTTGCTAGCGTGAATGCCTTGTTGTTCTCCATACAGTATGGACATGCTAGCTTTCCATGCTTGCTCCAACCAGAAACCATTCCATAAGCTGGGAAATCATTGATAGTCCACATCAAAGCCACTCTCATAACAAAATATTGTTTCCTCGAGATGTCATAAGTCAAAGCTCCAGAGGACCACAACTGTGTCAACTCATCAATCAACGGACGAAGACAAACATCTATATTCCGCCCCGGACTGCTCAGACCTGGTATGACCATAGATAAAAACATGAACTCTGGCCTCATACACATCCCCGGTGGCAAGTTATAAACCGTCAGTATGACCGGCCAACAAGAATAAGGAGCAACAAATGACCAGAATGGGTTGAATCCATCTGTACACAACCCAAGACGCACACTGTTAAAGTGTTTCCAGGCTTCACCGTTAGAAGGATGCACCATCACTCCATCAACCGCTTAGTGTGATTGGTGCCATGTCATGTGCTCAACAATTCTTGGTGACATGAATAACCTCTGCAATCTAGGTGTGATTGGGAAGTATCTAAGTTTTTTATATGCCACGAGAGTCTTCCCTCTACCAATTCTGGGTTTGTAACGGGAATGCCCGCATGTCATGCACTTGGACATCTCAACATTTTCAAGGTAGTATAACATGCAAAAGTTAGGGCATATGTCAATTTTCTGGTATCCTAAACCGAGGGGTTTCATCATGGACTTGGCAGCACAAAAGTTCTCTTTCAGCCTGTTCCCTTCAGGTAAAATGCTTCTCACCCATTCGATAATCTTGTCATAACTGGCCTCACTCAACCCGTGATCTGACTTGATGGTGAACACCAGTGCTACAGCTGATAATTTACTGTGGTTCGTGCAGCCATCCCATAATGGTTCGTCAGAATCTTTCAACAGATCAAAAAACCTTGCTGCATCTGCATTAGGTTCTTCTTCTACGATTGGACTTTCCCTGACATTACCTTCACTCATTCTCATTGCATCCATAACCATATTCCTGTAAGGATTACTGTTCTCATTTCCAACTTCATGCATGTTGCTAGCACTAGAAGTTGACCCAACCACCTGTTCTTCCATGCTCTCATCAGGAACAAATAGTTCTCCGTGTGCATACCAACACAGGTAATCCTCAATGAACCCTTTGGTTAGAAGATGCATCGTTATAACATCTTGATGTAGAAACTTTAAATTTTTACACTTCCTGCATGGACACCTAATACTGCCATTAGTAAAATTCCTCGGAATAGATGTTGTGAAATTAATAAAACCCTGAACACCATTACAAGAATCCATCCTCCGCAATCCTTAGGGCGAGTCCCAATACATCCATGAACGATCATCCATAACTTCTATTGAACCTCTATAAAACATAATAAAAATATTGGTTTTCCCCGACATTATCTAACAAACTAAAAAAACACTTATGTTAAATATTCATTATCAATTATCAACTATCAACGTTCATACATACAAATTTATACATATATAAATTTACGGAAATCACAACTTTGCAATAGAATTGATAACAATTAAAACAGACCAGTTAAACAAGGTATTATTTATTTCATCACAACACATTTAATTCAGTGTAATTCAAACAAAATTTCAACAATTTACAAACAAATGTAATTTGACAAAATCTAAAACAAACTATAACAACTACAAAATTATACATTCATACTATAAGTTTCTATGACAAATAACAATCAAACAAGTACATACGTTAACAAAATACATATACTAAAAAAACAATAAAATTCACATTTAAATGTTAAAACTAAAAAGGATAGATTTACTTACAAAAAATGATAAAATCCACAAGAACGGATATTAATTGTGACCATGTATAAAAGTATGAGAAACTTGATTGCTTGTGTTGAGAAGGGTGGAGAGTTGGGATGGGTGGTTGGTTGCAGTTTGGGAGGGGAGAGGTGGGATGGGAAAGAAGAAGGGGAAGAAGAAGGAGAAACAGAGGAAGAGAGTGTCGACAAAGTGGGTATATAATGGCTTTTACTGATGGAATCACCGACGGACAGGTTCTGTCGGTGATTTCACCGGTGAAAGTGCCACGTCACTGTCCGGCTATCTTAGTTTGAATCCCTCTTTCATTTTGTCGATAAACTCGTCTGAAAAAAATCCACGTCACCACACCGTTGCAACTTTCCAAACAAACTGTATAGGCCATCGGCAATACGGTCGGTATATACCGACAGACTAATTCCGTTGATATATACCGACCGTATCACCGACGGACGTATTCCATTGGTATATACCAACAGAGTTGGAGACGGAATCATTTCCTTTGGTAAGAATTACCGATGAAAAAATTCCGTCGGTAATTTCGTTGGTTTTTGCCGATTTTTTGGTAGTGGAATATGTGTCTTACGCCGATGAAAAAATTCAGTCGGTAAAACTGTTAAATGTTATAGTGAAAGTTTGCTTACAGCTCGAGTTTAACAGATCTATCAAATGAAATGATCAACAAAACCAAAGAACCAAAATAACAGCCAAAAGATTAGATTTGATGCCACACAAAATTGAATTGCAAAGCAAACTTCCACCTTGTTCTAGGTTTGAATTAAAACAAATTCTTTCCATCTTTCCTCTTCTTAACCAAAACACAATTTGATATCACATGTTGGGGCCAACCATGGCCTCTCAAGAAATCAACCTTTAGCACCTTAACAAGCTGAGGAACAGGATCGCCGCCACACTAAAACAGAGAAACCAGAACAACCAATCTATAAGAAACAAGATTGATTACTCGAACACAAGAATGACCATTATAATAGCACCAAAGCCTTTTAACAGATCCAGGAGCACCAGGCAATAAACATAAAAACCTGCTAAAAATCCTTGAAGGAAGAAGCTGGAAAAATACTCAGTAGGATGAGCATGAACTGCTTGTACTAGAAATCATATCAAAATAGCACACTAAATTAGACCCTGGAGGCTAGAAAATTGTATGAATAGGAGCTTTTTAAATTCCAGGAAACACTTGCAACATTAGATTATACTTCAAAGAATTTGCACACAAGACAAAGATCTGACAAGCTTAAATTGCCTCTAAAGATCTTGATGATTCAACTCCTTTACAGAACCAGAGCATTCTACCAATAATTGGCACACACCAAACAGGATCCTGCATCTTGCCATCATAATATAACATGAGCCCAAACCCTGCCTGAGAAACAATCCAGTTTCCCCAAGATCCGCAACCACAAATTAAAGAAATAGAAGACTTGTATATCAAACCAAAATTAGAGCGTTTCTAAACACTCCTTGTTCTGCCATGTGATTACTCTCACGAAGAGAATGAGTGAATGTGAGTGACCCAAAGCATGAAACTAATCTCTGAACAGAGGAGAAAAGATTATGATGTAGCTAAGGCCTATTATGAGGGTTATTCATCCATCTAATGACATTGGCAGATTCAGATTCAATAATAATATGTTTATGGTGCAGGCGGCAATTAGAAGCTGATAGTTCAATAGCTTTGACTACCGCTCTTAACTCAGCTACATTGGAGTCTAAAATCCTAATTGACAAGGAGAAAATACCAAGAAGAATTCCATTATGATTTCAAAAGACTCCACCTATACCAGAGGGGCCTGGCTTCCCGAGAGAGGAACCATCCATATTTCATTATGTTGAAGCCAAAGAGACCATGTCACTGAAAAGAACAACACCAACCAAGCTTTTTTCTAAAATTTTTCATAAACCAAAGATTCCCATTGAGAGAAAAGGGTTGCCAAGTTCTTTGGGCAACACCATGCTAAGCCCCACCAATTGATAATTCTAGACCAAATTATCCAATGTTGTGACAATGCAAAAGGATATGATCAACCGATTCTTCCTCAGCTAAGCAAATGGGACAAGCAACAGTTGAGATGTCCAGTATAACTCTTCTGACCAACATATTACGAGTGTTGATTTTTTTAATGATAGCCATTCAGCAGAATACTTCTACTTTAGGAGGGACTATTCCTCTCCAGATCCTAGTAAATGAGAAGTTAGTGTCCATAGAGGGATTAAGACTTAAGAGCCCACATAGAGATTTGACTGAGAACCGAGAATGTACCCGTAGAGTTGGCTTTCCAAACTAATCTATCCTCTGCATCTTTGTTTAGATGCACTATCAAAAGAATAATAGTCATTTGGTCTAGAAGACTATAATTTCTTCCTCGCAAAGGTCTAATCTAGGAGAATAACCGGAACCAAGCATGACCATCCCACATCCCCATCTTATCAAGGCTTGCTTCTTTATCATCGGATAACCGGAATAGGGCAGGAAACTGTTCTGTCAAGCTACCGGTAGTTGTCCAATCATCAAGCCAAAATTTAATCCTCTTATCATTACCAGCGAGGACCATAGACTGATGATTCCCAATGTCTTGCATCCTATTATCAGTAACACAATGATTAACAATACGAGACCATGTACTTCCAGTTCCTGAAATTTGATATTGTGGAATAATTTTGGAGCATTTAGTGTTGTGTATGCTTTTAATCACATCCTTCCACATGCTCGACTCTTCCGAACCAAACCTCCATAGCCATTTGAACACTAGAGCTTTGTTTTTATCCCTTGGAGATCCGATCCCAAGACCACCAGCATTTTTTAGCAGAGAAACAGTTGACCAGCTAACACTGCATATTTTCTTGCCTCCCTCTTTTCCTCCAGTAGATCTTCACAATACAGTTACGAGATTTCTTGAAATTTTCTGTTATACGAAAGAACTTCATGTTTCGATCACCTAGTCTACACCAATATTTTACCTCCAGATCGATTTAACATGCTTGCTAACTAGTCATTGTTTAGATTTTAGAGACAATAGCTCTGCTCTCTCGGCTTCATTCATGTGCTGGTACTCCATCAAATCTTTTAACTGCTTAATTTTACCCTCCAATTCCTTTAATTTCTTACCTTGGTTACCAAATACCCCATGGTTCTATGTTTTGTATCTTTTTTGCCAGCAAACTCAACTTCTTTACTAATCTAAATCTCCCTGGATGTTGTAGGCAATATTTTTTCCAGTATGAATCCAGATCATTCTTGAAATACGAAAGAAAAATCTAGTAGTTAATAACTATTAATTTGGGTTTTCATTAAGAAACAAAATGCTATTAAAAATAAAAGTATGGCAGTGCTATTGATACATTTATAAGCACAAACCCTATTACATCTACAGTTGTAAAGAATATACTTTTCCCACCCGTTTCTTCCATCCCTTTTGCCACAGATTCCTCAATCTTGTAATTGATGCATACATCAGCTCTAAGATCCTCACAAACAGCTAGCTTTTCCTCACTCCTTGATGATCAAGAAATAAAGTATATGCCACTTAGCGTAGCATGACTTCATAGAAAACCAATGAAGCTGGATGCGAAGTGGAGGCTGAACCTGCTGTGTCACAACACTTTAAGCCCTTGATGCTTAGCTATCTGAATTGCAAATGTACCATTTCCACTCCAGCCCCTATATATGAACCTGAAATTCCAAAAGCCATTAGCTCAAGAATAACCTAAGCATAAAAAAATTTGTGTTAATAAAGACACAATCTTATATCATAAAATACCACAATTGTTAACCAAACAATTAATAAAACAATTAACTGATGAGATTGACAACAAAAGCCAGAGCATAAGAACATTCCCAATATAATTTAGAAATCTTGTCTGATGGAAGACAACATGATTGTGCATTGTGCATGCAGGCCGGGGACCTTCTGTGATAGCCCGATTAGGATTTCGGGGCTCTTCCCTGAATCCAGTGACTTTGCAAATCAAATGGCGCCTGCGACAAGCTTGAGTGATGTGGTTGTGCTCTGCAATTTACAACTACCAAAAGACGGGGTTGGGATTTGCCAGGGAGATATCAGGCTTGACAACACAACAAATATAGCAATGGTATTTGGAAAGGGATCAGCAGGATATAACCGGGTGGTTCGCCATAGATTTTACAGCTGATCAACTCCTTGCCAATGTGTTCTGCAAGTCTCAGAAACTATATTTTCTTGGCTAATTGAGCCATCAACAGTCAATATCAAATTTTAATTTTTGCTTTTTTTTTTAACATCCTCAACCAATCTTTGATTATTTCTGAGCGCCCCTGTATTCTCTTATCACTGCTCAACAAGATGCTAGATAGTGCGCTACCGCTCAAAATCTTTTCACGTTTATTCGCTACAGCTAAAAATCTTTTTATATGGAGAAAAGAGCTGTCATAGCATCGCTATTTTGGCTTAGCATTTTATGTCTAGATGATGTCATAGCATGCAGAAAAGAGCTAGCATAAATGAAAGTAGTTTAATTGAAAATTCATATAATTTTTATCAAAACGAAGTGTTAAGAAACCAATAAATAGTTGAATTGCTGGTTCACAGTGGACCATTTCACAATTTATGTCTAAATGGTCGGTGGATATATAGCTGGAAGCAAATGACTGATTCAAAATACTTATTATTATAGAATGTAACTATATATGAAATATTGTATATAAAAAATATTGTAGTCATACTTTTGTATGGTAACCTCCATCATTACTATTGTATATTAGCATACAAATATATATAGAAAGGGTTGGCTAACCAATAGGTTAAGCCTCCTAATTATTCTCAACTTGGTATCAGAGTCTTCTGCCATCAGAACTCTTTTCTCCCTCTCCCCCATTGCAACCGACCTCCTCTCTGCTTTTCCTAAATGGATTCTACTGTTGCCGCCGACTTTTCCCTCACCACTGGTGGTGCAGCACAGCCGACCAGCCATCTACAAGCTGCTGTCGGTGGTGTCTTTCCTCCCCAACAGCAGCCTCCACTTGTAGAGCATGTCTCTGATTTCTCCTCACAAGTTTTTGTCGTTCCTTTGCCCCTTATGGGAACACACACTCCAACTATCATTCCTTTATCAAACATCCACCAAGTTGTTTTGTTGAAACTTACAAATACAAATTATCTCTATTAGCGAATGCAGATGAAGCCCTATCTCCTTAGTCAAGGTATTTTTCACTTCGTTGATGGCTCAGTGTCATGTCCTCCATCTCATGTTTTTTAGAGTTCTGCTGGTTCTTCCCTGTGCTATTAGCCCTTCTTTTCTTCGTTGAAAGCAACGGGATCAACTTATTTTAAGTGCTTTACTCTCCTTTCTCTCTCCGTGGATGTGTTGATTCTCGTGGTAGATTGTTCTACCTCGCATTATGTTTGATACACTTTTAAGAAAGTGCTTGCCTCTCTGTCTAATTCTTGCATCATGCAACTCCATGTCTCCTTTCAAGACCTTCGACAAGGAGACTCGCCGGTTACTATATACATGCAACAAGCCAAATCGCTATTTGACAAATTGGCCGCTGCTAGTCTCCCCATGTCTCTTGAAGACCTCAATCTCTATATGTTTTGTGGCCTTCATGGTGAGTTCAAAGACTTGGCGACGAGTCTCATAACAAAGGTAGAACCACTGTCATATGCTGATCTTCACAGCCACCTTCTTACCCATGAATTTCTGTACAAGAACTCCTTTCATTCCATGGATGCCGCTCCCTCCCTGCTGTCTTCTTCTCTGCCGCAGCAGCCACCACTGCTGCCAACACCACAACCTTTTGCTCATCTTGCCATGTCTCATCACAGCTTAAACTTCAGTCACAACAGGGGTCGCTCTCAAGGTAATTGGCGTCCCAACAGCAACCGCTACACTCACCAGAACAGGGGCCAATCTGCTGCAGACTGGCAGCCAAACAATTAGCAGCAGACCAGGTGCAACTCAAAGGCTGGGCAGTGGTCTGGACAGCAGCATGTCCGCTGCCAATTATGCTCCAGTTTTGGTCACACAGCTCCCCGTTGTCCCTAGTTTCACAACAGCACCCAACAGCCCTCTACTCACCTTGTTGTTGGGAATGTTTCTGCTGTGACTTGGTTCCTCGACACTGACGCGAATCAACACGTCACACCTGATGTTGCAACTCTGGCCAATTCTGCACCCTATCTTGGTAATGATTTTTTGCATGTTGATGACAGTAAGGACATACTATGTTACATTCCCCAAAATGCATTTTTACATTAGCTAATGTTCTCCATGTGCCTCATATTACCAAATCGTTGTTATATGTTCAAAAATTTTGTCGTGATAATCATGTTTATTTTGAATTTCATGTTTTTATGTTTATATCAAGGATCTCATCACCAAAGAAGTTCTCCTTTTCGGTCAGAGTAATGGTGGTCTTTATATCCTCTCTGAGTCTTCTGCTTCGTCAGTTCCTCAAACTTTTTGGTCACCTTGCATCTCCACGACTGCCAACCTGTGGCATTGTTGTTTGGGTCATCCAACCCCTCGCATTTTAAATTTGTTAGTTTCCGGCAATAAAATTATATGTACTTCTAGACGTTCTCTTGCTCAGTGTCAAGCTTGTCCTTTAGGCAAGTCGTCATGTCTGTCATTGCGACCTACAGGTCACAAAACTTTTGCCCCACTTGATTTAATATTTAGTGATGTTTGGGTTCCTGCCCCTATGTTTTCTTCTAATGGCTTTCGGTACTTTGTTATATTTGTTAATACGTATACCAAACATATTTGGTATTATCCTCTTGTTGTCAAATCTAATGTGTTTTCCACTTTTCAACGTTTTCAAACACTTGTGGAGTGTTAGTTTTCACTTAAAATTAAATCTGTTCAAACTGATTGGGGCGGTGAATATCGTAAGTTAAATAAATTCTTTCAGACCATTGGTATTCAACATCAGTTAATATGTCCTCATACCTATGAACAAAATGGCTTTGTTGAACGTCGTCATCGATATATAGTCAAAACTGGCCTAACCCTTTTAGGCCAGTGTAGTACACCATTACGATTTTGGAACTATGCTTTTGAATCATCGGTATATCTTATTAATCACATGCCTACTCTTGTTCTCCAAAATAAATCTCCTTTTGAGTGTGTTTCATCGTACTCCTGATTATAATTTTCTATGTGCTTTTGCGTGTCTTTGTTTCCCCTTTTTGCATCCATATCATGCTCAAAAATTAGATTTCTAGTCTTCTCCATATGTGTTCTTAGGATATAGCTCATCCCATCTTGGTTATTGTTGTCTTGATTTAGAATCTCATCGTATTTATATCTTTTGTCATGTTTGTTTTCATGAAAATATCTTTCCTTTTGCGAATTCTAAACAAGTAACACACTCACCAGTACCCTCCACACAACCTACACATCTTCCATCCTTGAACCCTCCTTCACTTTTTTAGCCTACTACTTCCCAAACCGGCCCCAACAGCAACCCAGTTTTACCCTCTGCCACACCCCAACAGATCACCCATTTGCCCACAGATTCTGCCACCCCTTCATCATCGTCCAACACTGCCATAATGATCATTATGCAGGAACAAGTTCTCCATCACTAGATGTGCATGCTCTCAGGTCTGCTGCAACAGAACAACCCAGTTCTGCTGTAGCTTCACCAGTGTTTGCAGTGTAGACCAATCCCTCCACTGATTCTCCGGCTGGTCTGCAACTATGTGTAGACCTCTCCTCGTATCCTCTTCAACACCTTCTAGGTACAGGCTCCTCTTCTCCATGTCCAGCTGCTTATCAACATCACATGGTCCTTCGTCCTAGACAGCCCAAGACAACACTGTCCACCGTAACTACCACAACCTCTACTACCTCCTTCAGCTGGGTAGAATCTCCTCCCACTCATAAGACACTTATTTTTAATGATGCTAACAGGTATGAGGCGTGGCATAGTGCTATGCGTGAGGAAATTTAGGCCTTACGCGCGAACAGAACTTGGACCTTAATGTCGTTTCACCCTTCAATGAATGTTGTTGGTAATCGGTGGGTGTACAAGATTAAATGCAAATCTGATGGCAGCGTCGAGAGGTATAAGGCGTGTCTAGTTACTAGAGGTTTCACTCAGGAAGAAGGTATTGATTACTGTAAAACCTTTGGTCCTACCATCAAACAAGTGACCGTCAAATTAGTCTTCTCCATTACAGTTTCATGTGGTTGGAAAATTCATCAGCTTGACATCCATAACTCCTTCCTCAATGGTGTTCTTGAAGAGGAGGTCTACATGAAACAACCTTCAGGTTTTGTTGATTCTACTTTCCCCTCTCATGTGTGCTGATTGCATAAATCTCTATATGGTTTGAAACAGGCTCCGCGGGCTTGGTACACTCGTTTGAATGATTTCCTGTTACCTCATTGTTTATCTTCTCTGTTGGTGCTGATATTTGTTATCTTCTGGTCTACATTGATGATATTCTGCTTACGAGTAGTAACTCTCTTCTGCTCCAACGCCTCATTCAGCTACTGAGCTCAGAATTTAAGCTTCGCGACTTAGGTTTTGTTCATTATTTTTTGGGTATTGAGGTTCAGTCTACTCGTATGGATCTTATGCTCCGCCAGCATAAATATATACTTGACATCCTCACTCGAGCTGGTATGTTATCTTGCAAACCTGTTGATACTCATATCTCTACATCCAAAGCTACCGTTCTGCCTAATCCCTTGTTTTCTGATGCTACCTGCTTTTGTCAAATTATGGGTGCTCTTAAATAACTCATTTTTATATTTGCTTTGCTGTTAACAGAGTCTGTCAGTATATGTATGCTCATACAGATTCTCATTAGGCTGCCGTGAAACGCATCTTGCGTTATCTTCGGGTACGGCATCACATGGCTTACATATTACTCGCAGTTCTTCTTTTGCCTTACATGGTTTTATAGATGCAGATTGAGTAGGCAGTGTTGAGGATAGAAAATCTATGGGTGGTTACCTTGTGTTTTTTGGTCAGACGCCGATTTCATGGAAATCAGGCAAGCAACGCACAGTTGCTCGCTCTTCTACTGAAGCTGAGTACAAAGCCTTAGCCGATGGCACTGCTGAAGTTATCCGGCTTCAGTACTTATTAACAGATCTCCAGATTCCGTCTGCTTCTGCCCCTATTATCTGGTGTGACAACCTTGGTGCCACTTATGTGTCTGTGAATCCTGTTTTTCATGCTTGCACAAAACATGTTGAGGTTGATTATCATTTTGTCCGAGATAGAATTGCAAAGAAGGAGATTCAGATTCGTTTTACCAACGTATTACCGACGGTTATACTAACAAAATGTGGTTGTCGGGGAGTCCATCGGTAAAAACTAATATATCCCTACACTGCCGACCCTGTCCTTCCCTATTTCTCCTTCTTCTTCCCCATCCCAACTCTCCCCTCCCAAAATGCAAACAACCACCCCCCTAAAAATATCCCCCTCTTCTCAACACAAGTCATCTTTTTTGTACTTTTGTATGTGGTCACAACATTCATGCTCTGATTTATTATGGATTTTATCATGTTTTGTAAGTAAATTTATCCTTTTTAATTTTAACATTTAAATGTCAATTTTATAATTTTTAATTGTTTTTTTAGTATATGTATTTTATTAGTGTATGTACATGTTTTATTGTTATTTGTCAAAGAAACTTGTAGTATAAATGAATAATTTTGTAGTTGTTATGGTTTGTTTGGATTTTGTCAAATTGTGTTTGTTTGTAAATTATTGAAACTTTGTTGAATTACCGAATTAGATGTGTTGTGATGAAATAAATAATAGCTTGTTTAATAGGCCCGTTTTAATTTTTATCAATTCTATTGCGAAGTTGTAATTTCTGTAAATTTATATATGTATAAATTTGTATGGACGTTAATAAGTGTTAATGAATATTTAAGAGAAGTCCTTTTTTAATTTGTTGGATAATGTCGAGGCAAACCAATATTTTTGTAAATTTATTTACTTAACATAGTTAATTAATACATGTTGTCATCATGATTTTGTAGAGGTTCGATAGAAGTCATGGATGATTGTTCATGGATGTATCGAGACTCACCCCAAGGATTGCGGAGGATGGATTGTTGTAATGGGGTTCAGGGTTTTATTAATTTCGTAATATCTATTCCGAAGAATTTTACTGAAGGTGGTGTTAGTTGGCCATGCAGGAAGTGTAAAAATAAAAATTTTCTGCAACCAGATGTTGTAACAATGCATCTTCTAACTAAAGGGTTCATGGAGGATTACCTGTGTTGGTATGCACACGGAGAACTATTTGTTCCTAATGAGAGCATGGTAAAAAGGGTGATTTGGTCAACTTCTAATGCTAGCAACGTGCATGGAGTTGTAAATGACAACAGTATCCTTATAGGAATATGGTTATGGATGCAATGAAAATGAATCAAAGTAATGTCAGTCAATATCCAATCGTAGAAGAAAAACCTAATGCAGATGCAACAAGGTTTTTTAATATGTTGAAAGATTTTGATGAACCATTATGGGATGGTTACACGAACCACAATAAATTATTAGTCGTAGCACAGGTGTTCACCATCAAGTCAGATCACAGGTTGAGTGAGGCTGGTTATGATAAAATTATTGAATGGGCGAGAAGCATTTTATCTGAAGGGAAAAAACCGAAAGAGAACTTTTATGTTGCTAAGTCCATGATGAAACCCCTCGGTTTAGGATACCAGAAAATTGACATGTGCCCTAACTTCTGCATGTTATATACCTTAAAAATGCTGAACTGACTGAGTGCATGACATGTGGGCATTCCCGTTACAAACCTCGATCTGGCAGAGGAAAGACTCATGGCATATAAAAAACTTAAATACTTCTCAATCACACCTAGACTGTAAAGGTTATTCATGTCACCAAGGATTGCTGAGCACATGACATGGCACCAATCACATAGTGCGATTGATGGAGTGATGGTGCATTCTTCTAATGGCGAAGCATGGAAACACTTTAACAGTGTGCACCCTCACTTTTCAGCTAAATCAAGGAACGTGCGTCTTGGGTTATGTACAGACGGATTCAACCCATTCGGGTCATTTGCTACTCCTTATTCTTGTTAGCCGATCATACTGACGATTTATAACTTACCACCGGGGATATGTATGAAGCCAGAGTTCATGTTTTTATCTATGGTTATA
>Ga0325403_1003697_pt1 | contig 14033 bp, 7 predicted proteins | sample PopdelMetagenome_19_FD_205665 | JGI IMG/M metagenome (GOLD analysis project Ga0325403, IMG submission 205665) | Populus deltoides microbial communities from Bellville, Georgia, United States - Xylem-PdKOR-R4 | ecosystem: Host-associated > Plants > Phyllosphere > Stem > Wood/Secondary xylem...
TTTGAAAAGCATATTGCAAATATTCTAACTTTATGAATGAGGAATAATAAAGTTTTAAGGATACAAGATTCATCATTGACAACAATAAAAGATTTATTATTTTAGAGTGCTTTCACAAGTAAGTACATTTCTTTGTTTTAATTTAAGTATAGATATTTTTTATTATTAACATGCATGCTCGGACTTTGAATTAATATCAATTGTAAGTTTTGATACATGCACATGTTAGAATTCTATTATTATATTTGTGTTGAAAATATATTTATAATAGTTATAAACTTTGAATTTAAATATGTTAGTGCACCCTGAAGGTTTGAGGCATCCTAAAACAGTTGTGATTTCTATAACTCAGCAATTTTTACCAAACGTTTTGATTATGTTTTTTCCAAGTAAGGTCACCACAACCAGAGTTATAGTTGTATCTAACATGATTATGGTACTTGAATAACAAATTGATGTTCATTTGCTTGCTTTGTGGGTGTAAATGCTAAGTTATTTTTCATTATAGATTTTATCTTGTATGTCTACTTGCATGGTAGAAGAGGTTGCTTCCAGCTGAAATGTTGTTCGGTTCTTTCAATTTTATACTCCTCCCCTTCACCAGTTCTTTCATTTGAAATGATAAAATATTGAGTAGTTAAATAGTTGGGCCTAAAAGAGTGACATTGCAAAATTTTCAAGAATTGTAAATTTCTTGAAATTATGTAAAGTTGATAAAAGTTAAAAGTATCGTGAAATTATTTGTAATTAAGTTGATTTTTTTTTGTAGTAAATGATTAGAAAATTTGGATGAAAACCTGAATAGAACTATAATGAATGTTATGATGAATAAGGAGTATGTTGTTATGTGATGATAATTAATGGACAAACTTGTCGATGCAGGATAGACTATTAGAGTGATTCAACTTGTTAGTAGAGCTACTCATACTCAAGCTGCAGGTAGGTACTCAGTACCATGTAGAAACTCTTCTTTAAGAGCTTCATTACTTTTATTGTGCAAATTAGTTGATTTATAAAAGCATGGATAATGACATGATTTGTAGACAAAGAAAGAAAGATATACATGATGTTAGGATTGATTGGTATTTGTTAAGGAATATCGGATTGATTAGCAACCAAAATAGGTTGACCGGATTATTGGCTTCTGAATGGAAATGTCAAATTTGGTAACCAAGATGGATTGACCAAATTGATGGATATCTAAGATGGGTTGCCAAAGTAATTGGTGATTAGGAAAGAATATTGAAATATTGGTTTCTATATGCGGATACCAGAATGACTAATTTTGTAATGAACCTCAAGAGATTGTTTGGGAAATGAGTGAGTAAATAAAATGAGATAATTATATGATTATAAGAGTAGATTAAAGTATCATTTAGATGAAAATTATTAATGTTCTAATAATCTAGAACTTGAGACTTAAATAATGTTATTAATTTTTGTTGCATTTCTGGAGATTTACAAGCTTGTCAAGAGATGATAGTTGTTATTTTGGATTAGATTTAGGAAACATGGATTCAAATAATGTATAATCTATCTTTTTGGGTTGTAATTCTAGATATTTTATTTTGTTATGTAATTAGTTTTTTGAAATTTGTAAAATGAAAGTTGTAAATGTATATTATGCATGATGCTACATTTTATGTAAAGACAATGTAACTAGTTTATTTTATATACCATTAATGTAGACTTTATTATATTATAATCATCATGTGTTATATTAACAATTATTGGTAATGTGAATATTAATAGTTCTTAATGATATTGTGGATTGATGAGATATAAGGGAAGGAATGATAAATAATGAGATTGAGATCCAAGATGATTAGATCAGAAATAGAGGATGGGTTTTGCATGAACACTTGGTTTAGAAGTGTTATTGATTTTTCTTGATTATACACCTAGGCCATCTAAAATACAAAGAAAACTCTGGTGAGATTTCGGTAGAAATAATGTTAAATTGTTGTGATACCAAAAGATAGAAATTGATCAAGTCTTAAGAGTAAGGTCCTGGTATAAACCGGTCAACCATATTGTTGATCAATTAAAAAAATGTATTTTTTATGTATTTATTATAGAGGATTTGTACCAAAAAGTTAGGGATGTTACAATATACATTTGTGTTTTCATCCAAAAAATCAACAAAGTTAGTTTTAACATTTTGTACGGCCTTTCAGGTAGTATTGCCTCTCTGATCAGCCTTTATTTTCAATCCATCTGTCCCACTATTTTAAGTCTTGCTAAAGTCATCTCATCTTTCAGATCCTCCGTCGCCCTAGTTGGAAGCTCAAGTTGTTGGACGAAAGTTTGCATCTAAAAGGTATTATCCACTTTTGGTGTTGTGAACTCGTGATTTTCAGACATCTTTGAATTTACAAAAATTTACTACAAGAAAGAAAAATATATCATTACAACTCTTGTGTTTCACACAATTCAAGTCTTTTCACTTAGTTGTTCTCACTATGCCTTTTACCTCTCGGATCACCTTCTTGTGATTCTTTCAGAACTGAAAATCAATGAACCAAAGTCAATGGCTATCACGATGCAGTCCAAATATATATAAAGTGACTCAAGAATTAATAAGATACTGAAAAAAAAAAAACAAAGTGAAACTATGATTATGATTTCACGAGCAGCAAAGCAAATTCGCACAAAATATAGACAATATGAAGACTCGAAATTAAAAAAAAAAGAAATAATTAATGAAAAAACTTATTTGACTCTTAAATAACCTAAATATAACATAAATAAACTATGAAACAAATGGTAGTAAACATGTTTTTATAACTTGACGCAAATTTGACACGTTATGCAATTTTAAGCACCAAAATTGAATCTCATACCAAACAATATTAGAGCAACCTCAAATTTGGTATGTAGTCCCCTTGTACCCAATAAACAACATATCTCATTTTATAGATTATTCTCTTATGCCTAGGTATCAAAAACCCGTGTATGATCAGTTTGCGGTGTAATTTAACTTATAATTGAAACCCCAATCAAACAAGATAAAAAGATCTAAAATTTTATATATAGTGTGATTTCACCTCAAATAACCAATATATAAATTTTAAAGTGATTTCAAGATGGTTTGATTCAGTTTCTCTGTTGTTTGTGTTTTCATGGCAGAATTGAAACTAGCTTGAATAACATTTATTCTTCCTTCTTCTTTTACTTTTTTGTTACTGATATGTTTAGAGATAGTAAAAAAAATGAAACAACAATTTTTTTTGAACTAAGACGCCAAAAACACAAAGAGAATAAGAAGACTAGAAAAACACAACTAAACTTATGGAACACAAAGAAAATGAAATTTTCAAAAAGATATGACTTGATTTTGGAGCCTAAGTCTAATACCAAACTAATACGGAATTATACCTTAGATTTCTAATTTGAAGTTTGAAGAAAATTTTGAAACTTGACCCAACAAGAACCTTTCTTTAAAGAACCAAAGTTATATTTAATTGATCACCCTCACCGTACACCTAAATTGAGACATGAACAAGAAGTATAAATCACAACAAAGTTAATCAATCCTTTAAAGAGTTTGCAAGTTCAATCCATAAACTATGTATCACCCTCATCCTACACCTATATCAAGAAACGAACAAGAAGTATAAATCACAACAAAGTTGATCAATCCTTCGAAGAGTTTGCAAGTTCAATCAACAAACTATGAATTATAGTTGCTACCATAAATGTCTCTTTATTTGACATGGAATCATTGTAAAATAAGTAGGCCAAAGGCTACCACATAAGTTTTCAATAGCATTAAGGACTTTTTGTAGCGAATGGAATCCATAACTTTTAAGAAAACAAGGTATTTTATGTTTTCATACTTTGCTGGCGGATTCTAGATCCAATTTTAAACTTGTTTTTCTCTCTTTTCTAGATGAATTAGCAAGGCTACCATATATTGTTAGAAATGTACATATGTCTAGTTTCCAACCCAATTTAAACCGCTTCCAAAATCTTTTTGTAGCTTCAGATATAACTCAAAAGGTAGACAAAGATCTAGATTGATAAATTTGAATATTTTTAATCCATGCCTCTTGACTTAGCCCATTAAATTTTTTTTTAGCTACTTTATTTTAGGTCTTAAAATATATCTAATAGACACTCTAATAGATTATTTGATATCGTGTATTCAGTATCACATCATTACACTTAAAACAAAGTCTATAATCATGCTTATCTTTTATCCGAGTTGGTGTAAACTTTTGAGTTTGTAGAGTAATAGGTGGTGTGAATATGGTGTTTGTTGGCCTTGCATGAGTAGGGATGGTGGTGGCTTTGCGCATGGCTAACAAATCTTCCTCCTGCAATCTATGCCAATGCATAAGCCTAATGTAATGATTGTGGATTAAGCATGCGAATTGCAATGTAGATTTTCTCTTGTAATCCTTCTAAAAAAACAATTGTTCGGTGCCCATCAAGCAAACCTCTAACTCCGATAAAAATCAATTTGAACTAGGATTTGTAAGAGTCAACATTTCAGCCTGAAGAATTTGAGTCAAAGCTTTCATTAGGATACCTCTAGTTTCTAAAACCATGGATTTTGAAATTGCCTTCCTCAATTGATTACAAACCCTTCCATGGTCTTCCAAGCAACATCAGGAGCTCTAGGGTTTTGAAATTGCCTTCCTCAATTGCTGCCGATCATGTTGACGTGTCATGTCCAATCCCTCTTCCTATTCGTTCACACCATACAGCTGATGGAGATTATGGGCTATTACAGAAATCCCTCTCGTCAAAGAATGGCTTCCGCCCAGAGGGAGAAGCTCTCTTCTACGATTCAACCTTAGCATGAGCTGTATGCGTTTCATTCCAGCAACCAAGTAATAAATCTATTCCATGTTCTACTTATCAATTAGGAATTTTCTTGTTTAAAATTGAAATCATATTTTCCAACCTTCATGGCTTTAAACAAGCTGTTTTTTTTTATAAAAAACTTTAAATAATAAATCATTTATAATATCTTTTTGCTGGCTGAGTTCACACATTCCTAGTTATATCATGTAAAATTACATTAATAACAATAATATATAAAATGTAATTTTTAAATACACGAGAGTGCAGACTAAGACAAACCTTGAGAAATTTGAAGTAATTTTCCCTTGCTATTATCTTCTGTCACAGAACATATAGCTTTGGATTTTACGACTGATCAGGCTAGACTATGCCCAATTTTTTTACCCCCTATGTCCGCAAAATCCTATACCATGGAAATTTTACGCCGGCGAGGTTCCTTTATGCATACTTATTACATGGTTCGTTGTTGCAAAATTGCTAATCAACAACTTGGTTGCATATAAAACATGCCACAAGAACACAAATAGCAAATCAGCTGACACTTAGCAGCTCGAGTGTTAGATTACTAAAGTAACTACACATGATGAGAATTTTCTCCTTCCAGCTTGCTCCAATGCTATGGCATTCAGTCCATTTATCTGACTGCAATATCAGCTTTCTATTTCTGCACAGAAATACCGAGAGTTCTCATGCTCTAAATGGGAGGAAATAGAGCCATAACTCAAGAAGCAAGACCAAAAAATGTTGAACTTGATTATGCATTGCTAACAGGGTTGCTTTTGTTCACAGTTTGGAGCTCCATTGGAGAATTTGTGATGCTTCCAACAGAACCAAGGGTTTGAGAGCTCAACTGTGGACTAGCGGGGCAACCCTCTGGATTACCAGCACTGATGCCATGGATTGCTCCTGAACTCAACTGTGGGCTCATTGGGGTTCGTTGGTTCATTTGCTGCGGGCTGGGCTGTTGCTGGGGTTGCTGGGGTTGGGTTTGATGGTTCAGTTGTGGAATTCCCATGGTTGACGGTGACCCTATTTGTAAAGGTGAAACAACAGACTGTAGCGATGAAGAAGTTGAAGTTGTTTCTTGCTGCAGCTGCTGATGCTGCTGCAGTAGCAGCTGTTGATGTTGATGTTGATGTTGATGTTGATGTTGCTGCTGTAACTGTTGCTGTTGCTGCTGCTGCTGCTGCTGTAACTGTTGTTGTTGCTGCTGCTGCTGCTGCTGAAGCTGCTGTTGCTGCTGCTGCTGAAGCTGCTGTTGCTGCTGCTGCTGTAGCTGCTGTTGCTGCTGCTGTTTATGTAATTCCAGTTGCTGTTGCTGGTTCATGTAGGGATTCATCCCAGTCATCAACTTTGGTGGACCCATAGGCCCCATTGGACTTCGTTGCATTAGATTCATGTTGGCTCGGTTATGAGATTGACTCAGCAAGGAAAAACCAGCAGAGCCCGAGTGCATCTGTCTGGCTCCTGACATCCCGGCTATACCAGACTGAGGGCCCCCTATCATGCTTGCTGGGCTCATTCTTTGTTTTATCATCAGAGCAGCTGCAGGAGTCATGTGTCCACCACGAAGTTGCTGACTTATTGTGTTGATATTTGCAGTCTGACCCAGATTCATCGGAGTCTGGCCAACATTACTCATGCCAGTTATAGGAGCCATAGGTCCAGAGATTCCTGGTCCCATTCCCCTTGCACCTCCAATGCCCGCAGCATTGCCCAGACCTCCTAGGCCAACCATGTTATTCACCATGTTTCCCATACCCATAGCTCTTCCAAGTCCCATCATCATTTTCCTCTGCTGCATCTGTGGCAGCTGCTGCTGCTGTTGTTGTGGCTGCAGCTGCTGTGACTGCTGCTGCTGCAGCTGCTGTGACTGCTGCTGCTGCAGCTGCTGTGACTGCAGCTGCTGTGACTGCTGCTGCTGCTGCTGCTGCTGTTGTTGCTGCTGCTGTTGCTGCTGCTGCTGTTGCTGCTGCTGCTGCTGCTGTTGATGCTGCTGTTGTAACAGCTGGAGCTGAAGAGAAGACTTGTTTACCAAGTGACCACCCAACTGCATGTTTGAATTCAGTCCAATTGCACCTAAATGAGAGAGTGAATTTGATGGAAGCACCATTTGTGACCTCTGAAATTGAGAATTTTGTTGATGCATTAAAGCATGTTGATTTTGCTGCTGCTGCTGCTGCAGAAGAGAGTGCTGTGGGTCTAGCTGTTGTGGTCTTGCAGGCACTGATACTCCAGACACAAGACTCTGAGGATTTCCAGGAGGTAGCATCCTTGTATTTGCTAGTAGATTGTGGGAAGAATTAATGGATGCATTACCATCAAGAGTTGGCTTTAGATCATTGCATGGCTGAACTGGAACTGTTTCATTGTATTGCTTCACCTCAATTGGTGAATTATTATGAGGGCCTCCAGAAACATTTGGTTGATTGCTTGAAGCAATATTAGTGCAGATAGGTCTTGGTTGAATATGATCTTCCACAATATATCCTTCACGCATCATCTGGTAAAGCCAATTGCATTACTTAAATTCAATTGCATAGAGAAGAGATAATCTGAAATCTGAGTTTCTGGGCAAGAAATCATTTCCTTCAAAACGTACCAGCGAAAACAATTGTGTTGCAAGCAAATCCGCAAAATGCTGTAACATATATCAATCAGATATGTAAATCAGACAAATAATCATGCTTGTAGTATAAGCAAATATTGATGTGACAAGCAAAATTGTACAATACTATGAAAACTGAAGAATTGTCAGCCCACACATCAACTATTAACTCAAACTGCTACAACAAATCTTTCTGATTGATGAAGCCATGCTCACAAGGATGATCAAATGAAGTCCAATACTTATTACTAAAGTTTGTGAGAAAGGACAAACTCAAGAATATAAGGAAATCCAGAGAGTAGCAACAATGATACTCAATGAAGCAGCAGCAAATGAAAGGGTCAAAAAGAATCCTGGCTTAATTAACAGTGGATGAGGTACAAATAAGTATGGCAACTGGCAATGCAACTGGAAGGTACTAATATGAGAATATAAAAGCTGAAATATCCATAATCCATAACCCTTACTGGATGTGAAAATTAGGAAGATGCTGTGTCCACTGAAATTATAAGCAAGACCTTATTAGAATAGACCTCCATTATATCCAAATCCAACAAATGAAATTTGTAAACCACTTACAGTATTGGGCAACGTAGGAAGATAATCTTCTGCAGATAGAACATCAAACTCATCTGCTTCTCCATAATGCATCACCACAGTACCATCATTTGGCTTTTCTGACATAATCATTCTATTCCGTACCCTTTGAACATAAGAAACAACATTCCCTGCAGAAGCAACACAAAAGGGATACATAAATATTGTCAAAGGCAATAGACTATATTTTTCATCAATAACACAACAAACCTTGAAGCACTTGGTCTGTTATTATGAAATCCATAAATCTTGTCTTGCAGATATTCATATTTCCACCTACAAGAGACTTTGATAACTGCCTTGCATTAGTATCATCTTTGAACTCCTCATTACTGGTTGAATTGGAGAGATGAACAGACAGATTTTGAAGTGAATAGGTCTTTGGTTTCCTGATAGGGTAATCATCAACTTTATTCTTTTTGCAGTTGAGTTGATGCCTGGAACAGAAGCAATTGGAAAATGAATAACAAGAAAAAGATATAACAATGTCATTGGACTTCTAAGAGAAACACAAATCAAGATGTTCTCACCCAAATAGATATCAAGCTGACAGAATGGGAAAAGGTTTTGCTTTTTGATACCATTAAATTGCATAAAAAATGAGGGTGCTGCCCCCCGGCTCACTCTTCCCACCCCCAACATAACAATAAAGAGAAATGTAGTGTGCATGCGTGTGCATATGCATGTGTGAGAGAGAGAGAGAGGTTAAAAAATAAGAACTATGAAATGATGGATCAAATATGGATTTTCCTAGCATGAAGTAGAATTGATTGATGCTTAGTAAAAGGAAAGAAAATCTGATTAACCCAGACTCTGTGGAATGACATTTAAGCTTTAAACAGTCTGAAGGTAGGATTACAGTAACTAAGAATCAAATTTATATATTAAAGGAAAGAGTGACACATAAAACAATAATGGGATGGTAAATTAGTAAACCTTTTATACCTCATGGTCACCATCTCAATCTTTGCAAATCTTTCAAGCATGCTTTGATCAGCCATAGGTGGGGTCCCAATTGAAGGACTATTTGCATTTAACGGAATGCTTGTATTGCTGACACTTGCAGGAGACCCCACATTGCTCATTACCAGGGTTTTAGGAAGGGAATTCAATCTCCGTTTTGCAGCAACTTGAACCTGGTGCTGCCTTTGCAAGGAATCATTAGCACTGGAAATCAAAGATTGGGTTCCACCAACAGCAGTAACCACTGACTTCTCCTTTTGTGATGACCCAAGTGCAGCAGTTGCTGCAGCTGCTCCAAAATGGGGTCCAGCTGAACCACTAGACAATTCCCCGGATTTTGATGATAGAGGTGATTGAGCTAAACCCCCAGTAGATAACCTAGGACTTTGTGCTGGTTTCCTTTTCTGGGGCTGTTCCTCCTTCCTACAATCTTGGCTGAGATTGTTCCATCCAGCCTGAGGGAAATTAGATCTCATGACAGGTTGTGGTAATCTTTGCTGTAACCATGGTTGCTGTGTTTCCAAATGGCCTGTTTCTGTTTCCATCATCTGCATATCATTTTTACCCTGACTAAGCACTGAACCATCCAGTTTTTCTGTCTCGAACTGTTCTTCCTTGAGACCAAGTCTCATACCTGGATGTCCTGCAGAAAATGATGTTGCTGCAGCATTTTGATGTACAACCCCTTCTAACATCTGGTGTGGGTACTTCTGAATGCCTGCATTGGCATACTGAATTCCTCTTGTCATTGCTTGCTGCTGTAGTAGTGAATTCTTCCGGTTCATTTCTGATTCATGGAGGCCATCCATATGCAGACCCCTTTGCTGCTGTTGAATTACATCAGGACCTGCTGGTGTAAGCCTTGGTCTCTTACTAAAACTAGATAAAGGTGACATTTGTGCATCTTGGTTCTCCCTCTTCCCAAGAAGAGCGGCAGAATTCATGGTGCAGTGAGCAACCATCTTGTCCTGCCCGAAGGCGGCAGCTCCGGAAATGTTGGCAGGAGACCCTGACCCTTGATCCTGCATACTTCTTGGGGAAATCCTCATTTGATACCTCTGTTGCTGGGATACCAAAGGTAGTGCTGGAACATTGCCATCTGGAGCAAAGCTTCTTGCACTTAAGGCTAACATGCTGCTAGGGCCAAGGTTTTGAGTTGTCTGATTCTCCTGAACATGCTGTGGCATCACATTGCCTGAAATGATTCCTGAATCTCCAAGCCTACTGTTAGAGCTTTCAGGCACTCGGTTGATGCAAGTATTCGTTCCATGGATTCTGTTCTTAGATGTGACAGTAAATTCAGGTGTCTGCCTTAATCTGTTTCTGCGAAAACTTCTCAGATCTAAATTGAGCTGCAAATGACATTCAGCAGGGTTGAGAAATATATAACTAATTCCTTCAGCCATAGAACATTATTTAACCCTCTAAATATAGCACCTTGGTCGAAATTGAATTATTACAGAGCCTGTCCAATTTGGGAGTAGGATCTAGACAAAGCTGTGGTTGCAATGCTTTCAAAATCCGAGATTCTACTTCCTGCAGCAAAAGGTGAGGGAAAAAATGCGGTTCAATTGATTTTCCAAATTTATTTTCTGAAGAATGAGTTCGACACACTAACCATCAAATCACCATACGTCCAAGAATTATCAGAGATCAATGGGATATCCTTCACTACATTCTCCAATGACATCCTAAGGCATACTTTATTTACAATAGGGAGCCCATCCATAAATGGAACGCTAGACCCCTGCTTGGAAGTGCATTTCCGATAATCACGCACCTGGAAGAGTTTAGAGATTAGCAAACTCTGAAACCTCCAAATGCATGAGCTTCAATAACTTCTTGCTCTCCACACATGTGCATGCACACTCACATGAAATGCTCAAATGAATTTAAGTGATTAATCAAAGCATTCATAATCATTATTCCAGTTTATAAATATAAAAAGGACCAAGCATAACATCAATTAGTAAAGATAAGTGACTATATTTGAATTACTTACCTCGCATACAAGTGTTCCATTTACATATTTACATGGAATATCATCCAGAATATCTCCAGGCAACCGGCCAGACTCAATTGCCTCAAAATACATGCACGCATAAACGGCAGTAAAGTCAGTTTAAGAAAGTTTACAGTGAAGTTGAAATCCAAAGAGCAATTACAAAGCAGACAACATGATAACTGCCTCATCAATGGATTTTAGAAACTTAAATGGGGTAGTTATGATGACGAAGAAGTTCCCTGAGCTGACCATGTAATCTGAATAGTCTTTGTGTAGAATTAATCAAGCTGAGCAGTAAATGAATCTACATAATGCATCTTACTTGCAACAAATAGGTTAATTAAAAGAGCAATGGATAAGTTCCAAAACATGTTATACAATATATGCATTACTGCATCAAAATGTCTGATCTAGGTGCTCCGTGCATAAAATTTTCAATTTGAAAATAAAACAGCCTTTCAGAACTTATCAAAATAAAATTCCTCACAGATGAGAAGACAAGTATAAGTTGATATTTACTGAAAAGAGCGTTTCAGAAGTCTTATCATATGGATGCAACAACTTCTGACCATCTTGAAGTGGAGCCTGATGAGCAGCCTCTATCTGAAAACACATGAACTACTTGGACTTACACTTTAACATAAAGATGGTATGGAAATAGATTTTTTTTCCTTGAAGTCACTTTCTTAAAATTATTGTGCAGAATTAACACTTTTCAGACTAACCTCTGAGGGTTTTCCTATAGAATATCCATCTGGATAGAGATTCAATGTCAATGAAACTTCTTGTCCTGGAAGAACAAGAGACAACCAAAAGAACTCAGAATGTAAACTTGATAGAATATACTTGAACAATTGAATCAATCCAACATGCAGATATGCTAAGTGCTTTACCAGAGAAGGATAAACTTGAGACAGCTAATGCATCCTCAGCACCCTCAAAGATGTCAGCCTACTTCACAGAACACCATAGATTATGGTATAGAAAATACAGAGCAAGGGATAAAATATAACATCCATACCACCCCTTAATTCACACCCAGTAATTGAAGGGCTTTCAATCAACAAGAGAGCTTCACCATTGCTATAAATTGAAAAGTGAGAAGAATAATAATTGAGGAAGCAAAAAACGACCAACCCATCTAATCTAATAACACTGATATTCACAGAAAACAAATTGTTTTAACTTTCCATTACCATCTCTTACTGTCTGTTTGGAACCAAATCACATGTTAAATTGAAGAGGACAAAAAAAAGAATGGTGGCATGCACTACATATCATTTAGCAACATAACTTTCTTTTAAGCCCATCGGGAATTACCAGAAATTGAGGTTTATCACATCAACAACCACTTCAATTCATTAGATTACAATACATATATTGTTGAAAAGTATCTCAGAGTGCTAGGCATGTAGGAAGCTCGATAAAAGACAGAGGACAGAATCAAGGGTCAATGCTTTACTTCATATAACATCATACTGAAAAGATCTGATAAGCAAATAATTATCCACCTTCCCTACAAACGGAAAAAATCCAAACAATGATAACAAAAACAAAGCATATAATTAATCTCCAAATCAGTTGCAATGAGAATGCCATAAAACAAAAGAAATTAAGATTTTAGAATCTGAAAAATTACCCTCCTGAAAAGTAACCAGTTTCCTTTATTTAACTAAGCTAAATTGAGATTTGAATGGCAATTCGTTATGAAATCTAACATCATCCAAAATAGACAATCAATTTTGAACTTTTTATTTTAATTCTCCGTCGATGTTTTGCTCCTCGATCGAGAAGAGTAATCAAGTTGCCAAAATTACCTCGCCCTTTCTCGTAGATGATTCGTTCTTTGAGCCAATCACCGAGCTCTCTTCGGAATTTTCTGAGACCTCATCAAGAACAGTATCTGATTGAACAAAAGGTTTTGAGCGGAACCTGGTACCAGTTTTTGAGACCTTAAAAGAGACCCCCATCTAGAATTTTAATTCTTCTTAGTGTTAGGATCATGAGAAGAGTGAAGGAAAATCTGGGAAAGTATTTTAGACTTTTCAAGAGAAACCCGTACTGAATTCCTAGAGAATTCAAATTCTTTTATGGCGGTGTTTGGATTATAAGAAAGTCAAGAAAAAACACGGAAGGAGTGAGGAAAGGAAGAGACTTTGAATGCAAGTTAAAGTCTTTTGAGAGCTGAAATAAAATATCCAAGTTGAGTTCTTTGAGATTTTGAGTGCTTAATTTAAATACCCGGATTTTGTTTTCTTCCCTCACTATCTGGGAAAACTGAGGTTTTAAGGTGGTGTTTGGATGCTGAGAGAGAAAGTGAAGGAAAATGTAAGAAGGTGGTAGTAGAATATAGTATCAATAAAAGGCACAAACCTAAACTGAAATACCAAAATGGGGTTTTCTATTTATTCATTTTTATAAATTCAAGGTTTGATTGATATCGAGAAGGTGTTGTTTGGATGCTGAGAAAGTGAGGGATTTTAAGAAAGTTGCAAGAGAGAAGGGGACGGAGGGGCGGGTTCTTACTGCTACTGATCAGAGCAATTCTTGTAAGACAGAAGCTAAATAGAGAGAGAGTTTGGGCCTGGACTCAGGCTAATAACTGAGTCCAGGTATCGAGAGGATCTGTTCCAAGATGGATTCAACTTAGCACGGGCATAATCAAGCACTGATCTCAAATACCGAGAGGACTAGGAACGTTTAATCCTTATTAATATTATAATAAAAACATATACCTTTAACTTTATAGAAAAGAAAGAATTACTGGTGCGACAACTATGGGTTCAGAATTTCTATTCTTAAAAATAAATAATTCACCTCTATATTTCTAGAAAAGAGAGGATTATTCGATCTGAATAATATAAATATTATTTACACCATTCAAATAAAATAAGAGGTTTAGAATTTTTATTTTTAAAAAATAAATACTTTTGAGTATTAAAATATTTATTACATCAAAACAATAATAATCACTTTTATTTTTAAAATTTAATTTTTCTTAGCGTATTTATTACTTGTTTTCTTTTAAAAGTTATTAATTTTATTATT
>Ga0325403_1003698_pt1 | contig 14030 bp, 9 predicted proteins | sample PopdelMetagenome_19_FD_205665 | JGI IMG/M metagenome (GOLD analysis project Ga0325403, IMG submission 205665) | Populus deltoides microbial communities from Bellville, Georgia, United States - Xylem-PdKOR-R4 | ecosystem: Host-associated > Plants > Phyllosphere > Stem > Wood/Secondary xylem...
TCAACATCTATTTATATATATTTTATATATATATATATATATATATATATATATATATATATATATATATATATATATATATATATATATATCCCATTAATATCACCAAAAGTATAGGACTTTCTAGTCTTTCTCTTATCTAAAAATGATAAGGTTCAGGGGGTATAAATACCCCCTGAACTATCTAGGTGAAGGGTTCATAACTTTTCTTCTCTTAAGATAAAGATAATATCTCAGAGCACTAACCAATTTAAAACTCAAGAACAAACATCTTTGTTCTTTGAATTTAAAACTCTTTTAAATCATTTATTGTCTTAAGTCATTTAATACATTTTCCATAAATATGTTGAATTTATCATTGGATTAAATCCCTCGATTGAGACTATTTTTGTAGGTATTCAAGCTTCTATTATAAGCATAAAATTTCTTAGATTAAGAAGAAGAAATCCAAGCACTTGAATATATTAATTAACTACTATCACAAACACTAAATAACCTTTTAGTTACATATCTTAGATTTTAGAAAATCATCAATTTTGTTTTCTTTCAATTTCATTTAATGAATATTAGACATTATTTGTTATATAATTTCTGTCAAGATGCTGATGTAAATTTAAGCTATTTCCATGAAATTAAAGGACAAATTTAAAGAAAGCCATCAATCACATGATATTGGACAAAATCAATAAAATGATACTTTTTTTTAGAAAAATAACACCGTTAATATAAAATTTTAGGGGAATGACACAATTTGAAAAAGTATTGGGGGAAATGACATAGGTTAACACAATTGTTATTCTGAATCACAATTTGATACAAAATCATTATTCAGAATCACAATTATGATCGAAATCACGATTCAGAATAGTGGTTATGATGAGTATTTAAACACTCATATGTTTTTTATAGTTGCTACTCTTTCAAAAGAAAAAACCCTAAAAAAAACCCACCACCAACATAGGCTACAATCATTAAAAGCAGCCTACAATCCTTCACTAAAACATTAGAATCATCTTCTTCTCATCTTCACGAGTCTTTCTACTATTTTGTTATTGCAAACCATTAGCCCAAGCTTGATTAACAACCTCTTTACTATGACAACAGGTAGAATCGCCACCAAGCCATAAAAAAATCAAGGTAAAACAGTTGCATTGTCTCTTAGTTTTATGGGTTTCATTGTTAAACCGAGAAATTTTAAGTTTTGGTTTATGATTATTTATGTTGTGTTTCATAATTGAATATTTTGTTGATGTTGAGATAATTTTTGCTTTGAGTGAAGCAATTATGTGTGTTTTATGCAATTGATGTTATTTATGGAATCAATTAGGTTTGAATTAGAGAAATTAGGGTTTAAATTAATTTTAAGGGTTACTTGTCGTGTTTAAAAATATTATTTGAGATGAGATAAATTTTATTTTAATTGATGCAATCAGATAGTTTTTCAATCAATTGATATTATTAATAAAGCTATAGTAACAATCTTAGCAACTAGAGTTTATGTTGGATTTTAATTGGGGATTTTGTTTTAATTAAAGAAAATTTACGTTTTAATTTATATAACTAGATATGTTTTCATTGATATTATTAAGGTCAAAGTAATAGTGCATCCTCGTAGGGGTAAATCACCCCATCTTTATCATCTAGAGTGAATGCGATAGGTTCATACAATGTATCTTGTTAATGAGTTGTTGTGAGAGCCTAATTTCCATACTTTCTCTTTCCATTAGAAGTATCTTTGCTCATCGAGGAGCCCTCTAAAATCATATTGATCTCAGGCAGGGCTTGAATAGATTGGCAGAGCTCTTTTCTTTCATGTTTCATGTGGGCACACCTTTTAATGAATTATTTCAAATAACCCTTGGCTATCAGGCTCTCAATCTATTTCTTTAATGTGAAGCAATCTTTCATATCTTGTCCTTTGTCCTAGTGGAATAAAATTTTTTTTGGAGGTGCGTATGTATAGAGGCGATACTATATAGGGTGAATATTAAACAAAGTCTTTCCCTTTAATGGCTGCAAGATTTTTTATAAGGGTAGTATTCAAGGGAGGTGTACATCTCTTTTCAGGGTATTGCACATCCTCCCTTACTAACCTTTTTTGACCTTTCTTGAAATTTTACCTCTGTTAGGAGAGTGGTTTTGTTTGAAAGGTTAAAATTTGGGTGTTATGGAGACAACATTGGCTAGTCATGTTAGGAATAAAAGATGATGAACATGGAATGTAATTAAGCTTTATAATTGTGTATGATTGTGGTGTGTTGATGCATAAATGATAAAGTTGTATATGCAGGTAGGTCTTTGACTTCTTAATTATATCAAGTTATTATGGTTGTTCTTTCTTTTTCTTATATGTGAATGGGTTATCTTTGTTATGTACGCTTGATAATTAGTAAAATAAAATTGTGTCATGAATGCAAGAGAATTATAAGAATATATGGTGACGAATGAAAATTATTCGATGAACAAATTTAATAAATATAAAAGATAATGTGTTTGACTTAAGTTATCTGAATAGTCAGAAACTAAGGAGTTATAAATATTTTGTTTTTGACTTAGTCTTCCAAGTGGTGGAAAGCTAAGGTGAATTGTGTTTGATTTAGTCATTCGTAGTGACAGGGCTAGGGTGGTATGGTCAGATAACGTAGGTATTCGTAAAGGCAGGAACTAAGGAGATTTGATGTAAAAAAAATTAACTTAGTTATCCGTAAGAATGAAAACTAAGGTGTGGTTATAAGATTTAGTCATTTATGTATGAAATGGCTAAGGTGGAAATGAACTTGATTAAATTTTGAGAAAGACCTAGATTATTTGGTTTCCATTAAGATGGGGACCAAGGTGGCAAGATGAGTAAACTTTACAAACAAATTATGAAGCTTGGTAATGGAGAAGTCATCCAAAAGTAACTAAAGTTGTAGGATATGTTTGGGATAATTTATTAGAGATTATTGTGTTAAAAAAATATGTAAACTATATATATGTATAAATAAATTTAATTGGTATTAATAAATAAATTATATTGCTTTGTTGTAGGTCCTTCTCATACTGTGGAACAACCTTGATTCTTTTCTTTTTGTGGGTAGTTATTTACTAGGTATATTTTGGTATTTGGTTATGTAATATTCTAGTTCATTGAGACTTGAAGTTATCTTTTTGGCTTGTAATTAATGTAAAGTCATATACTACTGTTTAGATAATTAAATATCTTTTGTGTATGCATTTAAATTTTTTGTATGTATGTGAATTACTTTATAATATGCTTTGTTTTAATGACATCATGTATGAAAAGAAAAGTTATGATATTATTATTAGAATGGAAAATAGAGAAGGTATAAGTGAAATTGGATGGAATGATGAGTAATAAAATTATGTTGAAAAGGATCCAAGATAGTTGGGTCATAAATATGCATGATAAATTGTGTTTTTGGGTGATGTCGATATTTGAAAAAATCAATTTATTGAGAAAATCATGCTGAATTTTCAGTAGTTAAAATAAGAATAATAAGCTTAAAACGTTGTTAGAATGGTTAGGAATCATGAAATATATATATATATATATATATATATATATATATATATTAATGAATATAACATAAATTTAATTGAGGGTGTTACAGAAATCCATCCATCGGACCATATAGTTTACGATTCAATTAAATTAGGCTGAATTGACAAATGTGAAGAATATAAGGTTAATTTGGGGGGTTTTCTGAAAAGGGTAATGCACAGCGGAATGGCTAATTGCGTGCCTTGAAGTGTTCGAACATTTACAACTGGATCGTACGAATAGATTTATATAATAAACAATCCTATAGTTGTGCTTAATTATTATTTTTTTGCTATATTTATATTCTTGCAGACCTTCCTTGAATTTAATCCTGTAATTTGAAAGTGGGGTGGATATCGATGATCATAAATCTAAGAGAAACAGAGAGACTTCTTGATCAAGAAAAAAATTGTGAAAATTAGTTTGGAAATATCTTTAGTTGTTAAAGAACACTGAAAAAAAATCAAAGATGGAAAACGAAATATAATAAATTTTAGTTATAATAGAGGGTTAAGGGAAGTAAAAACATCTTCTCTTCCTCGTAAAGCATCTGTGATTTTCATTGCCTAAGAGTCTTAATTACAAGGATAAATCTTCAAAATGATACAAAATAGACTTCTAATTAGGGGTCTAATGACCAAGTTCCAACGAAGGAAGACTTATTGTAAAGTATGACAGGGATTGAGTAGATATCCCTTTACATAAGTTTAGTTTCCACTCACACATGTATGGTATGGATCTTTGATGAAGCTATGATTTTCATCTTTCGAACGAGCAAATTCATTACTCTTGGAGTTGGCTCTCTCTCTCTCTCTCTCGCAAAACAGTATTCTGAGAAACAATTTTTATATAGCAGATCCTACATGTATATAAGAGAATAACGACAACTTCTGAGAGTGTATAATAATTTTATATTTGATTACAGTGCTGGCTACAACATCTCCCTTTGCAAATCACTAACATGGTTACAGCTAATTTAAAACATGGAATTACAGTGCTCGTACACTGTTTTTGTTGACAAATCAGCATCAATGTTGTTAAGACCATCCTGTTAGCATGATAAATGTTTCCCATTATTGCAATTCTCTTTACCATGGGGCACTGACAGCTTCCTGAAACATAAGCTCATGCTTCTCAGCATTCTCCTTTAGGGCCTCTATCTCATCATCAAGTCTCTCCCTCGTCTCCTTCAATTTCAAAAGCCTCAATTCGAGACTTTTCATCTCTGAATCTATACGACCTTGCTCAAGTTTAACTTCTCTGCATTCTGATTCCATTGCCTCTTCTGATTCCAGAGCAAGGCTCATCAGCCGTTTTAACCTCTCACGTAAAAATCCAACATTCATGCCAAACATCTCAAAGCCTTTCAAAGTCTTGTCCCAAACTCCATAATCAGCATGGGAGCTGGAAAGCCTTGAAGATCTAATCTCCTCCGAAATGTCCACAGTCCCAATTATTATTTCAGCTGCCAATTTATGATTAATACTGTTGAGAAGATTGCTGTGCAGAAATGAGTTTTGTGAGCCACATAGCTCATAGTACTTAATCCTGTGATGTTCTGAGAGCTCAGAGTCTATAGCAAAACCGTTTAAGAGAACGCTGAAATTATCAATGCCTTCAAAATTGTTAAAATCAACAGTGGATCCGGAAAGTTTGATGACTCCCAAAGTTTCGGAGGCACGATCTTCACTTTCATTCTCAGATTGACTGGCAGCGTACCCTTTATTGTTGTCCACTACAATCAGGCCATTCTCTTGATTATTCTCTTCCAGATGGCCAGCTGGAAGAAGCTCCAAATGCTTGGCCTTTTTACCGCCTTGTACATCTTTTTCATCTGGTTCTTCAATGTTAGGAAAGAGGAAATTATGAATGTATTAGATCAAGTTTTAAGTGATCATTTATAAATAGCAAAACAGCTCATAGAGAATTATGTACTAGAGATGATTTCTTTTCCATAAGCATCTGAACTTGGAATGCCAAACTCCCCATCTGCTTGGGAGGAACCATTTCCTTTTACAATGTACACCTACGAAAACATTATGAGAAGCAATTGTTATAGTAGAAAATACATAGCAATGAGTAACAGTTTTATGCTAAGCAACTTCAGAAAATAAGCCCAACCATTCAACATTTATAGTGAAGAAAACAAAACCTATCCCCACTGAAAACCAGTATACTTCTAGTTTTTCCTTTTCCTACATGTATGTGTGCTTAGTATGACCAACTTTTGCTTCAGTTTTTAAAGAAAAAGAACAGCTCCTCTGTTCAAACAGGTGCATCACACGATACCTGTGATTTCAGTTTTCAACAAATGAGCAATATCTCTGTGAATCACCACTTCTATGTGTTTGTGTGCGTGTGTGTAATGAAGGTGTTTCCTTTCTGCTCTCAGAGATTAAAATGCAAACCTGACATGTACCTTGTTATTTCAGGACTATCACACAGCGAACTCTAAACAACAAAAAAGAATCTACTCATTTAACTGCTCTAGCCTTCAACTTTGGTTATTTTCTTCTTCATGTGATCATTCTTGAAAACTTGGCTCAGAGATAGAATGTTCTTCTCCAGTTCTCTATACTAAGAATTTCATTTTCTGACTAGCAAAGTTTGCTTTGCTAGGGAGTCCAAAATTTTCCCTATTGCCGAATGCTTTTTCCTAAATATTCATTTCTGAAAGGACATCTAAAACAATTAATGACTAAAAAAAGAGGAACATTTGATAACAATGTACCTTAAACCTTGAAGGTTTCATTAAATGGAAAACAAGAACATCGCCCTCATGTAAATTGTTTGCAGCACAGAATGCTTTCCATCCGCCACTCAGTGCTGTCCTTTCTGCAATGTAATTTAGTATGTATTCTTCCCCACTTTCATTTTCCAGAAAAACTGTCGTGTCATTCTTTGGCAAATGCATTTTGCAGAACCGCATGGGAAGATGCTGTCATGAGAGAAAGAACATATAAAACAGTCTAACCCATAGATATAGCATCTGATTCTTAAGTTTAGAACAGAGTTTCTTGTTACCATCCAAAACCCCACAGTCACATTTGAACGGACCAAAGTTTTTGCAAAGCTAGGATATGCTGCTTCTAAATTTGCCCGAATCTCTTCTGCCAGTTCCATAGCAGGAGACTTAGTTTCGGTACTATCATAGAATACACTGAACGCGTCTTTCTTTCGCTTACGGCTTTACATACAAATATAAAGGAACCAGGATGAGAATACAATAAACTCAAAAGTTTTATGCTTCAATCTAAGTACAAGACAGGTAGAATCTCTAACCTTCTGGGCTCCCTTGATTCCTCTGATTTATCATACAACACCTGCTTGAGAATTTTCACAAAGTTTTTCTTCAATTAATTCATCAAACAATAAAAGATGAACAATTACTAGAGAACCTGGGTGTTTAAAAGGACACTATGACTGATTTTCTATTAAGCATCAAATCAGGCTTGTAATTGAAATCTGTCAGTCTGTAACAAGTACAAACAACTCAGAGCTGAATACACATTTCAAGCAGATAAGAATCCATTCTCCATTATTTGCTGAGCATGTAGCTACTATCTTTGAAAAAAAAAGAATTTCTCTTTATGATTGGCACCCAATACCCTGACATATCTAAATATATTTGGAAAAAGAAATAGAAGGATTAAAGGGACAAGATATGGAACAAATTTGAACCCAGTATTTATGCCTACCTTAAAACTTCAAAACTTCTAACGTAAAGGGCTTAATCTAATGCACCTATCAAGCATTGTGCTGCATTTGCTTTATTTACCTTAGTTTAACAAATTTGCTGTCAGGATAGGTTTAGTGTCATGAATTTGGATTAGAAGAGGGACTTCTCTTGAGAATAAAAAATCATCAGAAACAAAAATGGCAAAATGTTGGCAGAGCGAGACTTGGAATTGAAAGAGATTATCCACCCAAGAAAGGGTTACAAAGAGACAAAGTATAGAACAAGATTTGCCAGTAATTATGCTTCCCATGTAAACTTCGAAGCTCAAATCATTTAATGTCTGCCAACATTTTGTCATTTTTATTAGAAATTGGTGTATGTGTTTAGTCTAGTTATAGGGCTTAATTTGATGTATGCCACAAACCATTCTGCTGCATTCACTGTATTGATTTTAATCAACAAACTTGGTATTGGAACAGGTTCAACATCTTGCGTTCAGGCTGGAAAGGGACTAACTAGACTACCTTGACAATAGCTATCGTGAAAAAGAAAAATGAAGAAATGCTGCCAATGGAGACTTGGACTGAAAGAAAAGACACACACAAACAAAAGGGTACCTAAGGGACAACGTAAGATGTTCCAAAAAGGAGTGCACAAGTGTCCCAGACAGGAAAAGATGATAGCAGCATATTTTAGGTCATAATTTTGCTTAACATTGCTTTAGCAATGCTTAATTGCTATCAAAGTGAAAAGGTTGAAAACAGGGTTAATATTTCCAGTTCACAGAGGACAGCAACTACAGTATACTGGTGACCTCGATGCTCCCTGAGGCTATCGTCATCTCCCCAAAAACTTTACTGGCAGTGTTCACCTAATCTGACATTTCAAACCACAAATTGCTTTAAAGAGCCCTAGAACCTCGAAGAAACAACAAACAGCTGGAACAAGCACAGGATACATAGCAAACGAAGTAGAAGAAAAGAACCATAACAAAGTCCCTCTCAGCACAAAATAGAACCCATTTAACTAAAAAAACACCATCAAGACAGGGATGATAGCCAACTTTACTCTGAAATTAAATAAAAGATTGCAATTTTTAAAGAATATCAAGAGAAGAAAAGATTCTCACGAGTTCATGACCAGTCTTGTACTCAGGTTCTGGAGACTTTTCATGGATCTGGGTCAGTTTTAGCTTGGACATATTTGGCTTCCTTCTCCTAATCTAAAAGAGAACAAAACAGATTTGCAAAGATCAAGAAACATAAGCAGGCATGCTAGAAACACAGGAAAAGAAGAGAAGAGAGAAGGAACAAACCCTGGGATAAGTATTAAGGGGAACTGGGTCGGAGATTGGAAGCCGAGGCTTAGGGGAAGTGTTGTGGTCTTCCTTGGCATCCATGTTAGGCAGCAGAAAGAAGGGTTTGTTTCTTCTAGCTTCCAAGGTTTTTGCTGTTATTGCAGGTTTCTCTTTCAGATTCCTGTCCTTTGATAATGTTGCTGACACCGAGACACATGAACTAAAGGTTGGTGTTTGTGTTTTTTCTTTTCTTTTCTTTTTGTCTGCTTTTTTCAAGGGCAGATGCAGTGCTACAGGCTAGAGAGATTATCGGAGAAAAAAAATCATGTTTTTTGGAAAGGTATTTGGCTGTTAGAATTTACCTTACCTCTTTCTTTTTTAAAAAAAAAAATTGGGTTCAATCTTCAATATATCTAAGAATCTTGGACTGTTTTTTTTTTTTTAAATTAATGACTGTTATTACTGTTACTTTTTTCCCCAAAATTTCTTGGCTTACTTTTAAAACCTCAGAAATATCGAACAAGGCAGGGACCAACTTTTGAACCTGATATTTGATCGATGCCTTCCAAAGCCCCACGAAAACACACTTGATAGTAAGGAAGTGTTTCGGTTGCATGTAGCTTTCATATTTTGAAATATTGATAGAACCCTAGTTTTTTTCAATCATCTTGTTAGAGATCGAGTTGGTTCCTTGACAAGAGAGTCTCTACAATATGCGTGTTCCTAAAATTAAAAAAAAATGCAGTCTTCACACAACTCAAGAATTATTAACAAGTTACGCATGCCGGACTATTTTGCTGGGGTGATTCGATGGATAAAATGCCTCAGTTCTGAAAATAAGCAGTGTTAATGAAGTGTTGAATCTAATTGGAGGTTTTGTCAGTGCTTAATTTACTTCAATGGTTTCGAAAGATAGAAAAAATAAAATAAAAAATGTAATAATGAGTAGAATGAAATATTGGGATTGAATATCTTCAACATGTAGATGTGGCTTCTCTGGGTTTGATTGTGGATCACGGGTTAGGGTTTCTGACCGGAGCATGAGCCCGTGAGTGGTCGGTCTGCTCACAATGGTTGTGCTGTGAATTGTAATCCCTTCATAAAACAACTCTTTACTGGATCCCAACGTTAACTTGTAATCTCAGTTCATTAGCTGTGACAAACACAATTTTCACCATGAAAAAATTAAGCACAGGGGTCAGTGGTCACAAGTGGATGTAGCCGGAAAGGTCACGAGTGGATGGAAACCGGAAAGGTCACAATCTTGACGCTTCCCCTGTAATACAATTTGAAATTGTTTGCAAGTTATCTTCACAGTGATTCATTGCATATGTGGACGAAGGCCTTTCATGTGCCCTTCTCTCTCTCTCTCTTGTGATCGTCTTGTTGATATTGCCAAATTTACTGCGTAAATAGTCAATGGTGCTGGTACGTAAAGATGGATTATTAATTAGTAGCAAACAGCATTTATGGTCTTACTCCTGAGCTAACTGGAAAGAAACTGTACTTATCTTCTAAAATATCTGAGCAACTGTCATACGCAGATTGATTTACTGAGGGACAGAGATTAGTATCTGTTAACATCAGGGATTCCTCGTTAATCTATCGGTGAACTGCCATCGGAAAAGGCTTCAGGAACGTTTTGTCCTGCATGATCATTTGAAAAGTTCAAGAGAAAACAACTGCAGAACTTCCATCTATTTGTCCTTTGTTTGAATTGTTTGAATGATTCAGAGGACAAAACTGAAGACAGCCTAAAGACAAGCAAATATCTATTTTTGCAAGCATTTTTTAATGATAACGGAAGCATCCTGGCTGACCGAGAAGCACGCTGCTTACCAAAATCTGTTCGTTTTGCATGGGATTAATGCATAAGGCCAAGAGCACCATCTGTTTCAGATAATCGATTTGCTCTGACAATGTAGATCTGTAGATGTGAGAGAAGAAGCTGGGGTAGTGAGTAACAAATCTCCTTCATTTGACAAAAAAATAATAATTTCAATAACAAAGCTTAGCTTCCATGGCTACAATGGCTATGATCCTTTATTGTGGCAATGATGAACTACGAAACCCAACATTTTTACTTTAGTTTTTGCAGACTAACACATGTTGCTTAACAGAATAGTTGTATTGAAGCCAATGCTTAGGTAGTTAGCTTTCTTCATAATTATCAAACCAGGAATAAAAATGAACAAGTTTAACAAGGTGACCTTAAGTTTGTCGGGTTCGATCAGCTGGAAAACCAAAGCATCTTGCTCAAGTAATCTGTGTTCGATTGAAAACCCTCTCCACCCTCCACTTAACCCCGTCCTTTCTGCGATATATACTACTTGATACTCCTTTTCAGTTTCATCCACCAAAATGATTATGGCATCATGATTTGGCAAATGCAGATGACAAAACTTTCTTGGTAAACCCTTAATCAAACCATAAAGAGAAAAGAAGGTATGTCAAGAGTCCTGAGATTTTGTCAAGGTCCAATATGAACGTGGAAATAAGAATCTACCAGCCAAAATCCCCCAGAAACATGAGATGGGAGCATGGGCTTGACACAGGTAGGGAATTTGTTTCCGAGATAGTCTTGAATCTCTTCAGCTCTCTCCATGACAGAATTTTTTTCCCGCGAGATCATTTAAGTGACTAAGCATAGCCGTCTTTCGTTTATGACTGTAACAAGATAAAGAAAGGCAGAACTTTTACAAAGATAGTTCTTGTATGCAGGAAAATGAGCGAGTATTGATAAGAACATGATAAAATAAATCCACTGGCCCAAAATTACTTGGGAGTGAAATTCCTTTAAGTGATGGAAACTACCTGATCATGATCAGTTAACATGATTTAACTCTAGTAGTTCACAAATTTCAATCAATCAAAGACTGATGGTGACATCTAATTTATGACAGGATATTTATCAAGAAAACCTTGATTAGAGACACCATATACAAGGTAATTAAATCGTCCACATAATACAACAGGAGAAAATTAGCAATGGACTTCTGGGTTTTGGCTACCGCTAGAAAAAAGGAAAATTGGGCAAGATTTTCAGTATCGCTGCAAGATGGCTAGGCGTTGTAATATACGGTCATATTTTCTTAAATCTTGACCACTTTTCCTTAAATCCCTACAGTTTCTACCGGAATCTGGCCATGATTCAGAAGGATTTGACTGGAGGTCTTAAAAGACAACGTTTTTACCTTTTTCAAAAACACAGAAGAAAGTGCCCCAGAATTAAATATCAAATATTGAAGAAATCACAGCATGACTAGAACCAACATTCATAAAACAAAGGTACCTGCAAAAATCTTTTCTTTACTTTCTTGTCTAGCATGATGATCTGCTTCTCATTCTTTTGTTTGACCAACCCTCATCATCTCTAGCACAAACTCCTCACTTCCTTGCGTCTTCTTTCTTTTTTGTTATAATCACTGTACTACTGCACGCACACATTCGTACACATGTAAACATGGTGCATATGTATAGACAGAGAACAGAATGGACAAGAGAAATAAGTGAGCTTAGCTAGGATCAGGGCCGGGAAGGAGGTTGGCAAGGATGAAGGTGCCTGGATATTGCTAGCTCACTGTTTATCAAGATGGTGCTCCATTTTAGGCCACACAAGGGTGGGATTGAAAATGGAATCTTAAATTTATTTCTTTCAGCAGCAAAATTCCATTTACTGCTCCCACCGGTCAAGTCTCTCTCTCTCTTAAATATTCTGTACTCTCATGCGACGTTTGAATTGAGCTTAAGATTTAAATCTAAAGTAGTCTAGCACATTTGAGGGCAAGTCAAGGAAGAAATCTAAAGGAGGGAAAAGCTTGTGTTTTTTTGCTTTCCTTTTCCTTTATAGAACGGAGCATCAACTTTTCTTCTCTTACTTGCAACAATAATTGATCCGATTAATTAATGTTCATTGTTTATTATTTTATTTAGTTCAGGATTTGATCCTTCACATTTTTGAGCTCGTAAGCTCCTTGCTTGGCCAATCAGGGTGCTGAATGAACCACGAGACCGGCCTGGTTTTCAAGAATTTGGCTGTCTGCGCGGTGCACTTCCAAATCAGTAGAATTAGTACAGCCAAATACGAGTCACTTCTTTGAAAAGTGATTGAAGGGTGGCATTTTCTGTGATGACTTTGGAAGACTTTAAAGGTATCGCTCTCATAACGTTTCTTCTCCCTCTTTTTTCTCATCTATTTATTGCAATGATTCGTCTTTCTCTCTGAAATAACTTAATCTATAAAGACTAAGACATCATTAACAGCAAATTCAGTGTATGTAAGCAATTGTAAATTACAATAATGTATCGTAGATAACCCATTAGGAATTCGACTACAGACTGGAAAATTCAGTGTATGTAATCATGGCAATGTCTTTGGTTTTCCTTGGAAAAACGCCAGACACATCGTAGTTGCCAGTAAAGATAGACAGCGCTGTTGCTCTCGAGGATTAGTCTCGGTCATTAATCTATGAATTAATGTCGAAAGGGCATTTAATGCAGAATGGTGGCTCAACCGGAAAAACAAGCACACTTGCCTTTGCTAGTTCGAACTGGAACATTTTTAGACGTTTAGATTTTAAATTCATACTAAAATCCCCTCAAATTTGAAGAATTAGGATTTTATTTCACCAAATTAGTAGGTGATTAGAATTCTCTTAAAAAAACTAGTACTATGCTTTTCTCTATAACAAAATTCGAATCACTGATTTCAAAATCAACGCTCTGAACTCATCAAAAGCGATGGATTACGTTTTTCTCTATAATAATATTGTATTTGCTGCAGACGGCTCTTACCTTGCTGGCTGTGGACAAGATTGATGGATGTCTATACGCGTATTTTCTTGCGCGGAGACAAGAAGAGGCTCAGGTTGACCGGACCGTCTTGATAAGTTCCTCTGCTGCTAATGCATTGCTCCAAGGAGCCTCCAATAGCTCGATATATCTTTACAATATTTCTTATTTATGGTTTTAAGCAGGAGCATAAGGTTTTCCATTGAATATAAAAGTATTTGAATTTTATATATATATAATTCAAATACTGATTTGATATTTGATGAGGACCATATATCTCTTCACAACTTTATTTGTTGTATACATAAAATACATACACCAAAATACACGTGTGCACTTAGAAACTAGCTTGACAGTATGATTACGGCTACTTTTCAAATAATTTTTTACGTTGAAATACATGTCAATGATTTTTTTTTATTTTTTAAAAATTATTTTTAACATTGGTACATCAAAACATACAAAATATATTAATTTTTAATTAAAAAAAATTTTAAAAACATGATACACACCATGTTACTAAACGGTTTCTAAGTATAATTAATCTGTTGTCGGAAATCTTTGCTTTTTAGATTATAGTTTCTAACTACAAAATAACGTGAAATTCTCTATCAAGATGTTGGATTATGAAAGTGAAACAGTTGTGAGCGAGCATTGGCCACAGAAACTCAAGGATGTGAACGAGCAGAAATCAATGCATAGCAAAATCTAAACAAACA
>Ga0325403_1003701_pt1 | contig 14025 bp, 4 predicted proteins | sample PopdelMetagenome_19_FD_205665 | JGI IMG/M metagenome (GOLD analysis project Ga0325403, IMG submission 205665) | Populus deltoides microbial communities from Bellville, Georgia, United States - Xylem-PdKOR-R4 | ecosystem: Host-associated > Plants > Phyllosphere > Stem > Wood/Secondary xylem...
ACATAAAAAATTATTTTTTAACAAAAACAAATTTGAATTTTTGAGGAACGCAGTTTGCACCGCGTTTTCAAACGGAGTAAAAGAAAAAAAGAATATTGTATTGCCAAAGGTTTTTGAAATAAAAAAAAGAGGTGTATGAACAAGAGAAAGCAAAAATAGGATTTTTGTTAGCATGCAAGTGTTTTTAAAATATTATTTTTAACATTAATTTCAAAATAGATTACTGTAATAAATCCAAGGGTCTCCCATTTGATTGATTTATTTTTGCATAATTTTTTATAAATTCAATTCCATTTAAAACTCAAATTAATATCTTCAAAAAAATTCCAAATAAAAACACTTATTCAATCATATAAATTAAATTAAATTAAATTAAATTCATATGGTTTTAAATAAACTATTTGATATTACGTTTCAAACGAGAAATAAAATTTAAATTTTTTTATTTAAATTTAATTTTTTATATTTTTAGATTTTTTTGATGTGTTGATATCAAAAATAATTTTTTAAAAATATTATTATAATATATTTTTAAATAAAAAATAATTTAAAAAATATTTGTTATTAAAATTTCAAAAATCCGATTAAAAAATAAAAAATAAAAAGAAGTAGAAGCAGGAGGTGATAACAATGGGGGAATAATGTGGGGGCCCAAACAAAAATCCCTCCAAACATCGCATTTGAATTTGAAAGGAGAAAAACGAATCTCCAAGCCCCCAAACCTCCCTCCCTCCCTCACGTTGTTAGCGTCAAAAACTCCTTAAAAAAAGAAATAAAAAGGAAGCACGACTCCTCCTTGTCTTCTAGCACTTGAAATCAGACAAGAAATAAGCTAAAGCAAGCGCGCTCTCTTTCTCTCTCCCTCTCTGTAAATTCAAATCACTAACACTTTTCAAAACATATCTTGCCACCCCTCCTCCTCTTTCTGAAAACCCTAACTCGCTTCCAATCTCTCTCAAATCCTACTAAAAGTAGATACAGATACCCTTTTTAAAGAAATCAAGATTTGGCTTGGCGGGTAGGGAATCTTTTATTTCCATTTCTTTATTTTTGCCTTTTGTTTTAAGGTTTAGTGTTAAATTTCTTGATTTTTAATTGGGTTTCAAGATTAATTTTTTTTAAAAGTTTTGATGCTAGAGATCTTAATTGAATAGGGTTTCCAAGAATTTTTTTCTTTTTGATTTCGGCTGAGGTCTTTGTTGTTAAAAGTCTTAAATTGGGTTTCAAGTTTTTACCTTTTTTCCTTTTGGTTCATGATTTTGGTACTAAAAATCTTGAATTTTGAATTAGGTTTAAGCTAATGGAAGATCGAGGAGGGGATACAGGGAGGTCCAGATCTGATTCCAAGGTTGGTTTCTCTCTTTCTTTGGTTCTTTTGAGAAGTTTTATGTTCCTGATTCTGGGTTGTTTTAGTTGGCTGGTGAGAAGCGGACTGGTGGTGAATTGGGAGAGAAATCAGAAGTTGCTAGAAAAAAGATTAAAATGCGTAATCTTGAATCTGTGCTGAGGTTTGAAGGTAAGGTTTTATTAATATGTAACTTTTTTTGCTGCGGTTAGGTGTTTTGATATTGAAATTTGTGCGTATCTGGGATGTCAGAATGCAGCCATGTACAAGTACAATAGACAAATCTGTTCACTAGTAATACTAGTTAGCAGAACAAGACCAACAAGAAACATTTAATTGAAAACAAATTGCAATGCCTGGACACGTAGAATGGTACTTTAGTTCCACTGTAGATTAACTTGTTGTGGCCCGTTGAACTTCCAATATAAACATCGTTTTAAAGCTTTGTTTTTTCTACTTGATAATGGCACAGAAGTAAGCAGCAATCACTTGAAAAACAAAGAAGACGACGACCGCTTTCAGTTTACAGAAAAGATGTCCCAAGTCACCAATGTTCCAGTAACCTTGGACTTCAATGCTTATCGAGCAGAAAGAAGTGGAAGGACCGCATTATCAGTTGAGGTCACTGCTGCCTCTAAGCCACTGGATCTCAGTAATGAAGCTTGCATTGCTAATCATTTGGTGAGAAAGGATATGGCAGAACATGCTGAGAATTGTAATGAAGTCCCATTGCTCAAGAAGCATGAGAGCAAACATGACAATAAATGCGCAACCTCTGTTGGCTTTGGCTTGGATCTGAATGCACAGGATGATAGCTCTGTGAACCAGGAACCATTCTACACTCAGAAAGATCATGAGAAGACAAGAGATATTTCTGAGTGTGGGAGTACTACTGGTCCAGTGCAGGAAAAGGATCCATTAAGAATGTGGAAAGAAATGAAGCAAAACGGTTTTCTGTCATCTTCATATGGAGGGATTTCAATTCAAAGTGGTTTTATGACATCTTCTCATGGAGGGATACCAATGGCAAAGCAACGCGGGAGGAAACCCAAAGATGATGTTCTCAAGGAAAAGATGGAACTTGCAAAGAGAGAGCAGGTGGATAGGTTTACCAAGATTGCTGCTCCAAGTGGATTGCTAAATGGCTTGAACCCTGGGATCATAAACCATGTGAGAAATAAAAAGCAGGTCCATTCCATAATAGAGGCTTTGGTAAGGTCTGAAAAACTCGAAAAGGGCTGTCTTGAAAGCAAACAAGCATATCTAAAATCTGGAACTAAAGAAAACAATAGTATGAGTGATTCTGGAATACATAGACTCAGTTTTTCTCATGGAAATGGGAGTTCAACTTCTTTATTTGGGAGCAAGCAAACAAGAGGGTACCCTATATCTAACGGGGAGGGTGACTCCAGCATGGTAGACATGGTACATGACAGAAATTTTGTTTCACACTCAGCTGCCAGTGAGAATGATGCATTGACATTGAAGTTGCCTTCATCAACTAACGCCTTGGAGGAATCTAGAACTGTTCTGAATGAGGAATCAGCAAACAACGCAAGTGTTTCTTGTCTTTCTGTGAAAGGTGTGTTTAATTTTTTTTTAGAAGGAATTGACAATTTAATATTTGGATATTTATATGTGAAACTGCGGTAGATAGGAATTGCAAGACACCAAGCATGTTTGAGATTATAGTAGAGATTTTTTTTTTATTTTAAAATATTTTAAAATAATATTTTTTTATTTTTTAAAATTTATTTTTGACATATTATATTAAAACGACAAAAAAACACTGAAAAAATAATTTAAAACAAATAAAATTTAAATTTTTTCAAAAACACGGTTAAACAACAAAAACAAACACAACCTAAATGAGTTGTGTATCTTTATAGAATTAGGGTATTGCTATTTATCACGACATTGAAGTTACACGACAAACTGAAAGCCAAGAACATCTTAGCTGAAAGTACTTTGTTTTTGTACTTTCAGCTGCTACTGTTTCTTCTCAATGGTTGGAACTTCTTCATCAAGACATTAGAGGACGGATAGCAGGTAATGCTTTATAATGTGAATGGTTGTTGAGTATTATTTAGTATGGTACATGATGTCCATATGTTAATAAACCATCTCCTGTACTTTCAGCATTGCGCCGAAGTAGGAAGAGAGTCCGAGCAGTGATAACTACTGAGTTACCATTTTTAATATCAAAAGAGTTCTCAGCTATTGAAGTGGACGGTGCTTATACTATGAAAAGTTCTTCAGAAGTAGTGTCCAATAATGCAACAGCTGCCATGCATCAAGCAAGATGGAGAGCATTGTTTGATCAGTTGGACAGTGCACTTTCTGAAGAAGAGAAACAACTTGTAAGTGTGATTGGAAAGACAAGTGCTATAGGAGAGACTTTTCTTTCTTTCTCATGCTACAAAATTCTACTAGTAATCTAGAGATGTGTTTGTGTGTGAATTTGACTCAGTGTTTCCATGGTGATTTGCGATGGTTTGGTATCAACTTATATCTGACCAGACTAATTCATTTGCCTGAATACACTACACAGTTTCTGAATACAAAAGTTGTTTCTTACTTGTAATAGGATTTCCTTTTTTAAAATAAATCTTCTTCTGCAGAGCTTTTGATAGTATAGAAAATTCATTTTTTTAATCCAATTTCTTTCATTAGCTTATTTAGGTGCTTTCTGGTTTGAATTTCAGGAAACTTGGTTGAGCCAAGTAAAGGAAATGCAAGTGCACTGTGATCAGGGGCTGCAACATTTGCACTATAATGCAATTTTAGGTTACCCCAGGTAAATTACTACGCCATTATACCTTTGTCAAACTTGTGGCAGGATCTGGTATAGTATCTTAAATTGCATGATTGAGCTCATATTATGGATGATGAATTATGATGACTGAAGAGACATTATCATTTATCATCATTATAAACAATCTGTTTCGTCAACATTCTTTTATTCATGCCTCACCATGTGGCAAATATTCTGTAAGTTACTTCATAATTATGCAGTTTTCTTCAATGTGCAGAACTGAGAAAGCAGATAGCTCACAGAAGGAATTGGCTGTTAGAGCTGCTGCAGCTTCCATCTATTCAACCTGCAATTTCCTGAGTTCGAAGGAGAATGTATCTTGTTTCTGATCTTATTAACCGAAGTGTCTTCCTCCTATCTCTAATGGTGTTGAATTCTAAAATATTAGCAAACAACTGATCAGTTCTTTAATCTTTGCAAAGCTATGCTGGATAGCAAGCTATATAACATCAAGTTGAGCCCCCATTTTTCTCTCTTTCTTTTTCTTTTTCAAAAAGTAGCCAGAATCATTGTTGTGGTAGATTGTTATAAACTCTAGTTGATAAAGGAAGTTGCTGAGAAATAATAAATCGACTATCAGGTTCTTTGATGTGTTTTTCTCATGGCTCAGTTCCCAGTGTAGCATGAAATTGGATCTCTTTGTTCATGAAACAGTGCTCTTACCCTTTTTTCGTGCTTTTATTTTTTCTTCTCTTGTTTTCTTTGATTTTTAGAACGGTGCACATTAGAAAAGGCACTTTAGTTGCATCTCGGTTTTGATTTTATTTGTTTTTGTGTTTTAAAAGTGTTTAAAAAAAATCTTTGGTGTTTGTTGTATTTGAAAACCCAGCTAAACCGCTTTGGCACACCTAGTAAGTGAAGAGTGCTTTTCATTTTGCTGTTAATATTCATCTTTACCAAATCATCTGATGTTTTGTTCTAGAACTAGACAACATAGAACACTTCCTCTCTGTGTGGAAAGCTTACTCCCTAGGATGAAAAAAATTGCATGTAAGCCAAGACTGTCCTCTTGGTTTTCATGTATCCACTGCAGCTCAGTCTTGCTTCAAGGGATGGTAACAGGAAATAGTGAAGACTCTTCCCATTGAACAGGTCTTCCTCTTTGCTCACGCATGGATGGTCAAGCACAACCTGCTCATCTTTGAGAATCAGGACATGGTGCCGATTCAATTCATTCAACGTTCCCTGATTGGTTTGAAGAATTTATGTCAGAAAACATCGTTTGACTGTAGTGAAGAATCCAGCTGCAGTTTCATGCTACCTTTGCAGGGGATGGTACAGGTCTGGGCTGGGGGTTGGCTGTTTATAATACAGTTTATTCTGAGGTTCCAAGGTATAGATAAATTTTTTAAAAAGTTTTTAACCCGTCTTTAAGAATACCTAGAAGCCCTAATGTAGAAAACTTGAAGTGCTATAAACATTAAAATCTCCAAATCACCTGAATTCTCACCAAAATCCTTGCTCGTTGTTTTTTTTTTCGAGCCCAAACAATGCTTAGGTCATGTTTTCTAGTACAAACAGTCTTTGCATGATGTTTTTTCTGGTAATGGATGAGGTTAGCTTATGCTAAAGCATGTCTTAAATAATTTCAGATTGACAAACACCACTATTTTTTGCGTCCTTAATGCTTCATCATGAGCTTATTTTATCTATTGACGACAATTTTTAAGATTTATTCTTTGTCAATAATTTCAGATCTCAGTATCAATGCCTTGATTTAGAAGAAGAAGAAGCAATCTTTCTCCATAAAGACTGTTTTTGGATCAAATCTCATCCCTTGAAAACCACAAATGCGCCTTTTTAATGAATGTGGTTCAACAAAAATGGTTGGAAAAGAAGAAGAAACAACATGTAGATCTGGATAGTTTGGTTTTCATAGTGTCAAAACATGTATTGATAATCTTATAAATTCAAATACCAAAAAATATTAACAATTAAATTAATAAAAATTCATTAATTAAAATCCACTTACGCAATACATTAGATACACATCCAACTAAATTTACTTTCAATGAAAGGATTTTGTAAGACTATCACGCACTCTATATATAGGGCTTTGGTGAAAAAAGCATGGATTGTCAAGGAGTAGCATTCAATTTTTAAACAGCCTACCTACGGTAGTTCTTGCTTGTTTGTCAGACAGATTAACTATATATATATATAAACATCAATCAAGGCACTGATCAATTCACGAAGTACCTTTTCCACTATATTAGGTGATAAAATTGAAATAAGAGGCCAGACCAGTCCGCTCAAGCAACTTCTTGTCGTCTTCCTGAACTCCCTCCCCCAAAATTTCGTTGGAAAAATACATCATCAGGGACACCTGCAAACCCAGAATCCCATAGATCTTAATGAATTAGGTAGGCCGCAAAACTGATTTCAAATAGTATGATCTTGCACCCAAAGTGGAAACTTGATACACGTAGATAGGTGTTCCCTCGTAACAATGTTCTTTGCCTGTTCTATTGAGACAGTTTGCATAGTAATCTGACAGCAACTTTCTAAGATAACATCTGCCCAGTTTTTGGTTGTTTGGTTTTTTTTAAAAAAATCTCCTTTTATTATTTGCTGTAATTAAAAATATAGGGACTTGAATTGAAATTGAGAAAAAAAATACATCATTTGCGGTTTCAAGCACAATTTTTTTTTTCCATCCACGTAGTTTTTTTCAGTTTAATTATTTTCATGTTTAAGTTAGTTGAAATTGATCTGTTCTTGTTATGTAAATTTTCTTTTTTAGATATTGAGTTCATGTTTGATTTTAAAAAAATTAATTTATTACTTGTAAAAAATTAAAAATAAAGGGATTAAAATTAAAACCGAGAAAAACATTAAAGACTTTGTTTTCAAAACCTGTATATTAGTGCCTTTTTTTTATTTATGCTTTTTTGATAATTATATATTTTGATCCAAATATTTTGTTCACGTTTAAGTTTCTGGGTTTGAAAAATAAAAGAAAAAGTTGTCAGGAAAAAAAAAAATCATTGGTTATCAATATTATAGCAATAAAAAAAAATTTATTCTTAATATTAATAAGTTCATTCGATGAATGAAAGCTTCAATTAAATATTTTTTCTCTTTATCTTGACAAAAAAGTATATTGAAGTTAAGAAAGAAAACATTTTTTATTTAATTTTGTGATTTTTTCATTACTCATCTAGAGTCATTTTGGGTTGAGATTTTTTTTTTTTTTTGAGAATTGTAAGGGTTCTTTTTAAGGTGATTTTAGGTTAAAACATGTTAAGAATTGTTTTTTTGGTTAAAACCTCACTGGTCCATTTTCTAAACTTTTTTTGGGTCAGAATCTAAAAATAGAAACGACACATCATCTATTTTTTTTAGTAAAAAAATTGTGATGAATTACATGCCGTTCGATACTTGGAACAAATAAAAAAATATTAAGAAATCTAGGTGACCATTTAACGCTCAATTGTCTGCCCTTCTTTTAACTTTTTTTTTCATTTAATTTAAATTTAAATTAATTATAATAAATATGTTTGAGATGCTTGTCTCATCAGGTATTCATTAAAATAAATTAATTTAGAAACTTTTTAGAGTAATATTTATAAAATTTCTTTCAATTTTTACATGTTTTCGAATAAAATTATCTCTTTTATATATATATATATATATATATATATATATATTAGCATATGCTTTTTTGTACAACCCTTCATAATATCTTTTTTTCCCTTAAAATTTATTTTCCCTTAAATTTTATTCAATCACTTTCCTATCCTATATGTGATATAATTAAAAAAATGATTCCAAGAAACAAAATTGTTAAACTCAACTAGGTTCATAATCTGTTTAATGGTTTGACAAATTAACTCCTATTAATCTAAAACATCTTCCCTCAAAAATGAAATAAAAAAAAATCAAAAATTAAGCAAATGGGTTTCAACTATGTCAACTTATCATGTTTTGAATTTCCACTTTGTTTTAAAATAAAATTAGCTCACAGGAATGTTACCTACACTTTGAATCCATACTCGTACATTAATTTATCAATTAACACTAAATGGTAAATTTAGCATTTCCAAGAATTTCTTAACATTAATTCATTTATTAATTATTTTTCTATTTGATATGTGTAATTTAAACAAAATTGTTGTTCAAATATTAAAAATGATAAGAATATTTCTATTAGACTTTATATTTTATTTTATTTTATTTTAATGTATTGTGTTAAGTAAATGAATGAAAATAAAATATTAAATAAAAATATAGGATAATTAAAATACATTAAATAATTGTGTGTTTTATATGGTAATGTTTTTAAGTGTTTAAAATAATTTCTAATAAAAAAAAGACGTGAATTGATTGGAGTATTAGATGACTCTTAACAAGTGCTCTAAGCGCACTTTTGAGCCCACTGAAGTCTTGAGCTTGGTGGATTTGTTATCCACCATTCGGAAACAGAAGGATAAAAAAAAAAAAAAAAAAACACTTTGAATTCTCCTATATATATATAAAAAAAAAAAAAAAATATGCCTTGCTAAACTGAAAAGGCTTCTTAAGATCTCTCACAATAGTTTCAATGGGCTTCTTGAAATGCTCCATTGAATTCTCTTTTTAATTATTGTGCTAATATAGTAAACTTTTTCAGAAGATATATTAATTATATTTTTCACTATAGTACATGACTCGTAATCAGACCAAAGCACAAATTTCTCGTTTACTATAATTTTTTTTTTTTTTTGCAAGAGATTTGGATCTCTCTGGTTCTGACAGACTAATGATCAGCTGCTCTGGATAATTTAAACATCATGCACAGAGACTTAGCAGAACAACAAAGCTTGATATGGGATAATCATGTGTGCACAAACATTAGTTAGATACAGATAGCCTCAGTCATGTCCAAAACAAAAATAACATTGTTTGCATTTGAACTCTCATCCTATGCTTCCTAAAATTACATTTGCATCATGGCTTCTATAATTTACATGGCTTTACATTGGCTAGTAGGGACTGCAAGCAAGAAACTCATCGCGTAAAGAAAAGTTAGTCTTTTGAGTATCGGAAACCAACCTGCTATGGTGTGTAGGCACAATAATGCTACCTCGGTTGTGTATAAGCAAGACTAGAGCCAGTTTGGGGCAATCTTGGTTGATATTGTTTTTGAAGATGGATCATCTGAAAGCTTGGCAAGTGATCGATACTGCAACTTTACACTCTCTGCATTGTCCAATGTCTTCACTACATACCTGTAAATGACTTTGTATTAGTTACAAGGATCAGTTACTCACCACCACCTTTCATACAAACAGGCCAACATGCATGGTGCGGAAATCTCAACTGAGACAATCCCCAATCCTAATGACTACAGGTTTGCTCAATCATTTCACACCATTTAAGATGTATCCATCACCATATCCGTTATCTCATCTAAGCTGCAAATGTACTCACTTATTTACAGTACTAATCATAGTATTAACTCATTCAAAACAGATTTTGTTCCATGAATCTCCTCCATATGCATGTAATGACAGCCAAGAAATTCAAAATCAACAATGCACAGATGTCTGATAAAACTTCTTGGTCACACAACAGAAAATGCCCACAAAAGATAAATGTATTAATTATCAAGGGAAAGAAAAGAGCAACCGACATCAGTATAAAATTGACCTGAGCAATGCACCAAACCTTAAAACATGCAAAAATTGAAGGTAAGAAAAGCAAGAAAGTGACCAACCATCCATTTAAGCATTGCGTTGTCACAACAGCCTCCCGTCCAACAAACCGCTGAGGTGTCCTCTTGTTTCCCTGAATATTTCCATTCATATTGTTAATTTTAAATGATTAATAAACAACGCATACAGGGAAAACTTGGGAGCTTCGCTAAACAACCTTTATAATAACCCGGTCTGTCACAGCAAATGGGAACTGCACACCTCTACCCCTTGGTGGATCCATGACCCCTGAATCGCCATAACCACCTTTGTCCTATAAGAGAAAAAACAGTGGTGATTTTAGAAAAGCTATAAAAGTTGAGGCCACTGGTGCATTCTAAAACCAAAGGGTTGCCGAGGAAACAAATAAAAAAAAAATGGAAACATAAAAGAATACTTAAAGAAAGTATCTGAGCTGCAGGGTTTTATAAATCCCCAGTGATTGACAAAGTTTTTTAAATGCCAGGCTATTGACTTGTCAACAGTGAGATATCTCATTGAGAAAATCTACTTCCAAATGAGGAAGAACCATGCAGTTCAGCATGACTGCAATGAAAAGGAAAGGTACGCATTGTTATGCAGTCTGCTCCTATTCTATTGACAATTGTTAAAGAGAATTATGTTAAAAGGAAACCCAGGGCTTGACAGGAACAAACCTGGTCAAACCTCTCTCTCCTCCTTTTGGATGAGCGATAAAATTGTAACTCCTCTTCCCGCTGAAATGCCTGGACAGCATATCTGAGAGCTGTATAGACAGCAGCAAAATGAACAATTGAAAAGGCAAAGCCAAAGAAAATGAAAGCTGTTATGAACTTGTCATAGTTCTCTTTATCATAGTGACTATAGACTCCCTATATCTTTCCACTGCTTAAAAATACAAAGCCTGCGATTTTTTCTTGTAGGAAACACGATCATAAAATCCTACAACCTTCAACAACAACAACAACAACAAATTATGACTTACAGAGGTTGGGAGCTATTGAGTCTTCTGAAATTGACTGGGAACAACTGTAGCAAACTTTCTGAAAATGCAAGCATAAAACTGAAATCAAAATCATATCATAACAACTGTAAGAACATCTTAGAGAGAGAGAGAGAGAGAGAGATCAGAATGCAACACAACTGTAGATTTCTAAAATAACAGACTCCAGTGAAAGTAAACCATTTGCACAGAACAAGCAGAGGCGCACAACTTTCAGCATTGCTAAGCAGAAAGCTAAAATGCAGAAACATCTCATATAAGTTGTTATAAAATGAGTGGAAGGAAGACAATTCAACAAGAAGAAAAATACTTCATTCTCGTATATCAATCACAGGGTCAAGCTTGCTCTTCTTGAAAGTCCAAGAAGTGTTATCTCTGACCAACAAAAGTTTGCTATTTCATTAATTGTTGATCATAAGGCCTTGAAGACAGTTATGACACTATTGACAGATTGTCAGGACATGGTTTGTAGCTTGCTCTCGCCCAAAGCAATAAAATACAACTATTATAAAAACCAGCACCTAGAAACATGCATTACCATTAAAAGTTAAAAAAAACTGTACAAGTTCAACTAACAAATCACAAGGACTGTTTAAGGGTATAAGATAGCAAAGTGGCCAATTACAAGGACCAAACATGCAAATAGACGCACTTAAAAGGCAGTGCTTGTGTCAGAGCCTCAACTGAGCCAAAATTACTGTTCGATATGGACATATCCAGACTTCATTATAGTGCTTCTGAAGGAAACTTTATAGTAACAGTGACTAATGCTGGAGGTCTGTCGGAAGCAGCTTGAAGCTTTGTAGTAATTTTAAAGTTTGCAGATAAAATTCATTGAGGCACACAATTAACGAAGCTCAAAACCCCCCTCTCTTTTCTCTCACACTCTTTGATCTGGTACTTTCTCAGTATGAGAAGTTATTCAAACCTCCTATGATAGAGAGTTGCAATGAATGATTTCAAAGACCAAAAATTCCTTCAATTGAGAACTGACCATTCTGATAACATGCTGCATTCCACCAGCTCCAAATGAATGCCCACAAGGCAATATCATAGCGTCATCCATTAAAGCTCCCCTGAAACCATAAACTAAAGTAAATAAATTGCACAAGTAAAAACTTGGCCAGCAACATGCTTAAAGGTAGAATAAAAAAATGGCATGCCAAAACAGATATTCCAAAAACTTCTGATTCGAACACAAATAGTCCATGTCATGCCAAACACAAAAAATTCGCATACAAACATAGAAAAAAAATTCAACAATCAGTCTCAAAAACTTACGTAACAGGGTCCGATAAAATAGCCCTTAAAGAATCTCCAGACTCACTCGAAAATGCTGAAACCTCCTTCCTTCCACTAAATCCACAACCATTCTCCACACCCATATCCTTTCCACCAGCACCAGACCCCCCGGTCCCCTGCAAATACTGAGAATAATACATCTCCCCATCTGCCTCCGCGATCGTCACCGCATTATTCCCTGTTTGCCCCAAGCCGCCGCCACCACCAATTCCATCTTTCACCATTTCCCCACTAATCCCTAAACAAGCAAGCACAAATGACACCAATAAAGAAGACGGAAATAAAGAAGCTTTGAAAAAAAAAAGATTTTCTTTCCACTTACCAAAAGAAGAAAGATGCTTGGGCTTTGCATTTCCATTTCCAATTTTGTCCAAATGAACACTATTACTAGCATTACTAATAGTTCCACTACAGTTATTGTTGTTACAGTTAGTGTTTTTGCTGTTACAATCAATAGCAGCAACGAGCACATCAACTCCATTCTCATGATCACCATCACCACCGTCTACATCATCAACCTCCTCCTCATCGTCCTCCTCATCGTCCTCCTCATCCTCACCGTCGGTATCATCTCCACTAGTTCCCTGCGGTTCACGCTGATAAACATTCCTCGGGAAATCCTGGTGGTGGTGGTGGTGAGAGGGAAAGTAACGGTCGGAGCCGGCGGTGGAAGTGGCGGTTGCAGTAGTGGTGGAGGAGAAGAGCTTGTTGTCATCGATAAAACCAGTGAGTTCTCGAGTTTTGGGATCCCCGACACGGCGTTGCTGCTGTTGTTGCGGAGGCGGTCCGGTGCAATTGAATCGTAATGGATCGTCTTGGAAGAGGAGTTGTGAATTTATTCCGTTTTGTGGAGAAACTAAAGATATTTCCTCTGTTGACATTTCTCTTTGCCTTTTCTATTTGAATTTACATGGACGAAATCAAACCCTAATTTGAAGGAATTTGGGGGTTTGTTTCCATATGAGAGAGAGAGTGAATTAAGACAATAGAATGATAGATCACTGATTTACAGACAAGGGTTCAGGAAAAAAAAAAAAACACAGATACGCTGTCGTTTCACTGAATGAGAAAAACGGTGACGTCTTCAAGATACCGTTGTGGACCCCAAAACTGCCACATCAGTAATTTGAAAGCGAAAGGGTAAGCTAAGCAGCAGCCTCAGTAGGAGTAACCGTAGAGGATTAATTAATTGTGAAAGGAAGAATGAAAGGGAGAAGGAGCCAAGAAAGGAGAGACGGAGTCAACGAGTATAGACTTTGACCTGTAGAAGAAGCCAATTAAAAAGAGGAGAGGATGAAGAAGAAGAAGCGAAGGGAGCAGTGTCGTGCTGAAATAATTTTCTGTAAATCAATTGATTATGAGTAATCAGAGGGTAATAAATCTTCTTCTTCTTCTTCTTCTTCGTGGGTTGATGATGAGTGTTATACTGGGAAAAGGATGCGATGGTTGGGTTTTTGAATTACCTCGGAAATTAATGACAAGAGAATCTCCAGAGGTGGTAACTCCATTTCCCTCCCTCTCCCTGTTTTTTTTTATAGAATTTTTAATAATAAATAGATTTTATTTTATTTTTGCTGCAGAGCTCTCCGATTCCCGCACCATTTCAATATTACATTGAAACGAAGGAGAGGTGTTCCGATCCGATAGCTAAAAGGAGTTGTCAGGACTTGACTAATAACCTCACTGCTTGCCTTCTTTCGTCAAGTACCTGTGAGTACTCTTCTACTGCTAATCTCGACTCTCTCTCTCTCTCTCTCTCTCTCTCTCTCTCTCTCTCTTTTCTTTTCTTTTTGTTTAGATTTTGTTGCCCTAATATCTCAATATTGATTTTGCTCAGTTAATTTGTGTTCAAATAAATAGATTTGAAATAGTTACGACTACAATCTTGGTTCTCAAACTTGAAGGT
>Ga0325403_1003702_pt1 | contig 14025 bp, 3 predicted proteins | sample PopdelMetagenome_19_FD_205665 | JGI IMG/M metagenome (GOLD analysis project Ga0325403, IMG submission 205665) | Populus deltoides microbial communities from Bellville, Georgia, United States - Xylem-PdKOR-R4 | ecosystem: Host-associated > Plants > Phyllosphere > Stem > Wood/Secondary xylem...
TCTCGGGAAGACGTGTGGGGTTGTTCGGGTTTGGGGGGGTCCGGATTCATGGATTTGAGCTCGGTTTCCATGATGGAGAGAGAGTAGTAATAATTATAGTAACCGAGGATTAGAAATCATATAATAATTGGATAGATAGAGTTTGGGAAGGATAAACAGATCTGACTATGGAAGGAAAGGAAAGGAGTGTTGTCATGGCATGGTATTGATTCCTCTCGCCGAAGAAAAGAAGGAAGGTTGCCGTTACGGCTTGCCATCAAAATATTCTTAAAACATTGGGTGTTTGCCTTTATAGGACGTCATGGAAACTGTTAGGATATGATGCAGCTGGTGTGAGATGATGGATGAACGAGGTAATGTTTCAGAAGAAGGTGATTTCATGACACTGCACTGGTTGTTAAAACTGGATTATGCTTCTTCAGGAACAAAAACAAAAATGATTACCTTCTCTTTTGTGAGATGGACACGACAATGAAGGGAAAGAAATGTTATTAATTAACATTTGTTGCCCCAAAATTCATAATTACACAAGTGATCGTATTTGTTTAATTTTAAAAACAAAAGTAAACTTGCAATTATAACCAAAACAATATCATTCACGCTAGATACATATCCTGTTTATTTTTATATTTAAACAAAAAAAAAATCCTAAATATACTAGTTTGTTTGCACTAGTGTCTAGTCTAGTCAAGTCAGTGGCCATATATTTAACATCAATTCATCCTCGAAGATGAAACTATTTTCCACTTTGTCACTTTCATTTGCTCGACATCTCTGCTACGGATTATAACAGGGAAGTGATAATTTTGTACTTAGCAACAAAGAATATTGAAATATTTTTTTCAACGTTATTTATTTGTTATTATTATATTGATTAAGACATATTAATTTTTTATATATTTTTATACAGGTGACTTCAATTCTCTTGAAAGCAAAAAAAATTAAACTAAAATTCATGGATTTTTAGGGTTTTTACGTTTTGGTTACATAATGTAATGAAAAATTATTCTTAAAAATAAAATAAAATAAAATAATTAAAACTAATATCCATGAACATTCTTTTGTTTTTGTAATGATTTTTTTTAATTATAATCAATTCAAAAGATGAGACAATTCAACCTTTTAACAAATATAAATGTGATTAAAAAATAAAAAGTGGTTTACTCGTGCACACGTTAATATGTAGAAGGCATCGGTGCTCTTTGGATGGTATATGCATCGCCTCCCAGTGATCAAACACTACCTTCAGAGACAATATTGAAAGCATCAAGTCATTCTCTTCCTAGTAGTCAGGCGTGCGCATGCGGAGAAGTTATGATTGGGCTTTGATAGATTTTTTTTCTTTTCTTTTCTCTTACTGACTCAGATTTCTTGCTAACCCTTAAAAAAAAAACAAATGTGTCCTATCATTTTGTATTTGTATCGATTTTGGTCCTTATTATTTTGATTGCTATTTATTTTGTTTTTTATTCTTTTTGCATTTGATGCTTTTTTTTCAATTTCATCTCCTAATATTTAATTTAATTTAATTTATGTATCAAATTTGGTTCTTATTCTTTTGATTGCTATTTTTCTATCCTTTTCTTGATTAATTGTTTTTCAATTTTATCCCTCGTCATTTTATTTAATTTAATTTTTGTATTCAATTTGGTCATCATTATTTTTATTGCTATTTTTTATTCTTTTCTTGATTTATTTTATTTTTCAATTTCATCCCTTCCTGTTTTATTTTATTTATTTATTTATTTATACTAAACTTGGTCCTTATTCTTTTAATTGCTATCTATTTTATTTTTCAATTTTGGTTGATTGAGATTTTCACTTCATGATTTTTTCGAGTTGTCTTATATGGGTTAACTCAATCTCATGACTCAAGTTATAAATTTCAAATATTAGACCGATTTGACTTTGATTTTTTATTTAGGTTATTGGGCCTTTAGCTTTGTGATTCTTGCCGCTTTCCTTTTTATATCTTGTTCTCATATTCTAAGTTGCATGTTATTCGAATTAACCCAAGTTGACTCAGATTTGTTTTTTTACATTCTCTCTTATTGATTTTTTTTCCAGTTGATTTCACTATTTTGTTTGAATTCTCTTGTACATGGTTATCCCTTCCTCACAATTGAGTCATAAATTTGACATGCTAACTTGAGTCAAGTTTTTTTATCCTCTTCTAAAATTGATTTTTTTTTAATTCATCATTCAGCATTTGATTTATAGGTAATTTAGTTTCGAGTTTTGTTTATTTTTCTTTTTATGAATTTATCTTGTTCTCATTCATTTTTCATTTTGTTATCAAATAAGATCAATAAGATCTTTTAAAAATAATTAAAGGCAATCTTTTCACAATATTGTTAAAAAATCATTCTCCTCAATTATCATTGTTGTTGGTTTTTTTATATTTATATTATTAAATTAACTGAGTTTATTGAATTAATTCAAATCAATGATTAAAATACTAAATTTTTCTTATTGCTTTAAAAACATTATTATTTTTAAATTTTTTATGTTAAAATAATACAGTGCGAGGGCACAATCTAGTTAAAACTAAGTTATAGTTCAGGACTTTGATGCTATTTGGTAATGTGGTTGCGGGTGAGGTTCACCCGCAACCACATATTTGAGTGTTTGGTAACAGAGGAAATATTGATTTTCATTGGTGGGACCCACCAATTTTAACTATTGCACCACAGGTTTGGAGAAGCAGCAATTTGCTGCTCGTTGTGATTTTCTCTTAACAGTGGAGCCATGCTCCACTGTTGCACTGTTCACGTGAACAGTGCGTCGTACTGTTCACGTGAACAGTTGTTATTTATTTTTTTTTGAAAACTAGTGTGGTTAATTTATTTCACCCGCACTGTTCACGTGAACATGAACTTCTAATTTTTTTTTGTTTTTTAAAAAAATTAGTTTAAGGTGAATTAAATTTACTCGTACTGTAATCTCAATTTTATTCCTGATAATATATTACCTAATTTTATTGCACGCTCAAAAAATCATGAAAACTGTAGTTCTTGTCGAATAAATTTTAGACGTAATGAAATTATAAATTTTTTTTAAAAAAATTGAGTTTTACTTGAAAAACTAGTATTTAATATTATTTAATAACACTATATAAATTAGAAGGATATCGCATGATAACGTAGCATTTGTGAATTTTGATCGCAATTCCAATTATGTTCTTGCCGGGTCCGACCCAGTTAAAAAAAATTCAGTTTTTATTTTTATTTTAATTGTGTTTTATTCATTAAATTAGAAGGATATCACTTGATGACGTTACAAAAAATTTAATTTTTGTTGTTGCGTGCTTAAGAAACCATGAAAAATATAGTCATTGTTGGATAGATTTCGTATATGATGACATTGCATGTAGTTTAATGAAATAATAAATAAATTTTGATATCAATATTATTTATTTCATGATGTAATAATAGTAGTTAAATTTACAATATTTAAATTAAAAATATTTTTAATTATTTTATAACCTCAATTTAAAAAGTATTTTTTTAACCAAACACATTAAACTACTTTTTTTTCAACCTCAATTTCAACCACAGTTTTAACCAAACACCTATTTTTTCAAACCAACCTCAACTAAAAGTACTTTTTATAAAACAACTTTTTTCAAACCACAACCACAACAGCAACCGCAATACCAAACACACTCGTACATGTAAACTAGGTTAATGTCAACCTTTTTAGTCCCTCCTACAAAAGAAAGTGTCATTAACACTTATATATATGATTGGATATGTCATGATGAATGCTAGAATTACCTTCAAAGTTATGGTTATTTTACTTTGATTTATTTATAAAAAAAAGTTCAAATAAATTTAAATGAAATAATCAATCCCTTATTGTGTCCATCTGTTTGGTAAATTTCAAAAGCTATTTATCTTTGTCGGGAACTGACTCAAGAGGTACAAAAATCATGCGGAATATGACTACGATAATTTGAGTTGGATTTGGATTAGTTAGTGCTTTTGAATTGAATTACTTTAGTTTTGATTCTTGAAGACATTGGACCCATTAATTTGTACTTATAGGTCCTAAATCATTTGATTTAAAAAAATAACAGCACAGTAAAATAATTTTTTTTAGTGGAATGGTATAATTTAAAATTATCTAAATATTTAATAAATTGATCATGAATTTAGTGAATTATGTGGTGAGTTAGTTGAATTTTAGATAAGTTGTCAAATTTGATATTTTGTTTGAATTACTTGAAATTAGTTGTGAATAAAGTTTGTAATTAGATTTGATTTTATTTAACTGAACATGAAAATATCATGAATTATGTTTAGTTTTTGTAAATTATGTGTTGCATCAAAATTTTGGGAATTTGTTTGATTTTGCTATAAATTTGAGCAATTAGGATTGATTCCATACAATTTAGTTTAATTTATGTCCAATTCTTCTAAAATTAGAAAAAAAATTTATAGAATCTCTTATAATATTTTTATGGTATGTCATTACAATAGTATTATTATTTCTAACGTGAAAAACAGTATCACATACAATAACAAAAAAATTATGTTGTTAAATTATGATAATTTAGACATGTCATAAGAAATAAAACAAATTATATATTATGGACTCCGGTAGAATTATAATGACATTGAAGTTAATATAATTTGAAGGTGTCAAGTTGAAAAACATTATTATTATTACGTACCAATTATATATGATGATAGTTTCAAGATAATAATGGATTTTTTTTTGTTTATGAAACTTTTGATTTAATGTTAATATTGTATTAATATTAGATTGATTTGTTAATACAAGAGCGTCGAGAGACTGCCTATATGCTTTGTAATATTAACAAAGAAAACCCAGCTATATGTGTTTTGGTAGCTCATTGTTTGTCCCAATTCACTTATCAACTTTAGAAAGAAGACGTTAACTTATGATAATATCGTACCTACGTACAAGGTCACTTAAGCAGGAGGTAGTCATCATATTGATGAACTTGGCTAATTTAGTGGATGATGTAAACAAAGATAAATAGATAGATAAGTGAGTTAGGTGGAACTATTTTGGGATTGCAATTAGTAAAATTTTGAAGTGTTTAAGTATTTCAGTTTTTTATGTATTTATGTATGTTTATTTATTTATTTATTTGCATTCATCTCATGAAAACATTATCGTATATAATAGTTCATAAATATCATTTATTTAGTTTAGGATAATAATTGAGGTTTATGTTTTCAGTAGTATACCCAAGGCATTTGTGATTATGAACTGTATGAGCATTTACATTTGGGTTATTGTGGTTATTAACATGTATTTTTAAATGAGATAAGATTTTGGATAGAGCACTCATGCAAGAAAAATTATGCTATTTTTTAAAAAAAAATTAGATAATTTTTTATTTTAATAATAAAAAAAGTTTGTTATGATTTGTAGATTCTTGGATTTATATTTGTCATGAATCAAATTAATTATAAAATTAACAAACTAAAAAACAGGTGGAATTTGAGCTGTTATACAATTCAACCTGAAAATAGGATACAACTCACCATAAATCTCAAAAGAACCCTTTAATATTTGTAAGATATTGAGGGAGATTTGGCTATTGGAACTTCATTGGTTGTGTGGATTTAGCTTATGGAACTTTTCAGTCATTTTGTTAGTTATTATAGTTTGAAAACACTATATATATATCATAGTTAAAAAACACAAAATTTACTTGAACTCACGGTTCTAAACGCCACATATAAAAAAAATCATAAATGGAAACCGTGATATCAATTAGGCTTGCGTTTCGAAACTTCAACAAACTCTAACTGTGTTATTCGTCAAAAAAAACAATTGCATCTGTAGAATTTAACTTTATGTGCTTTTATCTTTGTCGGGAATTGACTCAAAAAGTACAAAAATCATGCGGAATATGACTACGATCATTTGAGTTAGATTTGGATTGGTTTGTGCTTTTGAATTGAATGACTTTAGTCTTGATTCTTGTCGGGAATTGAACATATTGTTTTTTTTAAAATAAATTGCTAAATGCATTAATAAAACTGCATTCCACGAAAAATACTTTCTTAAATCAATTTACGAAATTCATACAAAACAGAATCTAATACACATGCCTCTTTATTATTTTGATTTTCAATTACCGGTCCTTGCATATATATTTGGCGCAACCATTTGGCTTGGTAAGAGCAAGAGCAAGAGAGATAGAGAGAGAGAGAGAGAGAGAGGCTGCAATATATAGGAAAAGAGGCTCGCTGCTTGGGAACATATATATAGAGATACAGTCGTCTGATCTCCCTCAGGTCAGCACTAACTTGTTTTGTTCTCTGAAATGTCTAGTTTTTTGAGATTTTACGTTTTGGAATTGTTTTAAGCTCTGCAGACATTACGTGCTGAAATGTCTTGTTTTCTATTCAAATTACAATTGACTGAAAAGGTGAGGTAATGACAATTTAAAAAAAATAAAAAAAAATTCAAATTACAATTGACTGAAAAGGTGAGGTAATTACAATAAGAAATAAAAAAAATCAGAAAATGACAATTTTCTATTCAAATTACCTAGATGCTAACCCTTGGTAGATTTTAAAAGGTGAGGTAATGTGTTAAGATGAGAGGGATGGAGGGAGGAGTGAAAAAGAGTGTAGGAGACAGAGGAAAAGAGAATTAGTTGGAATTTAAAAGAGATTGAGTTAGAGCAGAAGAGGTGGATATGAAGAAAAAATGTATGTTTAAGTGATAAAAAGAGAGAAAAGAATGAGTTACATTGAGGAAGAGAGGTAGAAAAAAGAAGAAAAAAAAGTGTTATTGGTGAAAGATATAGAGTCGTCAAAAAGGACATGAAAGTTTGAGTTATATGTAGAATAGAGAGATTATTGATAGATTGTAAATGAGAAAAAAAAAATGTAAAGACATTTCTGGTTTGAATTCTATCTTTTGTATTTTTAACTCACATGCAAGTGTTTGCGAGTTCTTCTCTATGGTTTGGTTATTAGGAGTAGTTATTCACTAGTGGATGGCATCCAAAAGTTTATCCGCAATATAAAAAAATAAAATTAAAATTTTGATGTAATTTTAAATAAAAAAAGATGTAACTTGAAATTTTTAAATTTTAAATATTTATGATGATTGGTGCGACTAAATTCATGAACATAAAATGTCATGAATAAAAAAGTGCCTTCATTTTGTGAAATAACACAGAAATTACTATATTAGTATATATATCTCAAAAAAAAAATTCAAAATTGAACTATATATATACCACCTTCCATTCATTCTTGGTTTGTTTCACCGAACCTGCAGACGGGAAATGGTTAAACTCAGCACTGCATGTGCTTCAAAAATGAATATCGAATTTGAAGGAGCAAGTGCATCAAATGGGGAAGATTATGACATGACTAGAAATATTGTGACACGGCTTAACAGTATGGTGGATTCGTCCACACCTCAACAGGACCTGTCTGAGTGCTGTATCTACAAGGTGCCCAATTTGCTTAGAAACGTAAAACCGGAAGCCTACACTCCACAACTGATTTCAATAGGTCCTCTTCACCACGGCAATGCCAAACTAGAGATCATGAAAAGGGAGAAATTGATATGTTTTAGAGAGTTTAAAGGGAATAGGATGAATGACGAGAGAATTATGGATCTTGTGAACATCATTCGGAATAAAGAAAAGAATATCCGACAATATTATTCAAAGAACTTCTACGAAATTGGGAGCTGGGATTTCATAGAGATGATCCTGCTGGATGCCGTCTTCATTATTGAGTTTATAAAGGAGTCAAATGACGTTGAAGATGGTCCTAAGAATTTTGAGCCTTGGATGATGTCCGACATAAAAGAAGACTTGAAGCTACTTGAAAACCAACTACCTTTCTTCATTATTCAGGAAATATATGACGAGGTCAATCGCGCTCGCCAAAAGTTACCAACTATTCCTTTTCTTCGTCTTGTTACCTTTCATTTTGGAAAGTATGCGTTTCCAGAAGTGGTAAACACCAACCCGAAAGTAGACGGAAGCAGGCACTTCACTGATTTACTAAGGAATTTAATGCTGCATGGAGTCAATGTGAGAAGTTTTACTTCTGATACTATCAAGCTGAAATATTGCGCCGTCATGCTTCGCAAGGCAGGAGTGAGGTTTCGGCTCGCCAAAGACAAATGCTGCATGTTTAACATAAGATTTGAGAAAGGAGTGTTGGAAATGCCACGCTTGAAAGTTGATTACAGCTTCGAACGTTTTGTACGAAATATCATGGCCTTGGAGAAGTGCTTGTACCATAATGAAGCTTACATATGCAATTACATTAAGTTTATGGACAATCTTATCAGCAGTGCAGAAGACGTGCATTTGCTTATTGGAAAGGGAATCATTCTCCATTGGCCAGGTGACGATGCCGCACTTTCAAATATGATTAACAAGCTTAACGAAAATATTGGCGACACTTCCACTTGTTATGATGATATCTGTCGTAAGATGAATGAGCACTATGAGAACCGCTGGAACCGTATGAAGGCAAACTTGAGACTTGTATATTTCCCCAATGTTTGGAGAGGTACGGCAACTGTTGCAGCAGCTATCCTCCTGGTCCTCACTTTGATACAGACTATCACTTCCGTAAAATCGGTATTCTAGGATTTTATCTCGGTAAGTTTCATTACTACTACGTATTGATGGGCTGGATTGTTATTGTTTAGATTGCCGTTTCATTTTGGGTTTGTGTAGTTCTGAACTAATAACATCGTATAAATTCTTGTTGTAATATTGTCCAAAAATTGAGTTTGTACTTGTTTCCTCTCAAAATTCTCTTCTTTTAGGATCATCTTCAGATTAAACGAAGCTGAATAATTAATGCATGATCTCGATTTCAATATCCCCAGTTCACCAACAATGAATTTATCAGGTTTTATACGTTGTTGATCACTTTTTTCTCTTGTTTAATGGTTTTAAATGGAAAAATTTAATTCTGTTTCACGGTTCAAAATGGCAGAGTTTAATTCTAGCAGCAACGGTTTTCCATATCTCTTATATGAATAGGGGATAGAGGGACTGTTTAGAGACATAGAAACTGAGCAAAGTCTTCTATCCACTACCTTCTCATACTCTTTTTTTTTTTTTTAGTAATTGTCACAGGATGATGTCGGGACGACGCGCTAAAATGCTTTTTGAGAGGTATTGTTGGAAAAAAAAGGTTTTAGATTTAATCATAAAATTATAATTAAGATTTAGGAATTGTCAACTAATATTATAGTTACTATGAACCATATGGTTTGCAAAAGTTTGAGTAAGTGACTGGTTGTGTAAGGAAAATATGCATCACCTTCAGTGCACCCTACCTAAGATAAGTTGCATTGTTGTTTAATCATTTTTCTAGATCAAGTTTCTATTTGTTAGTCTCGTCTAATATCCAAGACAGATCTCCCTTCGTAAGGAAATCTCCACCTCATCGGATTTAATCCTAACCATTCTAAAATCTGAATTTTAGCATCGTATTTATTTTACACTTCGCATCTTTAATACTTGAGTGTATACTCTACCATATAGTTTTACACCTCCAAATATTAAATTCTATATATAAACCCTAATATAAAATGAGCAAAATGATTGGTGATGTAACAACCTCATTTCCGGGACTAACACATCAATTATAAAAAGGGAGAAACATGGTGAAATTTATTTTTTTCAAATTCATACAAAGTTTGCTAAATTTTTTACCGAAATTTTGACAGAGTCTCCCTTATACCAAAAAATCTCAAGTTACACATCCATTATTCATTACTTATACACATTTCAATCATACCACATCTCAAACATCATATTATTCAAGAATACAAACACAATATTCCAAATATTCATCCTTTAAGCTCGAACATAATTGTAATCATAAAATTATAATTAAGGTTCAGAAGTTGTCATCTACTATTATGGTTATTATAAACTCTGTCGCACGTCCCCCGCGCGGCGATGGCGATTCAGCGATTTTTCATTAGTGATTGGTTGATTCGGGTTCCTGAGAGTCGCCACCTAATATTTCATTGAAAGCTACTAGAAAACCCGGATTTACTAGCCTTTATCAGAGATTAGAGAGTAAGGGACTGGTTGTGATTAGAAAATGTATTAGCACTCCTAACGCACCCTACCTAAGATAAACTGCTTCGTGACTTTGATGCATTAAAAAAGTTCTAAAAATTTTGTTCTTTTATCAATTATTAGAAATACAACTTACATATAAATTTATAATCTTTAACCATGATCAAATCAAAATATTAAATTCTTTTTTATTCATTGCAATTTATTCCTTGCAATTTCATCATGTAAAAAAAACATCCATTAAAAACATATAAACACACACATACACTTTTACTATATTTTTTTTCCCTTTTCCTTTCTTCTTTTCTTTTTATATTCAGAATACAAAATACAAATTCAAAATAACTAAACAAAAATTACATTAAAATTACAATAATAGCCCCAAAACAATCTGGAGTTTACAAGGAACACCTTCTACACTACCGGAACACTGTCAAGCAGACTTCTAGAGCTGCAAGACAGTGGCGGCACGTCTTCTCCACGCGCCACCACAAGAAAACCCAGGCAAGCAGGAGGATCAATCACGGTTTCCTCTCTTCTTCCCCTCCTCACCAGCGATGACCTGCAAAATACAAAAAAACGCAACAGGCAAACTATTTTAATTTTCTTTCATGGTTTTTGGATCTGCCTCTCTCTCTTCTCCTTCAGATCTGCTTCACTGTAGATCGGCTCTTCTATGGGTTTTTCGTCTTCCCCTCCGCTTCGGGTAGCTGGCAGAAGGAGGAAGGATGGTTGCTGATCTGTAGGTGTTGCTGTGTTCGGGCCGCCGCTGGAGGTTGTTGGGTCTGCGGGTCGGTTGTGAGAGACAGGGAAAGGGAGAGGAGGAAGTGCAGTAGGCGGCCTCTGCGGTTGTGGTGGAAGGGAACGGCTGGGGATGGAGAGTGAGGGCTGTCTTGTGGCTAGGGGCAGGGGGGCCACGGTCGGCCTCTGGTTCTAGGAGAGCCGAGAGATGGAGACCGTGGAGGCCGGTATGCAGGGGAGGTTAACTGAGAGGGAGAAGGTCTGGCGTGTGGCTTGGGTTCTGGGGAGTGAGAGGCTATCTGTGGCCGGCTGGGAGAAGTCCCTAATTGGTCATCAAACTTCAATAATTATGCAATTAAACCTCTGATTTAACCAAATCAAATCTTTAAAATTATAATTGGATCCTAGAACTTTAATTTCTTCCAATAAAAGCCTAAATTGACTTAAAAATCAATTTTTCTTTCAATCAAACCCTCCATAAATTCAATTAAACCCTCGATAAAATTTAATTGAGTCTATAAAGATCTGATTTTGGATATATTCTTTTAAAATTGAGTTTTCTTTGTTAACAGGGCTCTCATCAGTCAACAATATATTGTCAAATTTCAATCTTTGTATTTTTTAACCTCCTCAACCAATTTTTGGTCATTTTTGGGCACTCCAACATCTTTTCTCACTACGACATATTTTTTATTTATTTATTTAATTATTTATTTATTATTATTATTATTATTATTATGAATTTTTTTTACTCTTATTTGTTTTTGTATTTTCTCATTTTTTTGTGTGGGAACTCAAAAATAAGTAACAACAATAGTAATACAGTTTACATTCAGACATTGCTTTAAAGGATGCTACTAAAATTCAAGTCATATAGTTCATTGAAGGGCAAAACACATCGATGTTCATTCAATTTTTTTATATATAACACAAAAACTAGAAGATTTGGAATATTAGTCCTGTCATAAATATGATGGGCTGCAACAACATAATATTTGCAAATAATTATATTAAAAGCAATAATGTTTTAAAGAAGAGAAAATAATAATACATAAATGCATATATTCAATGCTATGTATTATCATCATTTTTTACAATTCTCGTCCAATGTTTCTAAGTGCAATGTTTTGAGAATTATTAAATAATTCCCTCCCTTTTATACCACAATTTTAACCAATATTCACCTGATCCACAAAATATGTAATTTACATGGGTAAGAATAAGGTCAAATTTGTTACTCGGTCAACAATTACCTTTCTTGCCCCTTGGTAATCTTATTACGAAGTCCGTGGTAATGTCCTTCCATTTCTATTCTGGAATCGATAGTGGTTGTAATTTCTCTACCTGCCTTTGGTATTCTATCCTCACTTGTTAGGCGAGGAGGCAACAATGAGGTCATTATGGTTGAGGGTGCAGTGGAGAAGAAGGAGAAGGGAGATAATTGTCGGCTGGGAGTGGGGGAAAAAAAAAAAACTAAGGGGAAGGCTGGTTTTTAGCTGACTTTACACCTGATTTTCTTTATGTTTGGGGCATATAATCCACCCCTATTTATAAGGTATAAAAGAGGGACATGTTGTGTTTACTAGTGCCAAATATTAGACCTTGATTCAACCTAGAAGGATCTCAACTATTAGTTCAAAGTTGCTATCATGGTCTAAAAACGTTGGCTGCTATAGGCTGGTCGAGTTCGCCACTTTTGGACGACGCCGCAGCAGCTGTCGGGAAAGTTGGCCGGCAGGGTCTACTCTAATAAAAAAAACTAATAAAAAAAAGATTGTGTTGTTACAAAGTGAAATTAAAATTAAAAATAAGTAAATAAATATAAAAAAATTATTCCAATAAATAATATTTTATAAATATAGATACTTTAATATTTTGATAATTCAATGTTCACGAAGCAAATAATTGGAGATCAGAGTCTACAATGACAGCTCTTTTCGGCTGTTTTCCAAAAATCAAAGATTAGTTGTTGGCTTAAATAAATTCTTATCTTTATATTAATTCTCTCTTTAAGGTCCCTTTACTGAATTCAGATGGAAAATTAATCAAAGATCGGTTCCTGATCGGTAAAAGATTTTTTTTTGCTCCACTTTTCTATTTCCATTAGAATATGTTAACATTTTATTTGAATATGAATAGGTACGATTAGGTTTTCAACCAAAAAAAAATAGTTTTAAAATATGCATTAATTATGCTTGTGACGGAACATTCTCTCCCTCTATAAATCTCATGTTGGATGTTCTGTAATGAATCAAATCACTGAGTTATCTTCAACTACCACTTTTCTTTCAAATTAGGAAGAGAACAACATGGAAATTCAAATTATTTCTAAGGAAATCATCAAGCCCTCTGCTCCAACACCTCACCACCTAAAAACCTATAAGCTCTCAGCTGTCGACCAGCTTGCTGCTTTTGCAGCGGATATCCCTGTCATTCTTTTTTATTCCCCAACAGATGAAATTTCCAGCAACAACTCTGATTATCTAAAGAAATCCTTCGCTAAAACGCTAACACTCTTCTACCCTTTTGCTGGACGAATAAAAGATGATTCATCCATTGATTGCAATGATGATGGACCCACTTATATTGAAGCCCATGTAGCAGGCAACATGTCCATGATACTTCAACAGCCAGACATGGATAAATTGGAACAGCTACAGTCATGCAAGCCTGACGAAAACGTTGATGAGCTAAGCGGCAAGGTAATGCTAGCAGCCCAAGTGAATTATTTTGATTGTGGTGGGATAGCAATCAGTGTTCGCATTCGCCATCGAATAGGTGATGCATCCTCACTGGCAAATTTTGTTAAATGCTGGGGTGCAATTTCTTGTGGTATTTATGATAATAATGCAGAAACACTTGTTGATTGCTCCTCACTCTTCCCTCCGCAAGATTTGTCAGGCATGTCATTGTTATACAATCTTATACCTCGTAGTTCATTCAATATATCTACGAAAAGATTCGAGTTTGAGGGTCCTAAGCTAGCTGCGCTAAGAGGAAAGTTGTGCAACGGGCCATATTTGAATCGTCCAACCCGGTTCGAGGCTGTATCTGCCCTTATTTGGGGTGTTGTTGGAGAAGATAGTGAGTTTAAAAAGGTAAATAAACCCGCAACATTTGCCGTAGATTTGCGGAAAAGAATGGATCCACCCCTACCACAACATTGTATTGGAAATATAGTCCATTTGGCTGTGGCAAATTGGGAAAATAAAGTGGAC
>Ga0325403_1003705_pt1 | contig 14021 bp, 11 predicted proteins | sample PopdelMetagenome_19_FD_205665 | JGI IMG/M metagenome (GOLD analysis project Ga0325403, IMG submission 205665) | Populus deltoides microbial communities from Bellville, Georgia, United States - Xylem-PdKOR-R4 | ecosystem: Host-associated > Plants > Phyllosphere > Stem > Wood/Secondary xylem...
TTTTTTTGCAAATTTATTTACCTAACATAGTTAATTAATACATGTTGTCATCATAATTTTATAGAGATTCGATAGAAGTCATGGATGATCGTTCATGGATGTATCGAGATTCACCCCAAGGATTGCGGAGGATGGATTATTGTAACGAGGTTCAGGGTTTTATTAATTTCATAATATCTATTCCCAGAAATTTTACTGGAGGTGGTATTAGGTGTCCATGCAGGAAGTGTCAAAATAAAAGGTATCTGCATCCAGATATTGTAATGATGTATCTTCTACACAAAGGGTTTATGGAGAATTACCAGTGTTGGTATGCACACAGAAGTATTTGTTAGTAAGAGGAGAATGGAAGAAAGGGTGGTTGGGTCAACTTCTAGTGCTAGCAACGTGCATGAAACAACAAATGACAGCACTAATCCTTACATGAATATAGTTATGGATGCAATGAGAATGAATCAAGGTAATGTCAGTCAATGTCCAATTGTAGAAGAAGAACCTAATGCAGATGCAGCTAGGTTTTTTGATTTGTTGAAAGATTCTGACGAACCATTATGGGATGGCTGCACGAACCACAGTAAATTATCGGTCGTAGCATAGGTGTTCACCATCAAGTCAGATCACGGGTTGAGTGAGGCCAGGTATGACAAGATTATTAAATGGGTGAGAAACATTTTACCTGAAGGGAACAGGTTGAAAGAGAATTTCTATGCTGCGAAGTTCATGATGAAACCCCTCGGTTTAGGATACCAGAAAATTGACATATGCCCTAACTTCTGCATGTTATACTACCTTGAAATTGTTGAGATGACCGAGTGCATGACATGCGGGCATTCCCGTTTCAAACCCAGAACTGGTAGGGGAAAGACTTTAGTGGCATATAAAAAACTTAGATACTTCCCGATTACACCTAGACTGCAGAGGTTATTCATGTCACCAAGGACTGTTGAGCACATGACATGGCACCAATCACATGATGCGGTTGATGGAGTGATGGTGCATCCTTCTGACGGCGAAGCGTGGAAACACTTTAATAGTGTTCATCCTCACTTTTCAGCTGAATCAAGGAACGTGCGTCTTGCGTTGTGTACAGACGGATTCAACCCATTCGGGTCATTTGCTGCTACTTATTCTTGTTGGCCGGTCATACTGACAGTTTATAACTTGCCATCGGGGATGTGTATGAGGCTGAAGTTCATGTTTTTATCTATGGTCATACCAGATCCGAGCAATCCGGGGTGGAATATAGATGTTTGTCTTCGTCCGTTGATTGATGAGTTGACGCAGTTGTGGTCCTCTAGAGCTTTGACTTATGACATCTCGAGGAAATAAAATTTTGTTATGAGAGCGGCTTTGATGTGGACTATCAATGATTTTCCAGCTTATGGAATGCTTTCTGGTTGGAGCACGCATGGAAAACTAGCATGTCCATACTGCATGGAAAACAACAAGGCGTTCACGCTGAGAAACGGAGGTAAAGCTTCTTTTTTTGACTGTCACCGTCGTTTCTTGCCTCATAATCATAGGTATAGAAAGAACAGAAAAGATTTCTTTGTTGGCAGAGTTGAAAAGGATGTTGCACCCCCGTGTCTTTCTGGTGAAGAATTGCATGATGTTGTAAAATTGTACAGTGACATTGTCTTTGGTCTCCAATCAGGTAAGTAGAAGTTCACTGGTTTTGGTTTGACCCATAATTAGGTAAAGCGAAGTATCTTTTGGCAGCTTCCTTATTGGAAGACCAATCTTCTCCGCCATAATCTTGATATCAAGCACATCGAAAAGAACGTGTTTGAGAACATTTTCAACATCGTCATGGATGTGAAGGGGAAGACAAAGGACAACATCAAGGCTAGATTGGATGTAGCGTTTTTCTATAACCGGAAAAATATGGAGTTGGTTTGTGATGGGTCACGGGCCGCAAAACCAAGAGCAAGCTTCATGTTAGAGAAAAACGCACAAATACTAGCCTATAAATGGCTTAATAGTCTGCGTTTTCCAGATGGACATGCCTCGAACATATCAAGGCTGGTTAATATGGAGGAATGCAGATTGTATGGAATGAAGAGTCATGACTGCCACGTGTTTATGCAAACACTCATCCCATTAGCTTTTCATGATTTGTTGCCAAAGGGGATATGGGATGCACTCACGGAGATCAGTAATTTCTTTAGAGATTTATGCTCCAGCAAGTTGAATGTTGATCACATTGAGAGGCTTGAAACAAATATCGTCGAGACACTATGTAAACTTGAGATGATATTCCCTCCATCATTTTTTGACTCAATGGAGCATCTCCCCATACATCTACCGTTCGAGGCAAAAGTTGGAGGACCGGTCCAGTATAGATGGATGTACCCATTCAAACGGTTAGATATTACAGTTGCAATGTAATTCATATATAAAAGTATTTTCTTTGTTTTTCTTCATTGAAAATACTTGATTAATTCAATGCAGGTACTTGTTCAATCTCAAGAAAAAGGTTAAGAACAAGGAGCATGTTGAGGCTTCGATATGTGAGGCCTATATTGTTGAGGAGATCTCAACATTTATCTCGTACTATTTTCAACCTCGTCTGAGAACGAGAATCAATCGCGTTTCACAACATGATGATGGCGGTGAATTGTCTTCTAGTGGGAACTTGTCAATATTCTCCAATCTTGGACGAACCACACCTAAAAATGTCGTAAGAGGAAGATATTTGTCAGAAATATAGTTCAAACAAGCACACAATTATGTTCTATTTAACTGTGATGAGCTGAGACCTTTTATTTAGTAAGTGTATATATATGTAATACTAATTAAACTTTGTCAATAATATATTGTTAATTAGATATTATAATATAATACATTCATTACCACTTGCAGGGAGCATTAACAATATTTGTTGTTCAATAACTCACAGCTGACCGAATCCAAGATCTTTCAATTACAAGATGAACAATTTGCCACACGGTTCAGAACACATGTAAGCACTATCACAAACTCATTCTCACTTGCAAAATTATTGTATGCATGTCATTATATTACATGATTCTCATTTACTGTTATTGATGTATATTATATACAAGGTTTATCAAATGGGAAGGGGTGCTGCTAAGTTATTGCCTTCACTAAGCTTGGGCCCTGAAAGAAAAGTTATGTGCTACAACAGGTATTTTGTCAATGGATATGTTTTCCATACTGAAGAATACAGGCATGGTAGAAAGACATACAACAGTGGTGTTTGTGTTAAGGGATCGACTAGTAGTGAGTTAGAAGTTGACTACTATGGTAGATTAGAAGAGGTTGTCGAACTACAATATCATAGCGAGCAGAATAGAGTGTTTTTATTCAAATGCTATTGGTATGACACGACTGACAAAGGAATCAGAGTTGATCCACACTATGGTCTGGTCGAAATCAACTCAAAAGCTAGACTCCGCAACGTAAACGATGTCTTTGTTTTCGCAAAGTAATGTCAACAAGTTTATTACACATACACCCCTTCTTTTAGAAAGGATCGATCAAGAGTGGATTGGGTGTCCGTTTTAAAAACAAAACCCAGGGGTCTTGTCGAGCTTGTTCAGGATGAGAACGAAGACACAAGTGTGCGAGATGAAGTCTTTCAACTTAGTGAGTTGGTTGAACCATATCGAGTTGCTCCTTCGGTTGACTTGGAAGAAAATTCAATGTTTTGTGTTTTTTATGATAGTCTTGTTGATCTTGACGCGGAGGGGTTGAATGTTGTTTTGAGCTCTAGCGGACAAGCAACTATCGATGAAGATGATGACCATATTGAAGATTGAGATGAAGGTGATGACTATTCAATTGATGATGAAGAAGAAGAAAATTCTGACTAACTATCAGAATGAAGCCCTGTGTAAATTCATGTAATTCTGACTAACACGAAATATGTATTGTTTAAGCACTGTTGTTATTGTTTTGTGCAATAGACAGTTTATTATTTAAGTGTTTTCAGGAAGGTAAATAGTCAATACAAATATAATCTTTCTTGTACACTTACCGACGTAAAACGTCCGTCAGCATTTCACAGAGAGTTTGAAAATAATCACTGGAAATGCCACAATCACAGACGGAGTAACGTCCGTCGGTAAATTGTCGGCGGATAATATTACCGACAAAATCACCGACAAACTATGTGAATTCCAAAGGGCAGTGCATTAAATGCATATCTGACCGTGTGATTTTTCCGACGGACTTACCGACGAAAAACAAAAAATATGGAGGGTAATTAAAATTGTTGGTGCAAAATTCAAAAATTACCGACAGATTTTCGAACGTCATCGACGGAATAAATTAAAATAATATTTTTTTATTCTTCGTCGATGAATCCATCGGTAAAACTGCCCTATAAATCCCAATGACCGCCCCTTCAGTTCATTTTTTCATCTCTTCCATTCTTCACCTTCAATTTCAAATTTTTTCCTCTGATTTCTTTAAGGCATTCACCTACAATCTCTAGCAAGTGTTCTTGTGAATCTTCATTAGATTAAAATGTATGTGTTTCCTTTATTTCATTTGCTTTAAGGGTTTTTTTTTTTGTTTTAGCTATTTTTATTTTTTTTGTGTTTTTTGTTTTGGTGTATTTTTATAAATCAACACATTATTAATATAAGCATGTTTCATTCCTAAAGTCTATAGTTTTTTTTTTAATTTATTGAATATATTTTATTGTTGTATTGACATAATTATTGAATAATTTGTTGAATTGTAATTGTTAATGTTGAATTTACCTTAGAATAAGTAATTGAATATGTTGGAATAATTAGTAATTTTACTACATTATTGCATGATTTGTGTTTAATTATTTGCATTAATTTTAATTGTTAGTCTAGAGTTTTTGTTCAATTTATTGAATATTTTTTATTGTTTGTATTTATATAATGATTGAATAATTTGTTGAATTGTAATTGTTAATGTTGAATTTACCTTAGAATAAGTAATTGAATATGTTGCAATATTTAGTAATTTTACTACATTATTGCATGATTTGTGTTTAATTATTTACATTAATTTTAATTGTTAGTGTAGAGTTTTTGTTGAATTTATTGAATATTTTTTTATTGTTTGTATTTATATAATGATTGAATGTTGTTAATGTTGAATTTACTTTGTAATTAGAATGAATGTTATATGTATAAATGTTATGTTATATACAATATTAGTATAGATGGAGTCAATTAGTTGTGGCTTTTGTCAATATTGCAGGTTTGTGGATTTGGGTAGTATCCAGTATAGGGGAAGTGCTGTCGAATTTTTTTTAACATTCGAATTTAATTATATAATTATTCGTATACAATTGTGTAGATGCGTAGAACGAAAACCAAAGCTGGTTGCAGCTAGTTCTTCTAGCAGCGAGGATGACATATCCTTAGGTGCCTCTCAAGAAGAGGCACCTACGCCACCTACATCGCCAACCGATGCTGCCTCTTCCAACTAGGTTCACAGCACAGAAGTGGCGTGCCTTCGCAGTGGAATCAGTTCACCCGCAAGTACGAGGCACAGTGGAAGGACGACCTTTCAATGTAAGTTTGTTAAAGTTTTAGTTTTTTCTTTTAAATTATAACATAATTTATGAACAACTAATCAATATTCATGAATTTAATTTATTTTCAGGTTCACAAACATTGAGGCCGCCCGAGTAATATCATCGGTGTTTAAATCGTCGATGGAGATTCTATTATTTCAATGGAGTCAATATCCACACATCCTGAATGGATACCTCAAATCGATACATGGTTTAACAGATTTGAGGTTAGTGTTAATTTCTAATTTCCAGCTTATTTCTAATAATTTATTAATATAATTATAAATAAATTATTTTTTTTATTTATCTAATTATTTATACACAACAAAAATTCACTTGGGATAGGGCGCATGACAAAGTTGTGAGGAGGGTGTGGGAAAATCACGCGACAACTAGGTAACATCGAAAACAATATAAGATTTTTTTAGAAAAAAAAATTATGTTTCAACTTCTAATTCCTCGCTATGGAAATAGGTTGCGAGATTTTTGGTATGAATCACAAAAAAAGGCAAAAAAAACCGTGAGAGATAGGGGTCTCTAAGGCTGGAACGACGTGGGGTTTGGAGGGATTTCAAACCGATATACATCCCGGAAGATATATGGCCGCACTATCTTGAGCACGTGATGTTAGAGCGGTTCACACAATGCTCACAGTCCGGTGCTGGCAACCAGAATTGGCCAATTCATGGCTCGGTGACAACGCACACCGGCGGCTCCGTTCCGTTTGCTGCACATGCAAAACGAATGGTAAGCTTAATTTAAATGAAATATATAGTTAAATTAATTTCTTGTTAATTAATATTTTTCATTATAGGCTATGTCTCTTGGATGTGAGCCGAGCCCGATGGAGCTGTTTGTGGAGACGCACGTGCGGAGTCAAGATCGCCAAAATGGGGCGCAACAGTTCGTTGACAACCATGCTCAACACTTCGTGGTATGTTTGTTCAACCATTTTATTTTGTAAGTTATTATTTTTATTGAATTGAATATGATGATTACTTTTTTTTATTTTCAGGAGACCTATAATAGCCGGTTGAGGGAGAGATATAGGGACGATCCTTTGACCCATCTGGAATTCGATCCGGATTTGTGGATGGAGGTTGGATCGTCTGGTGGACCTGATAAAAATCGGGTTTAGTCCAATATTGTTAGAAACAATTAGGGGTGATCATTTTTGGTTTAGTTCGGTTTTTACCCAAAAATAACAACCAAATCGATAAAAAAAGACCTGAAATCGAACCGAAACCGGCCCAAACCGACCGGTTTCGGTCCGGTTTTTTATCCAAAAAACCGGAAAAACCCATATGCATTTTTTGGGCTTTTTTGGCTTTATAATGGGCTTTGTAACGGGCTTTTAATGGATTTCTGATAGGCTTGCAATTAATGTTGATATTGTCTCATTTTCTTTGAAGATTCCAAAGTATATCTAATTTCCCCCCCTAAATATTCACTTGTATTAAATTTTTATTGTCAATCTTATGTTCATTAAGTTTAATATTCATTTATATAAAATTATTAAAGTCAATCTTGTATTCAATATAGTTTTTACCTTCCTAATATTTTGTTGCTTCCGAAAAGTTAAAATAGCACACTCACAATTACACACCAATAAGTTAAAATCCAAATTACAAACCATTGCCTTCAAAGGGCTTAAAGAAAAAACAGCAAATAACATTATTATAAAACACTCCAAGCAAAAAAAAAAAAAAAATCTTCATTTGCACAACATCTCAATAAAAAAGCACTTCAAGAACACTGCACTTTGATTTCTGAAATTCATAATTTAGAATTATAACATGATACATTAAATTAAAAGATATAAAAATAAAAAATAGTATTTTTACCATACGTTTTCAATAAATGCATCACAATTTGTAAACTAATTACCATCCGTTGCTAGATGCTATTTTCCACAAAATTCTACAAAATAAAAAATTAAACATGTTAGAATAAAAATGTGTTAATTAATAAATTATAAAATAAAAGGTGTAAGTATTTAAGAAACATTACTTGATTTAAGGTTTTTGTGGGTTTTACAATCATTCATCTAAAATAGGGAAACATCCTCCTAAGAACAGCTAAAAAACAAAAGATATCTAATAAGCCGTTGGTATCATGCTATCAGTTGTTCCCAATAAGTTGTATATTAGTACACCAAGAAAACCCAACAAAAGACATGGCATGCCCACATAGCTTCAATTATAAGGTACAACTGATCAGTTTGCATCCTGATCGGTTCATTGGCAACTTGGTAATCCAGTTTGAGTGAATGAGCAAAAGCTCTATTGGATTCACCTGGCTCACTGCTCCTCTTCACTCGTAGGAGGAAGTCATTGTTTCCATGTATATGTGTGTATTGTGCATCTCTCTCCTTTCCGGAAAAGTTACTGATCATTATAATTCCTGTGTGGAACTGTGTCTTAATTCACAGTTCGATACAGATATCAAGTTGTTACCAGCAGGACAGGGCTCAGATGATGGTTGATCTAGCTGTAACTTCCATGTGAAGACACGAAATTGTCAGAATCTAACATTTTGTGCAGGCATACAGTTGCTACCTTGAGGCTCTACGGATACAACCAACTTTTGCTATTGCGTGGTCAAATCTAGCTGGTCTCTTTATGGAGTCTGGTGATCTTAACAGAGCTCTTGAATATTAAAAGGACTTTAATTTAGAAGTATATTGAAAAATAATATAAATTATATTTTAGAGTTTATTTTAATAGTTTAAAATTTTAGAAGAATAGTTTTTTTTAACAAGTAAAAGATATAGTTTTACGATAAAATGCATTTTTTGAAATGAAATTATATTAAATTAAGCATGCTCGAGATTGTTCGAATTATTAATTAATTATAATTAACTTTATGTTTTTAGAGGAAACAAAAGGGAAGGACAAAATTATCTACCCCAAACGATAGACCTAGCCCACTTTTCAAACCAGTCCCCTGGTAAATAGAATGATGGTCCCATATGTTGCTTTTTTTCTTTCCAGTCCGCCAAGCAGTTTGGTCTCCCTCACTGGACCACTTTAGCACAAGAATCACACTAGAGGATTTAAAAGTAGTTTGAAGTATCATTAAACTTGATAAAAATGAATAACTGATAATAACATAGTTGGGATTTAAAAAACAAATCATAAAAAAACTATATAAAAGCAATTTAAAACCAATTAATCTTAAAAACACCAAAATGAAACATGCCATGAAAAACAAATTCAAAATAAACAAAATACTTGAAAAACATTAATTCAACCCTTTTTTCATATAAAAAAAGTAATTGGGTATTAATTTACGGTTAAAAGAGTACAATAATGCAAAAAAAAAGAGTTTTAGGGTATTGATTTTATTTTTTTTATTAATGTAGGTGTCTAGGTCAGCTTACACGCACCTCGATTAATCACACGAGCTGTGAAGTTAATGATCATGTAAGCCTCCAGTAGCTCTGAAGTTTGTGAGACTCAAACCGGTGATTTCTAAAAAGCAAACACAGTGTATAATTAGTTTAGCTACCATATTTTATTATTTCTTAGGTAACTATGTAATCTAATTTGTTGATATGGAATATAGCACAAAGTTTTTGGCAATCCATCAGGGTCATCACCGTCCTATCGCTTTGCCGTACTGTTTAGCTTCTTGGCATTGTTCAAAGGAACGCAGAAAGACATTCCAAGTGTGAAAGTGTATTATTGTCATAAAGTTTTTGAAAACAGAGAGAGAAATAAATAAAAAGTGCGAAGGAAATTATACTAAAGGTCAGTTTTTCACTCTGTGAAAAATTCTTTAAAATTCTTTTTTAGTTTATTAGTAATTCCATTAAAGAAAAATATTAATTAGTAATTTTATATTTTTTTCTATAATATAATTATCAAATAACCCTTAAAAATTTTTTTTGGTTAAGGGGCTTTACAAATTTTTCATTTTTTTATGTATGTCAATTACTTAAATGTCCCTAAAAAATAAACTCTCTTTACGATGTAAGGTTATTTTACATTTTTTGCTATATTGTTTTTTGAAATCCTCATGTGGGGTTAAGGGTGATTTGGTATTTTAATATATAAATTAATATTAAAATTCAAAAGTGGCTGGTGTCGCCCGCACCCTTCGGGTGGCGCATGCGTCATCCACACAGAACCAAATGCTGCCGTCCGGGGCAGTGTTCAATCAGCCTCACCACCGTCGTTACGGTAGTGACACACATGTTCTCCGATGGCATGCAGAGGAGCATGCGGAGGAGCTCCTTCCTATTTTTCCTCTCTCCACCTAGAAAATCATGTTCTCCGATGGCTATTTGTTTGTTAAGTTAAATTAAGTCCTCATTCTTTTGATAGCAATGTATTTGGTCTTGAGTTATTTATTAAGTTAATTGTTTTTTCAATTTCATCCCTTTACACTTTGTTTTTATATTAAATTTGGTCCTTGTTCTTTTAACTGTAATGTTTTTTTTTATCTTAAGTCTTTTATTGAATTAATTTGTCTTTGAATTTTATCCCTTGACATTTTATTTTTATATTTTTAGTTGTTCTTATTATTTTCTTAATTGAAATTGTTTTCAATTTCATCCCTTATGATTTGGTTTTATTTTCTTTTTGTATTCAATTTAGTTCTCTTCCTTTTCAAATCTATATTTTTTAAATTATTTTTTATTTTATTTTTTCAAGTTTATCCCAAATTATTTTGGTTGGTTTAGAATTTTACATTGTTATTTTTTTGGATTTGTCTTTTACATTGTGACCTGCCCATATGATTGTGTCACAAATTTTGAAAGTTGAACCGGGTTGACTCCAGTTATTTTTTATTGTTGTAAAAAAGTTCATCCATCATCGTTGAGTTAGTTAGAAATTGCTTTTATTTAGTTATTTATTTTTGGTTTTTTTATGAATTTGATTTTTCTTTTTAATTGTGCCTTCAAATTCAATATTTTTTTATATATATATTTAAGGTTTGACCCTCAATGTTTTGATTTCTAATTTTGATTCTTAGCCTTTTTATCAAATTTTGATTTGCTTTCAATTTTATCCTTAGATCCATAATCTTGATTTCTTTATAAAAAAAAATTAGTCCTCATTCTCTTTATTTTTTTTCAATCCATTTTGTAATTTGATTTTTTTTTTCAATTTTATTGTTCAATTCAAAATTTTAGTTTATCCTCTCAATTTTTTTTTTAAAATGATGTTATTTTCTTAATTGTTGTTTTTTTATCCTTCAATTTTTTTAAAAAAATTTTATTATTCAACATTTCATTAATTAGGATTTGGTCTCATTAAGCCCTACCCAAGAGTCAATCTGGGACAATTATTGAGTCACAAGTCGAGTAGGTTGACTCGAGTTAATCTAAGTCAACCAAATCTTTTTGTTTTATAAAAAGCCAAAATGATGCCAATTTGTTTTTTTTTTAAATAGTAAACGAGTTTTGACCCTGTTTCGGCTATGTTTTCTCAAGATTAACTGAAACATTGGTCTGATTGTATTACACAGGATCAATTTTCCCTTAATTGTTTTTGAAACTCCGGCCGATTTCAGCTAAGGGTCACATGGAACACAGGTCAACCCATCAAGTCAAGCTAAATTTTTAAATAGTTGCTTTGCAAATATAGTTCTTTCAATTTAGTTATCACCTAAGATTATAATTTAAAAAATTAACATAGATTTCTTTCGTTTTCTTTTTCAATTACATAGAAGTTATTCATTTTAAAAAAGAACTCGTTAGTTTGCAAGTCCACGTGTCACGAGTCTCCACTGCATCAAATTTGCAAAATCATATGGTCCATTGATAGAAAGGTGTGTTGAAGCAAAATCTTTATTAGCAAAGCCTGTTCAACCTCAATAATGTGTTGTTGCAACCACCGCGAAATTACCGCTCTCAATTCCTTGTTCTTTCTCTGTTAATTATTAGAAAAATTGTCATGGATTGATTTAATTGCAAGACAGCTAAAAGAATTAGAGTTTTGTAATTTTTAAAATTATAATTTTAAATTGAAAAGAAGATTTAATTATTTTTAAAATTGTTTTAAAAAATAAAACATCAACTATTTATATAATAGCTAAATAATCTATTACAATATAAATCAAGAATAACTAGTAAAATCAAGTAAATAATTTAAAATAACAAGAAAATAAATATATTTCTTAGGTCTGATTTGAGTATATTTTCTATCTTGATTGACTGACTTGTCAAGCCTTTACTCTTCAGCTTGTTGTAATTTCATAGCTTCTCCTAGCTGGTGGGATGCAACTAATTTCATATATCATAATTCACTACAAGATTTCATAGTTTTACCAACAGACCAGTTCTGTCGCTGTGTGATAAGAAGTTTGTCGGTGATTTTATTTCCGACGTCATCATCGACGGATTACGTCCGTCGGCTTTACCTTCGTTGGTGATTCCCCCTTTCGTCGCTATATCGGTTGGAAAAACAAAAAAACCATTTGACGATGGTTTTACAGATGGAATTTGAGTGCAAAAAAAAAGATTCCAGCTTGAAATATACCGACAGATTTTTAGTCCGTCGGGATATTGTGATTGATCGACAAAAAATAACCGTCGGTAAATCTATCGGTGAGTGTATGAAATACCGACAGAATATATCCATCTGTAAATTAGTCGGTAATTGCGGAAGCTACTATTAAATGTCGATGGATTAAATCCGTCGGTAAGTCTGTCGATGAGTTTTTAAAATATCGACCGAATTCATCCGTCGGTAAAATCCTTGGTAATATTTTTTTTCTTAATTTGGTTTTAAAAAATTATTTAGGATATATAATATAAAACTATATAAATTAATTGTAATACAAACCAATTATGCAAATAAAATTTATATTAAACATAAAAAAAAAAACAAAGTTAAATAATATTCATTACAAACTGAATATGTTTCAAGAAAAATATTAAATGAAGTTTTAAAGGTAAATAATGTTGATTACAAATTAATATAAAGGTGGAGCTGGAGGAGGAGGAGGAGATCCTGGAGGAGGCTGGTGGTTATACGGCCAAAAAATATTAGGCGCACATGTTCCACTATTTGACATGTTCATGATTATTTCGCGAAGCTGTTCATAAGCCGTTTTTTATTGTTCATGAGCCGCTTCATACTCCGCTTTTTGTTGTGCTTGAGACGCTTTGAGTTGCTCAGACTCCGCTCTTTGTTCCGCTCTAAATTGTGCATACTCCGCTTTTAGGTTATCGTATTTCTCGGTGAGCTGAGCAGTGTGTTGCTGCAAGGCCACGAACTCCTTAGATTGGGAGCTCAATATTGATTAGGAGCTCCCAACGGTTGAAACACTACGGGTCGACCGCAAGTTGTCGGCCGTAGTGTTGGAGAGCCCGTAAACCCGATTTTTATCGGGTCCACCTGACGAGCCAACCTCCATCCACAAATCCGGATCGAATTCCGGATGGGTCAAAGTATCGTCCCCGTATCTCTCCCTCAACCGATTATTATACGTCTCCTGAAAATAAAAATAAAAAAGTAATCATCATATTCAATACAATAAACATAATAACTTACATAATAACTTACAAAATAAAATGGTTGAACAAACATACCACGAAATGCTGAGCACGGTTATCAACGAACTGTTGCGCCCCCTTCTGGCGGTCTTGACTCCGCACGTGCGTCTCCACAAACAGCTCCATCGGGCTCGGCTCACGTCCAAGAGACGCAGCCTATAATGAAAAAAGATATATTAACAACAACTGAATTTAACGATATATTTCATTTAAATTAATCTTACCATCCGTTTCGCATGTGCAGCAAACAGAACGGAGCCGCCAGTAAGCGTTGTCACCTTGCCATGAATTGGTCGATTCTGGTTGCTAGCACCGGATTGTAAGCATCATGGGAACCGCTCAGACGTCACGTGCTCAAGATAGTGCGGTCATATATCTTCCAGGATGTATATCGGTTTGAAATCCCTCCAAACCGCAACATCGTTCCAGCCTTGGAAACCCCTATCCCTCGCGGTTTTTTTTGCCTCTTTCTGTGCTTCATACCAAAAATCACGCAACCTACTTCACGCAACCAAAAATTACATTTCGAAACATAAATTTTTGTCTAAAAAAATCCTGTATTGTTTTCGATCTTACTTAATTGCCGCGTGATTTTCCCATACCCTCCTCACAACAGTGTTATGCTCAATGTCCCAGCAGAATTTGTGCTGTGTATAAATAAACAAGTTTAAATAAAAATAATAATTTATTTACAATTATATTAATAAGCTGAAAATTATAAATTAATACCAACCTCAAACCTGTTAAACCATGCATTGATTTGAGGCATCCATTCAGGATGCTTGGATATCTGACTCCATTGAAACAATGGAATCTCCATCGACGATTTAAACGCCGATGATATTACTCGGGCGGCTTCAATGTTTGTGAACCTGAAAATAAATGAAATAAATTCAATAGTGATTACTTGATAAATTATGTTGTAATTTTTTTAAAAAAAACTAAAACCTTAACAAACTTACATTGAAAGGTCGTCCTTCCACTGTGCCT
>Ga0325403_1003710_pt1 | contig 14017 bp, 15 predicted proteins | sample PopdelMetagenome_19_FD_205665 | JGI IMG/M metagenome (GOLD analysis project Ga0325403, IMG submission 205665) | Populus deltoides microbial communities from Bellville, Georgia, United States - Xylem-PdKOR-R4 | ecosystem: Host-associated > Plants > Phyllosphere > Stem > Wood/Secondary xylem...
GTTTATCAAGAAATTCTATAAAACTCAAACTGCAACTATCAATATTTATAATATTAGAAAATAAATATATAGATAAAATAAAGAGAGAAATTCTTTTTATAGGACAGGATGTGATTTTTTTCCTCATCTTTGTCACTTGGATGTTATATCATTTTATTAATTTTCATTTTTTTTTAAAATAATTTATTTATTCTTATTAAGAGAGAGAAAACAAATGGCTTTTTATTTTTTATTTTTTTGAGAAAAAAATGAAAACCTGAAAAAAGAAAGAAAAGGAAAGGAAAAGAAGAGAAGAGCACAGCTGGGCCAACCCCTGAAAAGAAAAATGAAATGGGCTGGGCCGTCATTAAACAGCGACTCCCTCTCATCACTGAAACCATCAAAACCCTACAAGAACACAGACACCAGAGAACAACGAATTCGAAGAGAAGGAAAGAAAGAAATGCAATCTCTATCTCCCCTTCGAAGCGCGCTTGGTTCTATTTCTGCTTCACTTCCTCGTGGAACTTTCAGCTCCATCTCCAGACACGCCGCCTCTCCAGGCAAGCTCAAGCTCTCTCTCTCTCTCTCTCTCTCTCTCTCTCTCCCCACCCAATTAGTTTGTTGGTTTACTTGATTTGAACAGATCATTTGCATAATTATGTCTTAATGAAGTATGCTTGGACCAGATACTTAATGTTTTGTATGAAATGATTGGTAAGGTTTCTGATTTAGTTGGTCTTTCCTTGAGCTTTTCTCATTTGGGTTTCTTTTATTTGTTATATTTGATCTTAAATTTAGATTTAATTTGATCTCTTAAGCCCAAGTTTGTTGCTTTGATCTTAAATTTAGAGTTTTTGAGTGCCTCGGATGTGGATGAGCAAATGGGATGTCCTTAGTTTGTCAAATTGGCGATCACCTAATGACCTTGATTTGCAAAAATTATTTCATTTCATTATGCATTTTCATGTACTGAAATTGTATTTGTGTTTTTTTCTTCTCAAAACTTAGAATTAATTGATGCCAAAATAGTTGTTTGGATACTGAAGATAAATGGTCTAGTGAAAGAACCCAAGAAAGTTTACAGTTGGTGTGAAGCAAGTGCCAATCCGATAATCGTTGGTGGCTGAACAGCATTATTAACCTTGGATCTATGCCATAGATTCTATGTGTTTGAAGTAATTGTTTGTAGAACCTATGTAACTATGGGTCGATTGAAAAACCAGGGTTGGTGACTATAAAATGGTCTCTGGGGAGGCAACAGCTGGACAAAAATGTTATGAACAACCCTTACATAGTTTAGAAAGATGCATATTTAGAATTCCACTGCTCAACATGTTTTTAATGATGTTATTAAGCAGTTGAAAGGTTGTTCAATCATGCAGGCTGTTTAGAGAGACTTGGAGGTAGTTTTTGGTCTATTCATAATGTTGCCAAAGGAGAAAATGCGAGACACGCATCATGTTATTCTGGAAATTTTGGGACGAGTTTTGGTTTGTTGACTTCCAAGGAAGATGCTACCGTTCCATATGCTTTGAGTTTTCAAAGTTTCATCCACTCCACGAGTCATAAAGACTTTGAAACAGGGAGAGATTCCAACCCCAAAGACTTTGCTGCAGGTCGGGAAGACTTTGAGATGGAGAGAAGTTCCATGCAGAATTCTAACCTTGAGATGGAGAGAAATCCCAGGTCTATGAACTTCTCTGCAGGTCGGAGAGACTTTGAGATGGGGAGAAGTTCCATGCAGAATTCCAACCTTGAGATTGGGAGAAATCCCAGGTCTATGAACTTCTCTGCAGGTCAGAGAGACTTTGAAATGGAGAGAGGTCCCCGGCCTGACTTCTATGCAGGTGGGAGAAATTCCAGGCCAATGGACTTTGTGAGAGGAGTAATAGGGCAAGAGGGTTCCCGATTTCCTCAGTACCATGTTGAGCTGAATGATGATTTTGTGTTCATGAAGCTAAAACGTAACAATACCTTTGTTGCGGTGACAGATTCTAAGGGAAATAAAAAGAAAAATGCTTCGATGACAGCAGGATGGTTGCAAAAACTGCAAGGGGGAGCAAAACTCTCTCGGTATGCTGCTGAAGCAACTGCAGAACATGTTGGGCAAGCGGCAAGACAGCTGGGGTTGAAATCATTTGTGATGAGGGTGAATGGTTTTACGTACTTTAAGAAGAAAAGGCTAGCCATCACGAGCTTTGCAGAAGGTTATGGTAAGGGTGGTCTAAGTCCTATCAAACATATAGAAGATAATACTCGGCGTCCGCATAATGGATGTCGACTCCCAAGGAAGCGCCGAATTTAGATAACAGCATGCTAGTTATGTTAAATTGACCCCAGGATAGAACTTTTTGTTCGGCGGTCAGTAAGAAGTTCACTGCAAGCAATCATGATAGTGGATACTGGTACCTATTCTGTTTGAGATAGCTTGTTCCAGGACGCACACTGTTGGCAACCAACAACGCTTGTTTTAGGCTGCAAATTCCATCGTTTAAGTCTCCATCTTCCTGGATCTGTATTGTTTTTTTAAAAAAAAAAACTATTTTTGGTAGCTTTTCAGGGCTTAAATTTGTGATAATTTGTTTTTTGAATTTTCCTTAATTTAGCCTACTGGCTTAATCCAGGCTATGTTTTTATTTTATTGAATAATCGAGATTTATCATTTTGACTTCCCAGATCGGGGAAATCCTGGGGATTAATGCACATTCCCTGGGCGATACTCTTCCCCACCAGAGACCTTTTCCAAGCCCGGGACCTACACAAGCAATAAATTAGTTATGCCTAATCTGCTGAAAGCTATTATAATTTGAAACAGAAAAAAGATACTGTATTGTTGCATTCTCAACAAATAAACACATTTTTTTTTTCAATTTGAAAATAAAATCACTTAAATAATTCAGCCAAGCGACTTGTTAATTTTAGGTTATATTGTTATATTTAATAGTCGAGATTTACTATTTCTTTCTTCAATGTTTTGTGTTTCTTTCAATCCCTTTTTATTTTTTTAACTAAATGAGAATTTATAAATGATTTTATGGATCAGTAAAAGAAGTAAAGCTACTCCCAGAGTTCCCCTACTTAACTAACTAGAGGCCAGAGGGAGTATTTTATTTTCAACTAACTGACACAACCACCCCCTCTCTCTCAGAGCAGAAGTCACTTTCTCTCTTCCATTCTCCCTGAAAAAGCCATGAAGAATCTCAAACGAGGAGGGCTTGCCTGTTTTTTTGTTGTTGTTTCCATCTGCTTCTCCATCTATCCACCTGGATTCCCACCTTTTCAGGTGCACTCACTTTCTTTCAGTATTGTTTCTTTTCATGCAATTTTCCATTTATGAACCAATATTCCCACCTTCTTGAATGCGAGTACTGTTCCTTTTTCATGCGTCAACTTCAGTTCTTTACTTAAGGATTACTGGCACTGTTTCTTGTTTCTTTCACCGCTCATTTTCTTTCACTTTTTAGCCCTTTTTCATGCATATTGTTTTTGATGTAGGGATCATTTCAAGCTTATGCTCAAGAAGCTGGATTTTTTGGCGAAGTCTTTCACGTTCCTGAGGCTTTTGATCCTGATTATGAGGAAATGGAGAGGAAATTCAAGATCTTCGTGTATCCACATAATACTAGTTCCTGTAGTAATCCAAGGACGCTTGATGGCGAGTATGGGAATGAAGGATTGTTCTATCTGAATCTCAATCTGAGTCGCTTCTTGACCAAAGATCCTGAGAAGGCTCACCTCTTCCTCATTCCTATTTCTTGCCATTCACTGCCTGCAGGGGTATAGTTTTTACTGATATTGATGTGATAGTTGAATTCTACACAGGTCCTTGCAATTGCTGTGCATGAAAAGTTCAAAAGATTTGTGGGGATGTGATAGTTAACTACTTCAATGAAGGGTTTGACCTTTAGAGGAAATAAAAGTTATTGATCACAATTTCTTTTTGCAGTATAGTGAACAAGAGATTTTAGAAAGTCAATGTTCTAATGCATTGATACTACGTTGATGATGTTATTTTCAGAGATCAGAGGATGAAAGGGCTATTGCTGTTGAGGATTTTGTCAAGAGCCTCATTTCCAAGTACCCTTATTGGAACAGAACTTTAGGTGCCGATCACTTCTTCGTAACTTGCGCAGACATTAATGTGACGGCTACTGCACGAATTGTTAATCTTATGAAGAACTCAATTAAATTCATGTGTACTCCAAGTTATAATGATGAATATGTTCCTCATAAGGATGTTTCCCTCCCACAACGCGTGCCGCCACTTGCTCTTACTCCTGCTGGAAATAACATAACGAACAGGTAACTTAGATTATTCTGCTGAAAATTTTTATTTTTTACCTAATGAATTCTGTCTTGTAAGGGATGTGTGTGTGTGTGTGTGTGACTTAGAATTTCATATCATTTACCTAATGAATTCTTAAAGTAACAAGTCTTATATGTTGCAGGATTACTCTAGCTTTCTGGAGAGGTCTCAATAATTCTGATATAAGACAGAAGCTGCTTGAGGCTTGGGAGAATGATTTAGAACTTTTCATACAGAAAGGAAGGAAACCTAGTTTAGAACAAGGAGATTTGGTGCACCATGAGGCTTTCAATAACTCTAAGTATTGCATTTGTCCTGGAGGCCCAGAGCTCGATCGTACTATAGCATTAGCAATTCATTACGGATGTGTTCCAGGTGATAGACAGTTCTTCTTTCATACCTTCTCTTGACTAAATTCTCTAGTGTTGTATCTTTAAGCTTTTTGTTGCCGGTTGTTTTCTAAGAAGACTGTAACTTTGTGCAGTTATCATGTCTGACTACTATGATTTACCATTCAAAGACATTCTTGACTGGAGGAAATTCTCCATAATACTCGAGGAAAGTCAAGTCTATTACCTAAGGGAACACCTTAAGGAGATGTTAGAGCATGAATATCGAGCCATGCAGACCAACACCGTCATGGTACATTTTTTTTTCTCTCACCAGCCCTCTACTCCAATTGTTCGTGAAATTTTCTCTTGAAAATGCTTCTGAAGATTAGTTTCCTTTATATTGCTTTCTTTGAATGTATTAAACCTTCATTGTCTGCTGCCTGATTGCTTTAGTTCCCTACACCTGAATCAGGTCCGGAAGCACTTTCAGTGGAATCTAGTTCCAGCCAAATATGACGCGTTTCATATGACATTGTATGACTTGTGGCTGCGCAACCATTTTACGAAGTATTACTGACTGAGTTGCTGCAACTTTCGCTCCATAAAGATGAACCTTAATTCTCTCTCCACTCAATTTCTCAAATACTGACATATATGTGATGTATAATATCACTCAAATTGCTTCTGTATTTCTCAAATATTGACATATGATATGCAGATGTATAATATCACTGTTGCTACTTTTCAAATCGGTGTCAGATGAGTTTTTCTCTCAAAATATTGTTCTTGTATCCACACGTACTTAAATTTTGGAACTTCAGAAAGTGGTATCCACCAAGGTGAAATTCGGTAGTTTTGATGAAATCTTGAACGTTCCCTGAGGCTTTCGGTCCTGATTATGAGGAAATGGAGAGGAACTTCAAGATGAACGAACCTTTGCATTTCCAACGGAATCTTCCTCCAGTCAAACTTGATGCATTTCATTTGACCATGTATGACAGAGTTTGCTGAAACTTTCGTGCCACAAAGATGAACCTTTGCCTTTTCAATTCTCAGAAAAGTGTTGTGTACGTATAACTCAAATTTCTTCTATAGTTCTAAGGTTCTATGTATGCATATTGTTCCTCCATTGATAATTTTTTTTATTTTTGGAAAGTATCATGATCATCAAATAAAAAAGGTTTCTATTTTTTTCAAATGAATGATTTGAAAACCAATTGGTTCTAACAGTCGATTGCAAAGATGATCATCTGGACCTTTCAACTTATAGATATGAATCTTGAACCTATAAATAGGAATATTTCTGAAACTCATAAAGAAAAAAGAAGTGAGTTAGACAAAAAAAAAAAGAAACTTGGACAAAAAAAAAGTAACTTCGACCAAAAAAAAGAAAAGTGACTTAGACAAATCTTTTTTGTCGATAACCTCGGACCAATCAATCGAATATTGATTAATACGTAATCGATCGAACACTACTTGAAAAAAAAAATGGCTCTTCTGCTCAGAAATGAAATGTTCCTGGAAATTCTTTATCCCATTAGACCATTTGTATCTATATGAACTAGGATCCCAATTCATCGATCTCTCAATTCAAGAAACAAAAATAAGACGATCAAACCATTTCTTCGGACTCTATTTCAAATTCAATAAATGTTGGTTGATCATATATTTCATTAGAATTCTATGATTCAGAGTATCATTTCCTATTTGATCCTTTTGAATTTCATATTCGAAGTTGCAATTGGATATATTCATTTAAAAAAATCAATTCAATACATTTTTTATGTACCTATAGGTGTTATATTGAATTTGAATCAGATTTGGATCAATCCATATTGATTGACTGCCTCCATTATGTTGTTGCTAGCAAATACCACTCTTTTTTGTTTATCTATTATAAACAAGATTCTTGTTTTCTTGTAAGGTAATAAATACTTTTACTATCTTGGACTTGGTTGACTGTGAAGTCCAAACTTTTTAGGTCTAGCATGTTTTTCAGACTCATGTTATCTTGGGTTTGACTAATTGTCAAGCCCAAGTTCTTTGGTGACGTGTTTATCAAACCCATTTTATTTGGTTTAGATTTTTTAACTTACATTGTCTATGAGGAGTATTAAAGCTAATAAAAAGAAGTTGTAATCCCAAGTTGAGATTAACCCAAGAGAAAACACAAGTGTTATGACTTTTAGAAATGGAAAGGAGGTGCTGACCTAACTGTTAGCTTCAATTTCATATTCTAGTATAACTAAGGTGTAGACCACAACATCAGATTCAACATGAACCGAGACCACCCTACCATATTCAACAGCAACCATGGTGCAGACTACCATGCCAGATTCAACATCAAGTTTAATAGCAACTGAGAATAGCAATAAGGGATTAGAACATACAACCCCTGAAACAATAGATGCATTAGTTGAGGAGGTAAGTAATAAAATCATCTTTTTTATTACTAAGAATCTTGTTACACCTTCATTTCCTAGCAGATTAGCAAAAGTGAGGAAGAAAGAGACATAGCATGATATTTTTGAAATCTTTTAGAAGGTTGAAGTTAATATTTCATTGTTGGATGCGATCAAGCAAATTCCACAATTTACAAAATTTCTCAAGGAATTGTACACCAGCCAAAAAAAGTTGAACATTGTTGATAAAATAAAAGTTGGAAAGAATGTGTTCATAATCATACAAAGAAAATTGCCTCAAAAATGCAAAAACCCTGGTATGTTCACTATACCATGTGTAATTGGAAATCATAAAGTAGAAAAAGCTATGCTTGATTTAGGAGTATCAATCAATGTTATGTCACTTTCAATTTACAAGGTTTTGAATTTAAGACCTTTAAAGAAAACAAGTGTAATAATTCAATAAGCAAATGAGGATGTTTTAATTAGAGTAAATGAGCTGATTTTTTTTATGGATTTTTTTAATTAGAGTAATAATTCAATAAGCAAATGAGGATAATGAATTTGTTTTAAATTCAACTCATATATTGTTAAGCATGCTATTTATAAAAACAATAAGAACTAAGATCGATGTGTATAAGGGAGTTTTATCTTTTAAGATTTTTTATACTATGAATCTGTTTTTCATGTTGATGTAATTGACCCCATTGTGCAAGATGATTTTGAGCATATTTTGTAGATCCGTACTATCTTAGACTTGGATAACTATCATGTTCAAACTCTTTAAATCTGGAATGTTTATCAGACTCACGTTATCTTGGGTATGATTAGCTGTTTTGCAATCTGTTGAATATATAAAAAGTTTAACAAAAAATTATTTTAATGTAATTTAAAGATAGATTGAAGCTCAACAGGTCAAGTTTATCATATATATATATATATATATAGAATTTAGAAACTGAATAATTCAATTTTGTGTTGTGAACAAACCACTGCTGTGACGTGGCAAAAGTTGCCAGAAGAAATAACAAACACTAACTGAAAAAATTAGTTAGTTATAACGTTTACTCCCTCTCTCCCTCTCTCTCTAACCGCCAAAACAACACAACAGATATTATTTATTTCCCTCGTATTAGTCCCTCAACTACCTACCTTTCATCAATCTGGTCCTTCTGTCAAAACACTTATCATTTTCACTATTCAACACCATCTCTAATTATTTTAGCACAAGGAACAGTTTGAGGAAAGGAGATAGATGGGGACCTAATTGGTAAAATCAATAATTTCAGGACTTAATCAAGAAATTATAAGTAGTTAGCTGACTATATAATCTGAGGCTTACCCTTTTGACCTCTCATCCTCTTCTCTTTCAACTAAACAACGAAGAATCTCCTCTCCTCTCCTCTCCTTTCCTCTAGCTAGCTCTAAAGAAAAGAAGGAAAAATTCAAGAAATGAACAACGGAAACGGTTTCAACCACCACCAAATGCAGAATCTCTCAAACGGTTTCAACCACCACCTCCCAGTGTACGGCCCGAGCTCAGACGATTCTGAAGAAGAAGGTATAAATAACTTTGTCGTTGAAGAGCTGCCCTCCGATTATCCCTCGGACGATCTCCAAGAAGAAGTTCATTTCATTGTGAACCAATCCTCGGATGATTCTGAAGACAGCAGCGTTAACAACCCAGGAGGAGGCTGTGACGTCCACCAACACGATGCACATGACCACCAAGAAGAAGCCATTGTTGTCCAAAAAATTGATGATGGTCCCCAAGGAGGAGGCAGGGACGTCCACCAACACGCTGCACATGATCACCAAGAAGAAGCCATTGTTGTCCACCAAACTGCTGATCCCCAAGAAGGAGGCAGCAATGACTTCGAAATACACGCTGCACATGATCCCCGTGATGAAGCCATTGATGTCCATCAAACTGATGATCCCCAAGGAGGCATTGAAGTCGACCAACACGCTGCCCAAGATCCCCACGAAGAAGCCATTGATGTCCAACAAACCGCTAATCATGACCCTGGAATCATGAATTTTCTAGGAGCAGTCCTTCTTGCTGTCATAATCATTTATCTTAAGATTTGCTCTTTTTGCTGTCGTAATCTCGTAGGAAATGCCCTTTTAGCTGTCGTAATCGTTTCTATGTTAATCTTTGTGATGAGCTTTTTCTTGAACAAGTAACACCACTTGCTTTTTGACTTTCTTGCCATTTCTTGTTCCTGTTTTGATCATTTTCTTGCTATCTTTTCTGTTATCTTCCCTTCTTTTTTACCTCCTTTCTAATAATGTTTTTTATTGTTTTTCGAGTTTAAAAGAACCGAAACGAAGCGTCTAGATGAGAAGCTTCCATTCAAGTTGGTGACATCTATCAAAGAGAAGCATCTTTCTTGCGGAATTATGCAGCAATGGAGAGGGATTTTAAGGTGCCAACGCATCAACATGCTATCACTCAACTGATCACAAGCTCAAGAGCAAATATGCAAGTGAACATTACTTCTTCATGTTTGAGTACTGATGATCCTCATAAGGCTCATTTATTCTTTATTCCCATTTCTTGTCGAAAATGGGGATTTCAATACATTTTTTCATAGTTTCTGTTTTAGTTTTTTTCTTTCAATGAGGATTTCAAGTTTTAAGCACCTGGTTCTTTGCAATCTAAGGTCTGAGATTAGTACAGTTATTAAACCTTGACTACTGGCATAGTAAATTTGCAACAACCCCCCACGTTGTAAAAAACAAATTAAATTTGATGAAGTCAATTAACTTCAAGTCATGTAAAAAAGAAAACCCATCACTGTGAACTGCGCTCACCATTCTGTGGCTGCAATTGTGTAGGCTGCATCTCTTGCTAAGACGCCTGGACACTTCCATCACTTCCTCTGCGCTAATGATCTTTCCTTCAAAAGCCGGAAAAGCACCTTGCACCTTTCTTAATTACCATCTACGCCACGCTTCCCTTTTTCCGTGATATATTCTTGTAAACTAATCCTTGTGTAAACTAAACAACAAAGAATCTAAATGGAAAATTCTCTTGCAAAGTGGATTGATGATCGGTTATTTTGCTTGTTTTTGTTATTTTTAAGCTTTAGAACTCTTTATTCATTATATCAAATATAATAAAGTCTTGTAATAAATAAATATTTTCCAGAGGCATTGGAAAAATGGCTGTGTTTCTCTCTCTATAAAAGAAATTCTTTCGGCAGCCTACACTTCATTTAAAATTAATAAAGGTAAGTGTCAGTCCGGCTGTATTACAAGAATCTAAAAGGTCAACGACCACTTGGAAAGGATACAAACAGCAAAACCACAACTGGAAATACAAAACTAGAAACGCTAATTGCAAAACAATCCTTCGATTATGATAGATATTTCAATTAAATGTAAGACATATACTCTTTTACAATTCTACCATCAAACGATCAATCACTTGAAAATAGTTTCCATACCACGTAATTTTTCTTTTGGGTGTCAAGAACTACTTGGTATTGTAATATTTTTCTTTTATAATTTTTGTATAACATAAATAAAATAAAACTTATAGTTTGAGAATTTGTGAACTCAGACAAATGTTTTTCAAAACTACAAATCTCTCTAGTCTCTCCTTTTTCTTAGAATGCTTTTTGTAAAGAAAATCAGTGACATTTGAACGATAAATTTGCAAAATTGTTTTTGCAGATTGCATTAAAAGGTATAGAATAGTTTGAGGACTGGTTTGTAGTTCGCCAAGAAAGCCAGAGCAGAAACAGGGGGAGCCGTTGTTGCAAACAAGAGAGAGAATACAGAGGACAAACGAAACAGCAGTGATCGTAAATGGTTTTCTTTTAAAAAATATTCAAATTTATGGTCAACATAATGCTTCTGCAACTATAAATACCTACAATGACAACCCTGTCTCGTCACAACTCAAGAAACAGAGCAAAGTAATCAAAGAAGCCTTAGAGAAGGATCTAAAGTTCGTTTAAGACAGAAAAAAATGTCAAGCACTGCTGGTCAAGTCATATGTTGCAAAGGTAACCAAGAAAGTTCATGATTCCTTGTGGGGTCTGTGATTTGTTCTCTGTTGTCATTTTTTGTTTTTGGATTTCTCATTTAAGTCTGGCAATGACTGGATGCATTTTGCTTAATCTGTAGCTGCTGTGGCATGGGAAGCTGGGAAGCCACTGGTAATAGAAGAAGTGGAGGTGGCTCCTCCTCAAGCTATGGAGGTTCGTTTGAAGATCCTCTTTACCTCCCTCTGCCACACTGATGTTTACTTCTGGGAAGCCAAGGTGACTGCATTTTCAATTGTGATTATTATGTCTGCTCGTTGGTCTTTTTATAAGTCATACTAGTAGAGATTTATGCTTACGAAAATGGGCTGTGAAATTGCAGGGTCAAACCCCATTGTTTCCTCGAATATTTGGTCATGAAGCAGGAGGGTATGAATTTGAACAATTAGTCCATTATGGGTCATGATTAGATGGAGGTTTTGGCTGTTGTAATGGTGATGAATTGAGGTGACTAATTTGATTTTTTGTCCTCCTGGCTTTTAGGATTGTTGAGAGTGTCGGGGAGGGTGTGACAGACCTCAAACCCGGTGACCATGTGCTTCCTGTCTTCACCGGAGAGTGTAAGGAATGCCGACATTGCAAATCAGAAGAGAGTAATATGTGTGATCTTCTTAGGATTAACACTGACAGGGGTGTGATGCTGAATGATGGCAAGTCAAGGTTTTCGATCAGAGGGCAGCCCATTTACCATTTTGTTGGCACCTCAACCTTTAGTGAGTACACTGTGGTTCATGTTGGCTGTGTTGCCAAGATCAATCCTGCTGCTCCTCTTGACAAAGTTTGTGTTCTCAGTTGTGGAATCTCTACAGGTTGGTAGAACTACGCGATTTGATAAAAATCATTGAATGGGCGATTTGTTGCTTTCTTGTAACGGTGATTTCTTTTTTTGACTTGTAGGTCTTGGTGCCACCTTGAATGTTGCAAAACCAAAGAAAGGCTCTTCGGTAGCCATTTTCGGACTAGGAGCTGTAGGCCTTGCGGTGAGTTTGTTTATTCTGGTAGGTGCATGATAATTTTCTTCTGTTCAAGCTGCTGGTAGTGCTAATGCAGAACTTGTTTTTGTTGCTTTTTCCTAATCTAGGCTGCTGAAGGGGCTCGGATTGCTGGTGCTTCAAGAATCATTGGTGTCGATTTGAATTCCAATAGATTCGATGAAGGTGAGAGAAGCTGTAATGTTGTTCATTGTGGCTGCTGCGCATTTCTCTTAAATTATTGATTGATGCTTTGCTCTGTCTAATAGCAAATATCACAAAACTGATAGATTGAAGTAGCCTTAATGTTGATTCTTGGTGATAATAATTGCTCCCTGATGTTCATTTGTGTTTTTTCAACAGCCAAGAAGTTTGGTGTCACTGAGTTTGTGAACCCAAAAGATCATGACAAGCCTGTTCAAGAGGTAAGTGACACAGTGAGTCGTGTTTTGAGCGACCAGCATCGGCGAATCCTTTACATCTGTCCTAATTTTGATTTACTGTGTTCAGGTGATAGCTGAAATGACCAATGGAGGAGTTGATCGAAGTGTCGAGTGTACTGGAAGCATCAATGCCATGATTTCTGCATTTGAATGCGTCCATGATGGATGGGGTGTTGCTGTACTTGTTGGTGTGCCGAACAAAGATGATTCTTTCAAAACCCATCCAATGAATGTCCTGAATGAGAAGACTCTCAAGGGGACCTTCTTCGGCAACTACAAACCGCGCTCCGACCTTCCTTCTGTTGTCGAGAAGTACATGAACAAGGTAAATCTGAGTTCCCATTAATCCTATCCAGCATGCAGTATGAACATACATTTCCATCCTTACACATGTAGTAGACTAGAATTATGGCTCTGTTGGTATTTCTTAGAGGGAACTTAAAGATAAAAGCGGTCAAGACATCAACTTAAATTATCATCTTTATATTGTGAAAATGAAAATCCTTAACCTTCTTTGGTAGTGCAATGCTAATACAATTGCATTGAATTTTGAAACTTCAGTCACGGGAAAGAAATCAGTAGTTATTCCTTCTTTTTATTTTGATGCAATCTCCTGCACTGTTAACTAATCTAGTTGTAATGTGACAGGAGCTGGAGCTAGAGAAATTCATCACCCATGAAGTCCCTTTCTCAGAAATAAACAAGGCTTTCGAGTACATGCTTAGTGGAGCTGGCCTGAGGTGTATTATCCGTATGGGTGCATAAAAGAAGAGTGGTTTGGTTTGCCTGGGTGTGACAGGAAGCAATAAAATTCTTGTTTGAGATTGTTGATTAAAGAAAGTTTCTGTGTTTGAGTGTCAGAGTTTTTGATAAAACAGTGTGTAATTTCTTTCATTGTAGATCGAAAAAAATATATAATAGCCCATTTCTGGCATGTATATGTAAATCAAAATTTCACTTGTACTTTTTCAGTGCTTTTTGTGTCCCTTTCAGTTTGTCTTTCACGGTGCTATGGATACGAAAACATTGAAAAAATCCTGAAACCAGGCCAGATTGGCATTTTCACTTCTGGTTCTTGAGATTACTCTGTTCCAATGAACCTAAAGGGAAATTAGGCATGGCCAAATTTGGTCTGGTCAGAAACAGAATGCTGTTCGGAACCCATTACCGGGCGGCAGAAGATACAGCAAGGTTTGTCCGGAATGAACTCCAAATTTTGATTTGGTGCACAGAGTTCAGAATTCACTACATCAGTTGGTTACTGATACGAACATCGTTAAACGTTCTCAGAAATAAAGAAACTTTCTCAGAAATAAACAAGGCTTTCGAGTACATGCTTAGTGGAGCTGGCATGAGGTGTATTATCCGTATGGGTGCATGAAAGAAGACTGGTTTGGTTTGCCTGCGTGTGACAGGAAACAATAAAATTCTTGTTTGAGATTGTTGATTGAAGAAAATTAGGGTGTTTGAACATCAGAATGTAATTTCTTTCATTGTAGATGGCAAAAATTATATATATATATATA
>Ga0325403_1003712_pt1 | contig 14011 bp, 8 predicted proteins | sample PopdelMetagenome_19_FD_205665 | JGI IMG/M metagenome (GOLD analysis project Ga0325403, IMG submission 205665) | Populus deltoides microbial communities from Bellville, Georgia, United States - Xylem-PdKOR-R4 | ecosystem: Host-associated > Plants > Phyllosphere > Stem > Wood/Secondary xylem...
TTACAAGGTGTCATATTATTTATTTTTCTATCAAATTAATTTTTATTTTTTTATTGCTATTTATTTTTTTTAGATTTTTTTAATTGATTTTTTTTTCAATTTTATCATTCAACTTTGAGTTTTTTTGAAAATTGAGCTTTATTTTTTTTTCTTTCCATTTTTCCTTCAACAAGTAATCTTGATCTCATGTCTCGGGTCAAATTCAGTCGATTTTTTTGTTTTTTTTTTAATTTTTTTTCAATTCCATCCTTCAATATTAGGCTGGTTTGTAATTGCGCTTTATATTTTTTTTTTACTTTCCTTTCTATGGGATTATTCTGGTCTCATGACCTAGTTCGCAAGTTTAATTAGTTAACTTGGGTTTACTCAAGTTTTTTTTTTTGTTTTTTTGTTTTAAATTAATTTTTTTTTTAGTTTCATCATTCGATATTAGATTGATTTGTGAATTAATTTTTTTTCAATGTTGTCTTTCAAAATTGAGTTGGCTGAGAATTGAGCTTCATATATATATATATATATATTTTTTTCTATGGGGTTATATTGTTCTCATGTCCTAGACCGCATGTGTAACGGTTTAACCTAGGTTGACTCGGGTTTTTTTTTTTAAATAGATGTTTTTCTTCTAGTTTCTCCCTCCAATATTTTGTTAATTGGTCTCCTTTTTTTTAATTCTTAAATGAATTAAAATGTATTTTGGATATTATTATTTATTAAATTTCATTTAGTTTTTATTTTGCTATCAAGTAAGTTTATAGAGATCTTTTCAGAATATTGATAAGATATCTTTTTATAATATGTCATTTAGTATGTCACTGTCTCAATATTTTAAAGATATGTCATCCATTTATACATCATGTTCTGAGTTTATGATAGAATTGTTTTGTTATAAAACATGTTCGCAACGTCTTTATAGTTTTTTTATGTTTTAAAGAATAATTCGACCCTCAGTGTAACACAGGCCAAGAATCCAGTTTATTTTAAATCCTTTTAGAAATTATTAACCAAACTATATCCTTTTCCTAAACAGTTAGAGTCTTGCTACCCTTTTTTATCTAATCCCTTCACTCATTTATTTAAGGTGGTCACTTCTTCAATAACATATGTGTCACATATTAGTTTCAAATATATTTTTTCATGAAGAATAAAGGGAAAAAAATTAAAAAAAAAATGAATGAAAAACCAATATAACATTAGATCTTATTTGTTATTTAATGAAAGAAAATAAACAATAAGGGTTAAAAAAGAAAAATAAATAAATATGACTCTTTATATACCAACCTGTTTTATGAAGTACGTGTGCTGGTTATTGTCTTATGACTAAAAAGATAAAGATAATGAAGACAAACATGTCCTTTTATACTTACTGTTTTGAAAATATATAAATAAACTCTAAAGTTTTCATAGAAAATTTATCTTATGTTTTTGTTTTTATCTTTTTTATCAAACATGTTTATGTCATTTCTAACCTAAGACACTGACCAAACATTACCTTAAGACTACTTACATCACCTTGAGAAAAATATCTAAGTGTATCAACCTTAATCTAATCCAAAATAACTCAAATAATTGTCTAATACACTTCAATGGCAGAGAGCAATGTAGAAGCTTGTGAAATCACCTGCAACTTCAATAATCATAAGACCTCCATGAGACTAATTACTTTAATAATCTCTTTATTCTTTCACCTACTCCATCAGTCTCTCGACTTCATCATTTAAAGTCTCTTACTCTTATTGTTTTTGACTTTTTGTTCTACACTCTTCCACCTTCCTCCCATTAATTCTATCAAATAGCAGTCATTGTCCCTATAAGTGTAAGCACATTAAGAACCTATTTACACTCCTTTTTGACTTTGGATATGCTACTCATACTATCCAACAATAGGATTCTAAATGAGCATTTTAGAATACCTTGAAAATTTCTTGAAAATAGGTTCCAAGCCAAGACTCTTACTTGTCTAATTACAGGAAATGTGAATCCAATAAAGGAACTTATGACTTCAATTCCTCATACCTAGAAAAAAGATTCATTTATTTCCTTAATTTTCACCTTCATGGATTTACTAAGATTAATCCAAACTGAGTCTCTATTCTATGCTTCATCCCCACTAATGCCAGACTTCTAACTCCAGCCAAAATAATGTTTTTGCAAAACTACCTACCTATAAATAAATAAAAAGGCACCAATTCCCATCTTATCAATATATAAATAAAAAAGATGGAAGTATAATTGAGAATTTAGAATATTTTTTATACCTATTTCTCACCAAAAGCTTATGTCTAGATAATGAAAAAGAAGAAAATCAAATTTATCGATGATAGTACAAGAAAAAATAACTTAAAAAAAAAGATTTAGTTGTTTTAGACCTTGCTTAAATGGCTAGAAATTCTACCCGTTTAGGCCAAGCTCAAACAAGTAGGATTATGCTCCATGAACAAAACCTTCATACATATTTTCTTTATTTGTTAACCTATGCCTATGTATAAACAATTCTCCCCAGCCATGCAAAAGAAGAAATTAAATGCATATGGCTACCATGGTACGAGAGAGGAGAGAGAAAATAGGGAAGAAAGAACAAGTCAATAGGTCATACTAGAGCTTTGATTTTGACATCACCAGTACCATAAAAAATATCTTGACGAGACGAACCTGTTGACCTTAGAATACATTTTTTAAAGGTCGAAGTGGGCCATATGCTCTGTTCAAAAGAGAGGAGCTGCCCACTCATTGCTATTCGGGTTGACCTAAATTGCTAGCATTCTAACCATTTGAGGCCTATAATGGTTATAAAATTACACTATAAAGTATATCTTCATATATTAAAGATACAAAATAAGAAATGAATGCGATGCTAAAATTTAAGCCCTAAAACAGTTAGGATTTAACTTGATAAGACAAAGACTTCCTCATGAAGGAATATCTGCCTTGAACCTTAGATAGACCAATAAATACAAACATGACTTAGAAAAACAATCAATTAACAATGTAGCTAACCATAGGTTGGGTGCACTGGGGGTGATTCGTCTTCTTCTTGCAAAATTAGTTTCCTTACCCCGACTCTCACAGACCATTAGGTTTTCTAGTGACCATGATACTAGGTGACAACTCCTTCAAAACTATAATTTTATGATTAATCCCAAACCTGTTTAATCTAGGAGGGAAAACCTGATATTTGATGTTGTGCACGCCACGACACTAGCCATGGAAAGCCCAAGTTCTATTTGAAGTTTTTCTATGACATCATCAATCGACAAGAAAAAGGATTAGAGCAAGCCAAAAAGAGATTGATAGATGAAAAAGAAAGAGAAGAAAATAAAAAATAACTTAGAAATTTTAACTTCCAATCTTCTCCCAGCACGATTAAGTTTACTTTTTTTCATTAAATAATTAATTAACAAAAAAATCAAAATAAAATATGCTTTCACTATATTTTGACTGTTCATTTATTATAGAAATGTTATTTTTATAATTGTTGGCCTTTTTTGTATAACTATTTTGGCTTCATATTTGGTTTCTTTGAAATCATATTTATCTCTCCTTTTTGTTCTTATCACAAACAACTAGAAAGTTATTTTTATGGATTAAAACACACCTAGACCTTTCATCTATTTTATTTCTTCAAAGACATATGAGACAAATGATGTAGAAATATCTAAGACCAATTTTTAAGAACACAACCTCTCTTAATTACTTTTTCTATGAACTAATAAGTGAAACCCTATACAGAAAAGAAAATGACAACCTCTCTCTACATTTTAATGTTTTTTTTTAATTTTATTTCATTTAATCATATAGACCTTCACCAATGAAAAAACTAAAAAAGATGGGTAGATAATAATGGAATAAGAAAAAAACAACATTATGGGTAAGAAAAAGAGAGTTAAAATAATTAAAAGCAAGTGATATTGAAGATGCAACCTCCACCGCCACAACTACCACCTATGATAATATGATATGTTTTTTAAGAGCTTTTTCATCGAAATAATCAAAGTTGAGCAAGATAATGAAGTCACCAAGTCTCCTTTTGTACTTAATTCTATTTATGCATATTTACATGCATTTGAATCACAATTGGTGTTTTAATTAGGTTTTATGATTTTGAACCAAAAATAGAATTTATCTACTTATATGTGATTTGGATATAACTTTTACTTTTCAATCAATCGGTTAATTATTTGATATGTTAATTATAAAGATCATGTTGTGAATTTTGGATATGAATTACTTAAATTTATTTACTCACTCAAATAATATTAATTATTAATTAATTTTTGAGAAATTAATATTTGATTGACTTGAATTTATTTAATCAATTTTTAAAGATAGATTATATTATTTGAGTTATGAAATGCTTTTTTAAATTGTTAATCATATCATCGCTATATATCATAAAATAATGTTTCACTAGAATGTTTATAAAGAGAAACAATTTAGAAAATTCAGTGAACTTGACCAAAAAAAAAGATTTTAAATCTTCTACTTTGAGAAACCTTTGAAACAACTTAAAGTTTGTGTGAAGTTGTTTTCTCTTTTTCTTTTTCATTCAATATTTTGATAAGTAGCCTTTGGATTCATTATCATCTTTCATTTCAATAAGATATATTTTAAATTACAATAGGATCTTTCATGCTTTAAGTTAAATTCATTTGAGTATCTAAATTTACCATTTGAAGCATCTCTAGAGGATGTTAAAAGTAGTATTGTAAGGAAATTATTCTTATATAGGTAATGGAATTTATTGTTTTGATTATTACGTTCATTATTTTGTGTCTTATTCATATTCTCTATGTGTAACACGCAGTTATCTTCGTTACTCAAAAGTATATATAGAGAACATGATTTGTTACCTTTCGCTTTTATATGTATAAAATCAGAGTTCTATAAATGGATAATTTATTGAGCTACTCAATGTTATCATTAATTGAATATGTTTAATATTATGAAATTGGATACTATTTAACTAAATTATATGAGTTACATATGATCATATAACATTAAAGGTAGTAGTTAGACGAAACATATATGATATGTTTAGATAAAAAGTCACCACCTAACTGATATAAGAGTCATATAAAGATATGATTGATAAGCTATGTTATCTATTGAATTTAGTTTATTTTGGTTTATTGAGTTACTTAAGGTCATATAAATTAAATAGAATCTTAGCCCACTAGAAGATCTACACAAAATTTCTTGGATTAATAGTGAGGGCCATTAATTTGCTGGAGAATAGTGGGAGATCAAATTATGATTAAAGACCTTATCTAAATTTGGTTATAAATATGTATGTATGAAACTAATACTCGTTATCTTTACATGAATAGGTTGATAGATTATTATGAGTAAAAATAAATATATCCTTATATAGCATATTTGATGCTAATAAATTAACTAAACCAAACTTCTTGAACTGATATCAAAATATGAGAATTGTTCTCAAATAAGAAAGAAGGTTATATATGTTTTTGAAAATCCATTTCTTCATGTCCTTGATGAGGACGCTGATAACAAAGTTAGGAGTGATTATTAACATCAAATCACTTGAACTTTATACACAGTATAGGAATTTGGATGCCCATATAATAATTATGCATCTTAAAGAGTTGTTTAATGTGGCTAGTAAGACTAAAAGATATGAGATCTCTAAGAAATTATTATGCTTCAAGATGATAAAGGATTCTTTGATGAACACCTATATGTTGAGGATGATTATTTATTTTAAAAATCAGGCCAATTAGGCTTTGTCATGAACCATGAGTTAAGTACTGACTTGGTCTTACTGTCTAAACATGAAATCCTATTGTGGACATCAAGAAAAACAGGGGTATTTGTCATTATTATAGCAAGGAAAACTACTATAGGAGGAACTGTAAAGATTATCTTGCAACTATGAAAGCTAATAAGCTTATTGAAACTTCTACTTCATGTGTGTTTATGATTGAATAAAGGTAAAATAGATCTACAAGTTGGTAATAAAGTAAGAGTTGCTGCATTAACTTTGCCAAGTGGACTGTAGAACTTGATAGTTGTTATTTTATTTTAGCACTTTATAGAAACAACATACCTATTTTTGAATGGATTTAAACTTATTATTAAGGAAAAATATTGTTCCTTTTATAAAAATGATATTTATTATGGATCTGGTATTCATACAAATGGTTTGTATACACTTGATCTTAAAATGCTCAGGTTCAATATAAATAGCAAGAAGAACATATTAGATAATCAATATTTATATTTTTTTGATGGCATTATAGATTATATCATATCAATAAAACAAGAATCACTAAGTTACATAAACAAGGATATTTGATCCTTTTGATTATGAATCATATGAAACTTGCAAAGCTTGTTTATTGGATAAAATGACAAAAACACTCTTTACTGAAAGAGTAAAAAATCTTATAAATTGTTAGGTCTAATACATATAGATGTATGTGGACCAATAATAATTTATGTCGTAGATGGATACACATGTTTCATCATTGATGACCATAATGGATACGGTCATGTGTAGTTGATAAAAGTTTGAATCACTTGAAAGATTCAAAGGGTTCAAAAATAAAGTTGAAATACAAATTGGAAAGAGTAATGGAGCCCTTGGGGCTTTCTATTTAATTGTATCGAAAGGCCCAATTCATTGGGATTTCCCTATTGGGCCAGGTCATTTTGGGATAAGCGGATCATTTATGATGAAGAGGATGAGCTTCAAGAGAATGATTCGGAGTTCTTGCAGAGTGGAACCATGCAGTACCAGATACGAGATAGATCTTCCAAAGAACAAGGCGTTTTTCGAATAAGCCAATTCATCTGGGACCCTGCAGATCCACTCTTTTTCCTATTCAAAGACCAGCCCCTTGTCTCTGTGTTTTCACATCGAGAATTCTTTGCAGATGAAGAGATGTCAAAGGGGCTTCTTACTTCCCAAACAGATCAAGGTGGTGAATACTTCAGACAATATTTTCAAAATTATCCAAAAGAGAATGAGATTCTCTTATAATAGACACCTCTTGGAACATCATAACATAATGGAGTTTCTGAAAGGATAAATTATACCTTCTTGGATATGGTACAGTCCATGATGAGCTATGCAGACCTTTCACATTTCTTCTAGGGTTATGCCTTACAAACTAGTACTTACCTTTTATAAAGGATTCCATCAAAATCTATTGATAAGACTCTATATGAGATATAAAATAGTAGAAGACCAATTTTATCATGCTTCAAGATTTGAAATGTAACACTTATATTAAGCATATTGTGTCTGAAAAGTTGGGAGCTAAGTTAGATAAACACAAGTTTGTGGGATATCTAAAAGAAATTATTGGATATTATTTATATCATCCCGTTGAGCAAAAATATTTATCTTAAAACATGCTACATTTCTAAAGAAAGAGTTTGTTATTGAAAGAAGTGAAGATAAATAGAAGTTTAAGAACCATAAATTGACATCTAAATAGAGCATAAGCCTAAGACTATAATATTAGGTGTTCATCCTAAAGCTTAGTAAACATAAGAACTCTATAGATCTGCCAACACACGTCATGTACCAATAAGATATGAATTTCTCATGAAAGTTGAAAATAATGAGTTTTATATACTTGATGAGCCTATCAATTATATAGAATCAATATTTGGTATTGATTATAACAAATAGATTGAGGTCATGAAATCTGAAATGGATTTCATGTACGTCAACAAGTTGATCCACCTGAAGGGATAAAACTCTTTGGATGTAAGTGAGTCTTTAAAAAAGAAGACTACTATAGATAGTAATATATAAATGTACAAAGCTAAACTAGTTACTAAATGTTACAAACAAAGATAAATAGGTTAACTTTAATGAAACCTTCTTGTCGGTAACTATGTTAAAATTCATAAGAATTTTGCTTGTTATAGTCGTATACTATAATTATAAGATTTGACAAATGGATGTCAAAACTGTATTTCTAAATAGGAATCTTTAAGAAGATGTGTATTTGACATAACTTGAAAGTTTTAAATTTAAGGAATTTGCTAATAAAGTATGCAACTTATAAAAATTCATTTATGGACTTAAGCAAGCTTCAAAGAGTTGGAATATCCATTTTCATGAAATGATCAAACAACTTGATTTCATCAAAAATATGGATAAGCCTTGTGTTTATAAAAAAGTTAGTGAGAGTAGATTCTTTTTTCTAATATTATATGTAGACAACATATTATTAATAAGAAACAATATTTCTTTACTCTAATTAGTAAAGATCTAGTTATCCAAGAATTTCTCCATGAAAGATACGAGAGAAACAACTTATATATTAGGAATAAAGATCTATATAGATAAATCTAAAAGATTGCTTAGATTATCTTGATCCACATACATATATAAGATGTTAAAACAATTTAGCATAAAAGAATGCGAAAGAGGATACTTACCAATTTCATATAGAATACATCTCTCCAAGGATATGTATCTTTAAAAAAAAATAAAAAAGATAAGATAAAAAAAAAATGATTCCTTATACTTTGGGTATAAGATTCATAATGTATGTAATGATATGTATAAGACCAGATGCAACTTATATTTTAAGCATAACAAGTAGATATCAATCTGATCCAAGTGAAGGTCACTAAAAGATAGTTAAAAATATTCTTAAGTACTTGAGAAGAACTAAGAATATTTTTATGGTCTATAGAGGAGATGAACTAGTAGTCTATGATTATTTGGATGCTAGTTTTTAATCAAATATTAAAAATAAAAAATTTAGTATGGTTATATTTTACTTTAAATAATGGTGATGTAAGTTGAAAGAGTTCCAAATAAAAGATCAAATTAAGTTCTACAACTAAAACTAAGTACACCTCTGTGTTTGAGAGGACAAAAGATGTTGTTTGGATTAAGAAAGTGTTATTCCTAGCATTGTTGGTTTAATAGCCATGTACTGTGATAACAATTGAGTCATTTGATTAGAGAATCATAAAAAAAAAAAAGATATAAAGATAGAATGAGTACCTACTGAAAAGAATCTTAGAGATCCCCTTGCCAGTGAGATATTGTTAATATATATGCCTTGTAACTAATTGATTGGTTGCATGTGACATTGGCTTTGTTCATGTAAACATATTTAACTATTAATAAATGCTTATTTATCTTAAATATTCATCAAATATTTGATTAATGAATCTAAAATTTGATTAATTAAACTAGAGTAAAGATAAAGTTCTAGGAGAAAAAATGTTTTACAAAGAAAATTATAAAGTTGTTATAATTATAAGATTCATATTACATTAAATCATTGTTCTTAAATGTTTCTGGTTAATGTTCTATTAAGACTCGATATTAATTAGAGTCGTTGAGACTAACATATATTATATTCTTTTCTTTGTGAAAAGAAATAGTTGTTTTTAAAAGTTGAGATATGAGAGATACCAAAAACTAACATGTAGGTACTTGTTAGATGACATGAACACTAAATTGACCCGTATAAGAATTTCATATGAAGAGATTAGTTGTTTTTATGAAAAAGCTCACCTGACGATTGTGTAAATCATCCTTGGATTTAAGATCACTAAGTTATGTTATATAAAAAATATTATGTTTTGATTCGGCTACATGTTGTCTTAATCAGGTGTAAAAAGGGAGCAGATGTTGAATATAATATGAATTATATGAAGGTATTTAAGTAATCAAGAGAAGATTTATCATCCTAGGTGAATTTGGGAAAATATTTCATATGTTTTCAAATAATATTGATTGTAAATCCTTGCCCAAGGTGTAATAAAATTTGAAAAGAGTCTCAAATCTTATCCAAATAATCAATGACTACGATGTTGAGAACAAACATGATTTGACAGAGTAAACACAATTCATGCTATAATATCTAAATCAAAATATTGTTGATAAAGTGATAATTATTACACTAAAAAACTAGTCACCAAAAAGTTAAGTCAAAACATTAGTAGCTTTCTTAATATTTAGGGGATTATGAGAGACTGCTAGACATTGTAATTGATCTTCAAATATAAATCGATAATTAATAATAAATTAATTAATTTAGTCCCATTTTATTTAGGACTGTGATTTATATTTGGACCAACTTATTAGGGAATCTAATGGGTGACAAATGTAAATATCATTAGTCAGATTTTAAACTGAAATAATTAATCAAGTGTAACTTGATTATAAATAAGTTTTAATAATTAGGGACTATAATGTAATTAATATAAAAAAATTACAATTTTAAATCTACAAAAATTAAGTATGGACTTGATTGAAAAATTTTCTAAAATTATTATGAAATAATATATGTGATATTATTCAAAAGACCAATTGATATTTTGTTATTTGTCGAATTTTTTGATTATAAATAAAATGTTAGTAAATAGTACAATATGATTTTGAAATAATTATTAGTATGTAAAGACATAACGAAATTTTTTTATTGTTAATTCCTATGAATTTTTGTTAGAAACTAGATATTTAAACAACCAATAATTTATAAGAAATCAATCTTGAAATAATAATAATAATAATAATTATTATTATTATATATATATATATATATATAACTTTCAAGTAATCTTGATATAAACTTTAAACAATAAAACTCCCAACAAATTTTAAACTTACCGCTTCTATTGCGTATATATTTTTCAAGAAACCCAACATAACTACCCAATGAAACATCACTACAGTTAGAACAAAGCTCGAAGAACACTGACCGTTGTAACCAAATCCATCTCAACTCCAAATATAGCATCTCTTTGAAATGTTCCACTCCTTTATCGGAAAGACCATTTGCCACATAAACGCATATCATCGAATTCCACGAAACAACATCTCTTTCAATCAATTCAGCGAACAACTTACGCGCAACGTCAGCTCTCCAAATCTTCAAGTAAAAGGCAATGAGAAAATTAATAACAGCAATGTAAGAACCAAAACCCAATCTTAACAAAAACCTGTGAGCCCATTCACCTTCCTTCACACTTCCTAAAGCTCGAAAACACTTCAGCATACAAGAAACAAACTGGATGAGAGTTAACTTCAACACCCAAATCCAACATCTGCCTAAACAAACACACTCTCTTGGAAATCACCGATCTTTGCATACCCATTTTGTAAAGACTCAAGCTCTGCACAAAGTTGCAATGTAGAACAACAAGTCCTTAACTCAATTTCACTTTTTGGAGACGTGTAAAGCGGTTCTATTACCTTATCAAGATTGCCCATTTCACAAAATGCATAGATTTTTTTTTTTGTTCCAGTCAGTGATTTTGTTATATTTGGCTTGGGTTGATGAGGGTGGGATGGGTACTGTTGCATGAGAAAAGTGTAAATTTGATGATAAAAGAGTGAACTTCGGATGTGGCTTATTGAAAAAGAACACATCTTTAAACAGAAAAGAGTGTTTTCCTCTGCTGTTTTTGCTATTTGGAGAGAGAACTTTGGTGTAGCCATTTTGGCCATTAAAATCAACATTGGAAGTGGATGAAGGCGGGAAAGTTCTAACTAGAAATAACTGGGGCAAAAAAATTGAAGTTTTTAACACAAAACAGAAAAGGCACAGCTTTTTCTTTGATGTCACCTCGGGTATCTAAAATGGCATGTGAATCCCACGCGCTAAAGTGGGAGGTGGCCTAGCTAGTTTTAGTCACCAGAGGAATCAACTACTCTACTCCAGCAGGTGGTGGTCTTTATATAAGAGAACCTGTGGATCTAATCCACTTGCATTCTCAGAATCTCAAAGTTTTCCTGGGAAGGATGGCTTCAGCTCTTGTTTTCTATCCTCAAAGCACTTTCTTCAACAAACCCTCTTGTATTTCTTTCAGCAAGCAGCTCAAGTTGTGGTGCCCCTTTTACTCTCTTATAGGTATCATCTCCTTGGCACTCACTTTCCATTAATTTATATTCGCAAGTTTGACCTTTTGTTTTGAATGAATGGGCACATCATCATTCAAGTTATTGTGTGACAAAACAACATATGGATAGATCTGCTGCATGTTAAATTGCTTTTTTCAGTCTTTCCTTTTATCTCTTCTGTTTCTTTCTTACATACATCTTTCTGATTGATGGGTGTCCACCATGTCATGAATTGAAAATGTTGAGACTCCCTCAACATGAGGCAATATGAGATTTGAGTTATTGAGATTTATGGTTAAGGCTGCAAATTTCTCTCCTTTTCATTTCTTGTGTCCTGGAAAATACTGGTATGCGATTGGGTTTTGTATGGACTTGGATGAATTCATTTAGTGTTGGTGAGCTTGCATTAAGCCTGAGTTTCACTCATGAAATTTGATGGCCCATACAAGTGTCTGGTATTAGAATGTCTGGTGGTAATTACAGTACAGCTTCTGTGATAATTACAGTACTCATCGCTGAATGCGATCTAGTCAAGAATATTGGATTTCCCAACCCTTGAGATTTCGGTACTCCTATGCTGGTTTCAGTGGTTTTTCTCGTTTTGGTTAGACTGGTGGGGAATCCTCTAGTCCCCTCGGTGATGAAACTCCCAACAGTGCAAACTGCTTTAATATTTTAAACTGATTGCAATTCAGAAACAGATCATTGCCAGACGTTTAGCATTTTTGCTTTTACATATTCATTTGCTCTTTTTTTTTCATAGACTTCATTCCTCATAATTTCATTGACTTGTCATGAATGCTAGCTATCAACGCATTGTGTTGATTTTTTTACCTTCAAACTGAGAGCTCATTTTTTGATGCAGCTTGTTAAATTTGCCTGAGATTGCAGATGGTTCCTTAGCTTTTGCATCACATAATGGTGTGCTTCAATTTAGTGTTTCAAGCATAAAGTCTGATGGAAATAGCAAAGGCAGACCTCCCCGGAAAAGTTCTGCACCAGGAAGAACAGAAAAGGAGGATGAGGATTCAAAGTCCCAATCTTCTGACAGAAAACAACCTATGTCATCTAAGCAGGCGGAGATAATGGCCTTGTTCAGACGGATACAGTCTTCAATCTCAAAGGGAGAGTCTACAGCCACCAAGAAGAAAAAAGCTAGCAGGTCCGAGGAGAATTCCCCAACCAATTCCATTTTGGAAGTTCTTCGCCATTCAACAAAGCACGCAAAAGGTAATCTAGATGGATATGCTTCTTTCAATTCCAGAACAGTGTTTGTTAGTAGATATGACCATTTAACGTGCAGTTTCAAGGAGAAATGATCTTTTAAGTTCCAAGTTTTTTTCTTCACGAGAATACTATCATATAAAAAGAAAACCAGTACACTTAACACGTTTCTCTGTTGTTCATGTTTGAAACCCTTGTAGACATCACACAGTTCCACAAGAAAATTTCATGGTTCTTTCCTTAATCTCTTATTCCCCTGAATGATTAGCATCATTATTGAACTTGCTCGCACTCTCGCAGCACTCCTACCACTATGCGTGTGCTTTGTTTACTCGCTTAAATGTCTGATTTGGAGTTTCATAATTTTGACAGGCCCAAGTACAGTCAGGGAAGGGAATAAGGTCCTGACACAAAAACGAAGTGTGTCCAAGGACCAGAAGACGCAAGCAGAACATGCCTTGGAAGATGTTAAGTTAACCAGACCACCGTCTAATTTCACAAAGAAGTCCCCAATACCATCTCCATCAACCTCAAGAGAGAACACTACTGAGCTGAATAGTGAAGCATCAGAGGGCAAAGCCAGCAACCACAAGTTAGAGCTGCCTAGAGTAGACAAAATGAAACTGACTGAACTGAAGGAACTAGCAAAGTCCAGGGGAATCAAAGGTTACTCAAAGTTGAAGAAGGGTGAGCTTCTGGAGTTGCTGAGGTCCTGAAAAATGGAAAGTTCTTGAGCCAGAAGACGAGCAAACTAGCTGCTGGAAACCAATGAACACGGCAGCATAAAACTTAAATTCCAAGAACTGATTGTTTTCTAAATGCAGTTCCTATGTTATTTTAGCCACAGATTTTTTAATTTTGTTTTACGTTTTCTCTATTAACAATGTTTAGATCTATATTTAGAGCTAATTTGTTATCATTTATTTTTCAAAATATTTTTTTTTA
>Ga0325403_1003713_pt1 | contig 14011 bp, 2 predicted proteins | sample PopdelMetagenome_19_FD_205665 | JGI IMG/M metagenome (GOLD analysis project Ga0325403, IMG submission 205665) | Populus deltoides microbial communities from Bellville, Georgia, United States - Xylem-PdKOR-R4 | ecosystem: Host-associated > Plants > Phyllosphere > Stem > Wood/Secondary xylem...
AAATTTCTGAAAGCCTTGTTAGTTTTGGCTATAAGAACTTGCTATGTATTTATGCATGGTTTTTACTACTTTTTGGCTTTTTTTATTTGTATATACAACTTTTGTTTTTCTTGTCAGTTTGTCATTAACTTCATGACACCAACATCAATTAATAATAAATCTTGGACTATTATTAAATAAAGAAAAAACATAAACATTGTTGAATTGACAGTAATCTAATTTAGAAAATAATTAATTTATCCTTGTATTCTAAAAAAATATTATTTAATTCTTTTGTTTTCATATTCATTTATGATTTAATGTGTTGATTGAAATTGACAATTGAGTTGTTAGTAATAGCAAAAGGCATGTACAATCATGCACATTTAACTTTCTTTTCAAATTTAAAAGTTCTATTGAATTTGATGGTTTTTTAGGATACAAAAGACTTGAATTGACGTGAGAGTACAAGATCATTTTACATGGAGATGCTTGGAGTTGCTCCAAATCAGTACAGTACTTCTATCTGACATGTTGATATGTATTTGTTGGCTTGAAGATCATTTTCCAAGTTTGGAAGTTTTATTGAATGCTCTTTCAAATCTTTTCCGTCCGCTTTTATGTTGGACAACCTAGTTGTTAATTATTTTCCATGATGTAATTTATATTGTTATATTGGTTTTGAGTTCAAATAGATGTTTAAAAAGGGAGTTTTTTCATGAATGCAACCCTTCATGTATTCAATATGAATGATGGGAGATTTTAATGTCTTGTGAATGCATTCATTTATATATGGATGATTTTGCTAAGAATTGGTTGGTTAAAAATTTAATTTCGCTATATAAAAACCTAAGAGAGAACAATAAATAGCTAATAATTGATGTGAAAAAAAATATAAAAAATTCTTTAAATTAATATATTTTTATTTTTATATCATTAATGTGATAATATTAAAAATAATTTTAAAAAAATTAAAATTTCCATAATTTAAAAAAAAAACCACTTAAAAAAATAACAATCGCTATAATTTCAAATATATTGAAAAAGGTTGAATAACTCGACAACAGGCTTCTACCGCTCATCATTTATCCCTAGGGGAGGCCAGGTAGGCCTAGGCCACTGCTTTTGTTAAAAATGAACCTAATTCAGCTTAGGCATCAACAGCATTTTGCATCAGTCTTACCACTACATTATAATTATAAATTATAAATATACACAAAACTAAAAATATTGCATTTTTACCTTTCATCTATTATACCTCCTCTGTCGCTCTCATAGCCAATGTTTTATTTCTTGGTCCTTGAGATCTTTACTTATTTTGGTTTTGGTCACCAAACTTCATTTGTTTTCAATTACATCCTTGTAAGTTATATTGGCATGGTTCTATTTGTTTTTATCTACTTCGATTGTCATGTTCTCGCATATATCATATATCTTTAAATATCCCTACATTAAACTAAAAATCAATTTTTTTTAACCCTCCTAAGCCAGTTACTATTGTTGTTACCTATTTTTGGGTTCCCACAAAATAAAATGAGAAAATACAAAAAAATATATATCAAAAATATTCGGAAGAAATCCAAAAAAATAATAGGAGCTAGAAAAGGATGCTGGAATACCGAGAAAGGCCAAAATTGGTTGAAGAGGTTCAAAAATACAAAAGGTTAAAATTTGACAGTATATTTTTGACAGATGAAGCCCTGTTGACAAAGAAAATTCAAGTTGAGGAAGAAAAGTCTAAAATCAGATGTTTATGGACTCAATTAAATTTTATCTAAGGTTTAATTGAATTTATAGAGGGTGTGATTGTAAGAAAATTGATTATTAAGTCAATTTAGGCTTTTATTGGAAGAAATTAAAGTTTTGGGGTCCAATTATAATTCTGAAAGAGTTGATTTGGCCAAACCGGGGGTTTAATTGCATATTTATTGAAGTTTGATGACCAATTAGAGATTTAATTGAAACAATCCGAAACCAAGAACTAAACCGGAAAAGGCATTAAAATCAAGGGATCCAATTACAATTCATCCGGGGGGCTTGATTACAAAATTGCAAAAAAAAAATCCAAGGACCAAACTGGAAATATTCTTTGAATTTGAAAACGGCGCTGTTTCCTTGACAACTGCTCATCATCTTCATCCGCGACGGTTTTGACAGTAAATGAACACCATCAATGGAACCGTTTCAGTCTGGGGAGGGGCATGTTTCACGCCACCGTGATGCACGCCGACCGTTACCAAGAAATGCCTGAGTCCTCTGGCTATAAAAGCCAGAGGAGAAACCGAACCCAAGGGGGGAGAAAAAAGGCAGAGAGAGGAGAGGCTACACTGAAAAAAAAATAGGAGTGAAACAGCTTAGGGGAAAACGTAAGAAATAGGAGGGAGCAGAAAAATATTGAGAAAGCAAAAGGGAGAGCAGAGGAATCAAACCGAACAGAAACAGAGGACACGGTGAAGCAGAGAACCCAGCACCACCATCGTCTTCGTCTTCTCAAAATCAGGTATGTTCGATGCCCTTCTCCGTTTCCCTGCAAAATGAGATGATGCATGTTAGTATGTAAAATACAGAAAGAAAACATAAGGAAACCGACACCAGAAATCGCCAGTTACAATGCTCTGTTTTGTTTTCTTTTTTCATTCTCGCACTGCAACAAAGATGGTTAACAGAGCAAAGGTAATTTAATTACCTTCGACCTGTTCATGTAAGCCTAAAATAAATTATGGTGCCATTAGTTAAAAGTATGCCTTGCAGTCTAGATGGTCAGCTTACCCGGCTCTTATCCGAGAGACCCGGTTTCAAGTCCTAACACAAGGGAATTCCTTTTTGAAAGTGGGCACTGGCATGGGCCAGTGACCATGCTCGGCTGGCTGAATCCAGCCCAGCTACACAGGTTGGCTGGGGTCCAGCCCAGCCATATGGGCCGGGTTGGGCCCAGCAAAAAATAATAATAATAATAATAAATTAAAAATTAAAAAAAAATATTCAAAGAAATTATTTAAATATATGTGATTTTTTGCCAATTTTTACTGCATTTTAATCAATACCGGTTTTGTATTTTTATACTGTAAAGATACAAATCCGGTATTAAAATACCATGTTTTCGTCCAGACATAAAAAAAATGTTTTGTTTTCATGCATACGGCCAAGTCTCTCAAAAATAAAAAATCATATTGTATTTTCATACAACAAAGAAAATTTCAAAAAATATGTTAGCATGCATTTTGGCTTTAATAACCAGTTTATTAAAGTCACGAGAACTAGGCCAATATTTCAAAAATTCTAAAAAATTTATTTTGTTTTCTTTTAATATCTGGGGTTATGATCTTATACGTAAGACGTGTTTCGGATATTAAATTTTCTTTGTTGGCATTAGACCGGTTAGGTTTTACCTGATAAAATAAAGATCTCTTTACCGAAGAGAACTTTTCTTAAACAATAGACGGACCAACAAATAAAAAGCACGACATGACCTTAGATTTTATCAGACAATAAAACAATGCAGCTTACCTTAGGTAGGGCGTATTTGGGGTGCTAATACCTTCCCTTTACGCAACCAGTCCCCGTACCTGATCTCTGAGACCAGTTAGGGTTCCTAGTGAGCAAAATACTAGGTGGCGACTTCCATTCCATTTTTCCACTAATAAAAGACAAGAATTCATTGTCTCCTCACATTTGCCATATTTTTAGATAAATAAAATTTTGAGGATGGATGTTTTCATCGCGACGCCGTACACGTGCGACAACTATTAAGATCAGTTCTCAACGTGCATGTTCTTCCTTCTCAAGCGTGGCATCGGTCTTTAGCTACACTTACTTAGTCCCTGTTATTTATAAAGCTTCTAATTTAGTTCAAGTCAATATTGTTTTATGTTTATTTCTTTATATAAACTTGTTGAATTCTAGGCTTTATATGATATTAGTTGATGTTATATGGATTTATTTAAATTAATTTGTGTGTGGGCAGTAATAAGTGTATATGAATATGAATATGAATTGGAGTAAGGTCAGGGATGGGTTGGTGTGAAGCTTTGATTAATTGATATATTTTGATGTAATGAGTAAATAATAGGTAAATATTGAAGAATTGTATAGAAATTTGAATATTTGAAACAATTATAGTAAATATTTGAAATTTGAATATTTGAAACAATAATAGGTAAATATTGAAGAAATTTGAATATTTGAAAGATAATAGGTAAATATTGAAGAATTGTATAGAAAGAATCATATTGAAATTATGGAAAATATGATTTTGTCCCTAAATTCTAAAAAACAATTATAGTTTAGTCACTGGTTGTAAATAACAACTTTTAAAATATTTTTTGATAAATATTGATGATTTATTATCAATATTTATTGTTATGATTTAAATTTAGAATTAATTATATTATGTATTTAAATGTGTTTCGTTTCTTTGGAAACCGTATGCTAGAGTCCCTCAAATATTTTTAGTTAGGTTCTGAAGGACTTTGCATTCTATTTTAGGTGGATTATACTTGCAAGTTGCAACCACTATATTTTATGCTATGCAATATTTGGCCCTCTGAATTACCCAAAAAGGACAATAATTGAGCAATGTTGATGATGGTGATCTACCACTGTGCAGCCTTTTGAATGTGTCAAAGATGATGGTGATTCAGGTAATTTTGATGATGCTTCTTATTTCTTTAATGAATGCACTGCAAGAATGAATTCTGCAAAGATATCGGACTGTGAGTTTGTTTCTCATTCTCAAGCTCAATACATTAAATGTAACGTTTCCGGAGATTATTGCGGTGAGAAATGTTTTCGCAACTAATGCAATTCACAATGACCTTGTGGATATATGGATTTAAAGTGTTTAAAAGTGTGGTGGTTGTTATTTTTTAAAATATTTTTTATTTTAAAATATATTAAAATAATATATTTTTTATTTTTTTAACAATTATTTTTTTACATAATTGCCATACGCTTGAGAAATTTCCTTTTGTTTTTTTCCCTCTACGTACTGTTACGTTTTACCTCTTTTATAATTACGCTTGAGAACTTTTTTTAGTGAATTCAAAATAACAAAATAAGGTTTGTTGAGGCTTTTCTTGGAACCTCGCTCAGGGATTAATTAACGAGAATAAAAAAGTTCTGTGGAAATTTACATCATTTGATTTTGACAGTATCAGATTAGACAATTGCATGGAAATGGTCTTCTTAGTTTACCGTGTGGCAAATCATGTCATTCACGGGGCTGCTGGAGAGAGTGTCTATTGATAATTTTACCTTATTTTCAAATCTTTGACACTGCTTGCATTGACCGGTAATTTCACTCGAAAATTTCTAGTAATTTATAAAGGAAATTTCTACTGACTATTATTGACTGACTTCTTGCAAAGTATTTGTAAGAAAGCTAAAGAATTAAAGTTTTTTAATTTTTACAATTATAATTTAAAATTGTAAGAAAAAAATCAATTATTTTTAAAATTGTCTTAAAAAATAAAACATCAACTATTTATATAATTGCTAAATCTATTAAGATAAATCCAAAATAACTAGTAAAATCAGTGACTTGCATTGACGAGTGTAATGATGTGGAACCACTCGCAATAAATAAAGCCAAAAAAGGCAGACGAGTGTGTCTAATTCATGACTTGCATTGACTAAAAATTAGCACGAGAAATTCCTAGTTTCGTGGTGCTTTCTCGGCCTGCAAATGAATGGAAAGCATATCCTTTTATCCTTATTAAAGAATAATGCAATTAACAAAGCATATTTCAATATCCAATGTCTCAAGACATATGGCCATTGATAGAAAGGTGTGTTGAAGCAAAATCTTTTTTTTCTTCTTTCTTTGTATATTATTAGAAAAATTGTCATTGACTGATTTAATTGGAAATTATTTATGAGAAAGCTAAAAAGAATTAGAGTTTTTTAATTTATAAAATTATAATTTTAAATTGTAAAAAAAATTCAATTATTTTAAAAAATAAAACATCAACTATTTACATAATAGCTAAATAATTCTATTAAAATAAATTGAGAATAACTAGTAAAATCAAGCAAATAATCCAAAAATAACAAGAAAATAAATATATTTTCTAGATCTGATTTGATTATATTTTTTATCTTGATTGACTTACTTGCTCAGTTTTCATTAAGCATAAATGAACTTTATTCTGAGAGTCTGATTGATATTTCTTCATTTATTAATAAAATATTATTTTTATTGTATAGTTCTTGATTCCGAGTCGATCCATCGGGTTAATAGGTGAACAATATATTCTTTAAATTTATTAGAAGAAACGTGTAATGTAAATTATAAAAAAATATTTATTTTTCTGACATATATAATAATAATAAATTAGATAATAGTAACAAAAAAAAATAAAAATTAATTTGAATAAATGGTACGAGTTTCTAATCTGATAATAGCATGTTTCACACTACAGTTAATAAATAATAACAGAAGAAAGGATCAAAGTATATAAATAATAGCATGCTTTAATAGATTGTTACACTAAAAGCACAGAGAGAAGAACGGTTCAAGATGCGGTAAATATTTTAAAAATATATTTTAAAATAATTTTTTAAACTTCATTAAATGCCGCATGTATATTCTATATTCAAAATTATGACATATATCACTAATTATTGACATACTCTTATTACAAACACAATATGATACCCGTGTTTTCAACGCTTTACACTGCTTTAATAAATTGTTACAGTAACAGCACAGAGAGGAACGGTTCAAGAAAAAAACAACAAGGAGTTGAAGCAAAATCTCTGTTCGATTTTTTCTTTTTTGTGTTTTCGGTACATTGGTGAACAATAGCTTGGAAGAGTTTGGAATCAGTAACACGTGGACCCAGTTGTTGTGGAAACTTTGCAGAGGATCTGCACTCTGCAGGAAGAAAAATGATTTTAATAGATGTACTGTACATCATTCAATTTATTAAAAGTAACAAGATATATACAATTAGATGCTATTTTTCGATCTTAGAAGTAACATGATTTTAATATACACCTTCTTTCAACGTTTTACACTGCTTTAATCGTCAAAAAAAAAAAAAACCATTAGATGCTATAAAACAAGATATATATAATTTAATCTGAGAGTGTAATATATATTTTATTTTAAAATATTTTTGAAATATATTAAAATATTAATTTTTTTAAAAAAATAATATCATATATTAGAACAATAAATAATAATAATAATTTAAAACAATAAAAAATTTCAAAATCTTTTAAAAATATAATTTTACTGGACTCCAAAACACACCCATGCTCCCTCAGCAACCACCACGAAATTACCACTCTAAATTACAGCTCAATAATTTATTTTAGCAATTATTGCTTGCTCTTTGACAATTATTGCTTTGCTAATAATTTGCAAGAAACTTTCTCAATTTCCTTTTTTTTTTTTTTTTTTTTATCATGGAAACTTTAAGTCACTTCTGCGCCTACCACGAAATCACCGATAAGTAAATTTCAATGAGTAATTGTGTAGGTTTCAATTAAAAATGCTTTAATTTGAAAAATTATGTTAACAATAATATAAATTAATTTTTCTTCATAAAAAAGTAATTGGGTATTAATTTAGGCTATAAAGATGAAATAATAATAATAAAAAAGAGTTCGAGGGTATTCATTTTATTATTTATTAGGTAATTATATAATCTAATCTGTTGATGTGGAAAATAGCACAAAGTTTTTGGCATGGCTATTGGTGAGAAGCTTTTGTAAACGCAATTAATTTGTTAGGTAACTAAGATTTGTTAGGTAACTAAGATTTGTTGATGTGAAAAATAGCACGAAGTTTTTGGCATGACAATTGGTGAGAAGCAAAAGCAGCAGCAATCCATCAGGATCATCACCATCCTATCGCTTTGCCGTACTGTTTATCTTCTTGGCATTGTTCGAAGGAACGCAAAAAGACATTCCAAGCGTGAAAGTGTATTATTGTAATAAAGTTTTTCAAACTTCCAATATAGAGAGTGAAATAAAAAGCAAAAGGAAACATCTTACTCAATGAAAAAAGCAAACACCCCATTTGATTTTCAATCAGTATGAAAGTGAGAAAGAGAGAGGCCAAGGTGGTCCTTGAATATTTTCTTCTTTTTTGTCTCGCTCACTGGGGCAAACCATCTTTTTCAAAATTTTGAATAGCATGCCACCAAAAAGAATTTTGTTCAATCCCAATCCCACATTGTCTGTAGAAGTATTTACTTTTGACTGTACACTTTGTTATTTTACAATCCCTCCCCAGTTCTGCAACCATTTCTCTACTTTCTATGCTCTTGGCTTGCTAGAAACTAAAGAAAACACATTGGAAACTTCAATTCCAGACTCTATTCATAGGACATTTGATTGAGGTCTCCACAAACATTGAAACACCGCAATTTTTCATGATCAAATCCAAAGGATTGGTACTTTGGTGTTTGTGGCGCTGGTAAATGAAAGAACAGAGATCAAGAGATGAAATCCCTCTATACCGCTGTTTGATACAAAAGTTCATGGCCAAGTAGAAGATGTTTATTTTGGATGTAATAAATATTCATATTGGAACATAATAGTCATCTATCAAATCCATAATTCAATTGATCATATAAATAATTGTTGATTACTTAAATAAACAATTATATAATTAAATACTTAATTATAAATTAAAGAGATGGACAATTATATATTTCTAAAATCTTAATTACAATTATATTATAATTTCTTCCCTAAAATTTTTCAAAATACAGTATTAGAATTACATAATAAAATACAGTATTATAATTTCTCATCTAAAGGTCCAGCATATCCTGAGAATCTGATCGGGTCAAGCTACGAGCAATTAGGAGGCATGACCATCACCCACATGTAGCTTTGCTAATAATATATTACGGTTGTCAAAATTAATTATTATTAGCAAAAACTTATTTTATTTGTGAATCTCTCAACCGTTGGATTTAGATATGAGGATAAGAGATTGTGGGCACCTCTCTTTTTTTAAATAACTAAAATCTAAATCACTTACAAAATAAATTTTTATAGCAGTTAAGGATATAATTAATCGGACCCACCATCATGTTCCACATTAAGGATATAATCCAATGTTTCATAATCATCTTCTTGAAGTTCTTAAAAAATCAAATTTAATTTTTATCAAATTAATTTATTAAAATCAGATGCAAAATCACAACACAATTGAAGTTTAGCTTTTATCATTTCAAAAGTTCCAGCCTCATCTTCACTGCTTGTAAAATTAAGGCAGATTATGGACTTAATCGAGCAATTTATGAAGGAAATTTTCTTGTTCTTTCTCTGTATATTATTAGAAAAACTGTCATGGACTGATTTAATTGTAAAGTCTTTGCAAGAAAGCTAAGAGAATTACAGTTTTTTAATTTCTAAAATTATAATTTTAAATTGTAAAAAGAATTCAATTATTTTTACAATTCATCAACAGGTATTAAAAAAAATTATACCACTAGCTGTCTTCTCCCAGTGATCTTTTTAACATTTCCATTTCCACATCATGCATGATCAATTTATCAGAATTTATTTATAAATTAGATAGGATTCAAACCCAGGGGATTAAAGTGTAAAATAAGAAAAACACCCTTGCCAGTCTAAATTTATCAGAATTTATTTATAAATAAATTTTATTTTAAGAGTCTGTTGATATTTCTTCATTTATTAATGAAATATTACTTCTAATGTATAGTTATTGGTTTCGAGTTGATCCACCGGTCAATGGTGGACTGTATATTTTTTGAATTTATTAGAAGAAAAGTGTAATGTAAATTATAAAAAGATATTTATTTTACTGATATAAATAATAATAATAATAAATTAGATGGTAGTAACAAGAAAATAGAAATTAATTTGAATAAATGGTACGAGTTCCTATTCTAATATATCCAGGGAAAAAGTTCGAAGAATAGAATGAAGTTAAATATTCTTAATAAAAGAAAAAAAAAAATATTTTTAATAAATATAAAAGATGGATAAAATTAGAGAACAAGAAAGAGATATATAATCTCTTTGTAAAAACTTTTAAAAATTTAATTACAATTGAGAATTTCTTCCTTAAAAATATCCAAAAAAATCCTATTATATATGAATCAAGACAACAGTTGAATAACTTTTACATATTTTTCAAGTTCGAGAGTATTCATTTTATTATATGTTAGGTAAGTATATAATCTAATTTGTTGATGTGGAAAATAACACAATTTGTTTATGGCATGGCTAGTGGTGAGAAGCAAAAGCAGTATCCACTATGAGAGCTTTTGTAAACGCGGGGACCCAGTTGTTGTGGAAACTTTGCAAAGGATCTGCAGGAAGAAAAATGAAATTTGCGAAGTATTTGTGTGTATTATATCATTGTGTTAATTTAAGGATTATTTTTTAGTTGTATTCATTTAGAAAATATTTTTTTTTCACCGGAAAACTCTAATTACCTGTAAAGTGCAAACGAATTATGTTCGTATATTTTGATTTGGTAACAGATGCACTACGCTTTTTAATTCAACATATATTAAAATAATATTTTTTTAAAAAAATTATTTTTTTATTTTAGTGCATTAAAAATAAAAAATATTTAAAAATAGTAGTTTAATATTTTCTTAAAAAAATATTTAAAAAACACTTTTAAATTTTGTTTTTCAACTGTACTATTCCTTGAAAAAACTCAAACTCTAAATAACATCTACTACTTTGAGAATATCTGTAAGAGTATTGCTGGGAAGTCATAACTTTTTGCCTAATCAGTCTCTTTGGGAAATTTATACCATTTGATTTTGACAATATCAGATTAGACAATTGCATGGAAATGGTCTTCTTAGTTTACCGTGTGAAAAATCAATATTATTGTCCCGGAGGGAAGGAGGGTGTTTTTTTTAAAAAAAAAATTTAAAAATATATTAAAATATTTTTTTAAAAAAATTATTTTTAAAATTAAAATGATTTAAAAATACTTAAAAAAAATCTAAGACTAAAAATTAATCTAAATGTTTTTAAAAAATAGTTGAACCAAAGTACCTTCATATGCTCCATCTTCAACCCCTGTAAAATAACCGCTCTAAAGCTTATTTGATAATGTGGTTGCGGTTGTTTTTCAAATAATTTTTCATATAAAAATATATGTTAATGATATTTTTTTTATTTTTTAAAAATTATTTTTGATATCAGCATATTAAAATGATTTGAAAATACTAAAAATATATTAATTTAAAATTAATAAAAAAATAAAAAAAAATTTAAATTTTTTTTAAAAATATTTTTGAAAGGTAAAAATAAAAATAAAGATGCCCTAATTACTGCTAAATATCGATTACCTTTTATGTCAGATTACCTTTTATCTTTGACAACTATTGCATTGCTAATAATTTGCAAGAAAACATACTCTCTCAATTTCCTTCTATTTTTTTTTTTTTAACATGAAAAACTTTAAGTCACTCAATCTGCAACCACCATGAAATTACCGGTCCGAATTCCAGCTCAATATTTACCGGTACGACACGCTTGAGGAATTTCCTTGCTTTTCTTCCTCTACGCGTTACCTTTCACCTTTTATAATTATTATTATTGCATTGCTAATAATTTGCAAGAAAGATTATGAACATTTTTTTAGTGAAATAAGCTCATTTCAAATTAATAAAATATAGTTTGTTGAGGCTTGTCTTGGAACCTCGCTTTGGATTAATTGACAGGAATAGTAAAATTTTATTCAAATTATATAAAATATTGGGTGCGGATGTGCCCTTACCCAACTTAGAATTGGAACAAGCTACCATGACCTTATCTAGAGTTGGGTGTTAATGAGACGAGTCCTTACCCAACTCAGAGTTCAGCATGGATATATCATGACCCAACATAAAGTTTGGATGCAGAAAAATTATGACTTTATTTTGAATTATGATTTTTGTTGGATATTCTCTAAATAAATTGTTTTTTAGAAAATCATGACCCATATCTGGGTATCGGAAAAACAATTATGGTTGATTTAGCCTCATCTTCTCTGCTTGTAAAATTGGGGCAGATTATGGACTTAACCGAGCAATTACCGCTCGAAATTCCTAGCAATTTACAAAGGAATTTTCCTTGTTTTTTCTCAGTTCATTATTAGAAAAACTGTCATTGACTGATTTAATTGTAAAGTCTTTGCAAGAAAGCTAAAAAAATTAGAGTTTTTTAAAATAAAAAATATAGAGAGAAAAATAAAAAAATAAAAATAAAAAAAGGAGCAAAAGGAAACAACCCCCATCTTTCTTGTTCCTTTTCCCTTCTTTACATGGCGTCCTCGATGAAAATAGCAAACACCCCATTTGAATATATAATTAGAGAAAGAAAGAAAGAGAGGAAAATTCCTTCCTCAATACTTACCAGTACTACACGCTTGATAAACCTGGAATATGATTTTCAACTTTCGTAGGCGAGCACTAAAGTCCCAAACTTCAAGAATTTCTTTTCTTTTCCTTTTGTATCTTCTCATTTTCTTGGCATGCGCGCAGCTGCCTCGAGGAAAAAACGTTTCAGATGCGGAAAATAAAGATGAAAGTGGAAAAAAATCCCAAATATCGACAAACATCACAAGAGAAGCTTGATATCTCTTCGTCCCTTGGTATCGTGTGAATGTGGATATTATTTCAGAATATCAATTCAACCGTACTCCAAAGAACACTCATACTCCATAAAAATTATAATTATAATTATTATATTCATATAATATTCTTTATCTCTTCGTCCCTTTTTTTTCCTGCATGTGTTACATTTTTATCTTTTATAATTATAATTATTGCGTTGCTAATAATTTGCAAGAAATAATATTCTTTCTCTAAAAAGGGCTTGAGAAAACCCTAAGCATAGTATATAATCTCTTATAGGAATCTCTTTATTAAATCATCAAAATATCAAAGTCTGTTTCCAAAGACTATGACTACAGTTTATATATAGAAACAACCAAATATAAAAATTATTTTTTAAAAATAGAAAAAACAGAAGAGCTTGATAATATTTAATAAAAAAATAAAATAGAAAAATTATTCCTTTTTAAGTAGAAAAAATATATAAAGATTTAATAATACTGAATAAGAAAAATTAAAATATTCTTTCTCTGAAAAGGGCTTAAGAAAACCCTAAGCATTGTAGATAATCTCTTATATGAATCTCATCAAAATATCATAGTATATTTCCAAATACTATTACGTACTACATTTATATATATATATATATATATATATATATATATATATATAGAGAGAGAGAGAGAGAGAGAGAGAGAGATAGAGAGAGAAACAACTAAGTAGGTAAAGCTTATGTTTCTTTGTTCTTGTTCCTTTATATATATACATTCTCAATTTCATAAAAAAAATTAATTAGTCCTTGAAATCTTAAAAAATAGTATTTAATCCTTATGTTATTATATTCATCTCTAATTTAATTTTTTTCATCCATTCATCTTTTTATTTATTTAATAGCTTAAGTTTTTAGTTAAAAGATAAATAGTTTTACTATTAAAAGCATTTTTTCGAAATAAAAATAATATTAAATTAGGCATCCTCAACATTGTTCAAATTATTAATTAATTATAATTAACTTGAGGTTTAGAAGAAACAAAAGGGAAGGACAAAATTATCTTCCCCACAACCATAGACCTAACCCCTTTCCAGACCAGTCCCCTGGTAAATGGAATAATGGTCCCATAAACAGCTTTTTTTCTTTCCAGCCCGCCAAGCAGACTAAGACCTGTTTGTTTCTGTGTTTTAAAAGTATTTTTGATAAAATTTAAAATTTTTTTGTTTTTTTATTAACTTCAAATTAATATGTTTTTAGTGTTTTTAAATTATTTTGATGTGCTGATGTCAAAAATGATTTTTAAAAAATAAAAAAAATCATTAGCATGTATTTTGACACGAAAAGCTATTTGAAAAGCAACCACAACCACACTACCAAACACACTCTAAGCAGTTTGGTCTTCCTCGCTGGACCACCTTAGCATGAGAATCACACTAGTTGGAAGTATCTTTAAACCTCATAAAAATGAATAACTGATAATAATATAATT
>Ga0325403_1003716_pt1 | contig 14006 bp, 6 predicted proteins | sample PopdelMetagenome_19_FD_205665 | JGI IMG/M metagenome (GOLD analysis project Ga0325403, IMG submission 205665) | Populus deltoides microbial communities from Bellville, Georgia, United States - Xylem-PdKOR-R4 | ecosystem: Host-associated > Plants > Phyllosphere > Stem > Wood/Secondary xylem...
CGAGGATTCTCTCCCCTGAATGTTGGCAACTCCACTCTTGGCAATGGTATGTTGTATCCCATCCTATGAAGCTCCTGCCCTATCATTTGTTCACCTCTGAATTGATTCCTGTGTCCTGGAGTGATTTTCTCAGCTGAAACAGGCATTCCTGTTTCTTTATCAGTGCCTGGGGTTGTCAAAATGCCTCTGGAACTAGTTCCAATGTCCTTTCTCGCTGGCTGAGAAGCAATGAATTGCTGGAACTGTGAGGATATTGTCTCCATCTGCAGAACCAGCTGATCAATCTTGGTGCCTTGTTCCAGCCAACGTTCCTTACTTTCAGCCATAGATTCCTGCCATTCTAGGTGATGACTCTGTAGCTGATTTTCTAACTTCTTGCAATTTTCATTCACTGCCTTGAATTTATTGCTCTCCGCCATGCTCTGATACCAATTGTTAAGCTTGGCTTAACAAGACTGAAGAAATGGAAGAAACAGAGAAGAAGAAGAGACTGAGATTTCAGAAGAATGAATTCTTATTATTATTTGCGTGTGGTATACGTCAACTGTTCCCCCTTATATACTAGCTTAACATGAGTTCCATGCTTATTAATCAACTAACAACTAACTGATTCTAACTGATTCCACGTGCCATGCATTCTGTTACAACTAACAGAATATCCAGTAACCATTATTTATTCCAGCTGTAACAGAAATTTAGATATATGGGGATTGGGCAAAAATAAGAACAATCTATCCTTCGTAGCAGAAAGAAAAACAGAGGAGCCCGGTGATTGTAAGCTAATTTCATCTGCAGGCGTGCTCCACCCTTGGCCCTTGGAATTGCAGCAGCCATAGTAAACCATGATTCACGTCATGTAACAAAAGTTGTTAAATGGAGTCACGCTATTAATGGCCCAAACATATTACTGCTCAACAAAAAAAAGAACAATGCTTTCAAAGTTTCAACCTTTTTTTTTTTTTTGAAAATGGAGAAGGCATAATAAGCTAATTTGATGTTTTTGATTAAATAAGCCACAGTCATGAGGTTTATAAGTTAACACATTTGTTGAAAATATTATTTTGTTTTTTAAACTTATTTCTTTTTAATTTTATTATTTGATATTGGTTTTCTTATAAATACACTTTGTAATTTTTTTTTAATTTTCTATTGGGTTATCTTGATCTCATTACTTGACTCCTGAGTTTGGCCAATTAACTTTGGTAGGCTGATGCTATTTTTTTGGCTTTTAATTGCTTTTTTTTTTCTTTTGGATCCTTTTTTATGATTCAACTTTTTAAATTTTATCATTTAACATTTGATATATTGAAAATTAGAGTTTGTGGTTTTTCAATACTTGATACTTCTGGTCAAATGGCATGGGTCACTGGTTTTACAAGGTAACACGAGTTGACATCGATTTTTTTAATTTTCTTTTTTTTAAAAAAAATTGGGCTTCATGATTTTCCTTTTTTTCCTTTCTATCGGGTTATCTCAATCTCATGACCTGACCCGTGAGTTTGGTGGGTAGACCTATATGGGCTCGGGCCTTTGTCGAACTTAAAATTGCTATTTTTTTAATCTTTTTGTATGGTTGATTCTTTTATTCAATTTCATCTTTTAATATTTGATTGGTTGAAAATTGAGCTTTGTGTTTTTTCCAAATTTGGTGATTTTAGTCAAACGACTCTTGTAACTTAACACGGGTTGACATTTTTTAGCTTATTAATTTTTTGGTTTCATATTTGACATTGATTTTTTTTTCTCTTCTTTAAAACACGTTTGCGTCGATTTAACATTATTTTTTCCCTTAATTTTTTTTTTACTAATTTGCGGTGGAGCACATGCCAATTATCTAGTCATAGATATTAACAAAAACTAATTGAGACAGGGAAATAATTGTTCCCCTCCTCACAAAGTATTGTCCATTGGAGCAATATTTTTTTTTAAAAAATAAATTTAGTTTTTTTTTAAATTTTATTATTTAACATTTGATTTATTAAGGATTAAGCTTCATAATTTATTTTAATTTGTTTTATATAAAGTTATCTTAATCTCATGACTCAATTAAAGAGTTTGGCTAGTTAACCTGGATTGATTCAAGTCTTTTTTATTTTTACTTTTTTAATTGATTTTTTTTTTCAATTTTATCCTTCAACATTTGATTGATTTAGAATTGAGTTTCATAATTTATTTTGATTTGCTTTTTGGGTTGTCCTGGTTTTGTGATCCAGATTTACAAGTTAACTCGAGTTGACTTAGGTTTTTTTTTGTCTTTTTTTAAATTATTTTTAAAATTTTATTCAACATTAGATTAATTGAGAATTGAGTTTCAATATATTTTTTTTCTTTACTTAAGGTTATTATGGTCTCATTATATGGGTTATATTTTACATGTTAACCTAGGTTGATTCAGGTCGATTTAATATGTTATTGTTTCAATATATATATATATATAATTTTTTGAATTGTTTTTAGTTAAATCATTGTTTTTTTCCCTGTTGTCTAGGTTTTCTTTGGGTTTTTCAAGTTGATTTTGTTACATCGAGTTAATTTATATACAATTTATTTATTTTTTCTTCTTGAAAACACGTTAAAATACCTAGATTAACATTTTAAAAAAGTTGGATATGACTTACATCATAACACATAACACATAACATGGCTAAATAATCTAATATCTAAAATTACACTTGAGATGACATTTCACTTTGAAATACATCATTATTTCATCTACAATTAAAGCCAAAAAGATGGATTTGTGTCTTCACCATTACGAATGCTAGCGATTTGGTTCATCAAGTTTTGAATTGAAAGATTATTTTGGTATTTTTATTGGGATAACACATTTTCCTTTCTAAACAATCTTGATTTTTTTTTTCTATCAAGAATCTTTTGCATAGGTTAAATTTTTCTCAAACATAATTTTTTTTAGATATTATTGATATTTTTATAATAAAAAAATAATTTAAACCATGTGAGAGTTAACTCGATATGACTTAGTTGACTTTGCAAATCTAAAAAAAATCTGGACGACCTTAAAAAAACATAGTTTGACTAAAAAAATTCAAGATGATATCTTTTTTAATATTAAGATAACAATATATTAGGTTGATTTAGATTAACATGGGTTAACATGTCAAATATGTAACCTGAGTTATGTGACTATGATAACCTCATATAAAACAAATCAAACCAAATTATAAAGTTTAATTTCCAATCAACTCAATGTTGAAGGATATAATTGAAAAAAAAATCAATTAAAATAAACAAGCCCACTCAAGATAACGATCCATTTCTTTTTCTAAATTAAACAATGATCAAAGATATATTTATGATTGTGTTGTTGATGCTATCCTTTCAAAAAAAATCAAGTCTATCTTTCGTTCATGGTCATGGTGGCATGCACTGGAATAACCTTTCTGTGGCATACTATTATCAACCGTATCCACTCTGAAGGATTGATTGTTTTAGCTGTTGCCTCATCTGGGATTTGCCTAATTGGTACTACCTACTGGTAGAACAAGCCCACTCAAGATAACGATGAACTTAGTTTATTATACCCAGTTGAATTCCTCTATCAGCTTGACTTCAATGGTGTTCCACCACATAGATTGTCCTTGAAGTTAGGAACACCAGTTATGCTACTAAGAAATCTTGATCCGTCATAAGGTTTGTGCAGTGGAACCCGTCTTATTGTCACACATCTTGCACAAAAGGTTATCCAGGCGAAGATAATCACAAGTTCTAATATAAGAAATTTTGTCCTCATTCCTAGAATTATTTTCCCAATTAACCGAAAACAAATGGCCATTCACCATTAAACGACGACAATTTCCAGCTCGACTATAGTATGCAATGACTATCAATAAAAAGTTACGGTCAATCGTTGAAAAAAGTTGGCATTTATCTTCTCGAGCAAGTCTTCATACATGGATAACTGTATGTAGCTCTTTCAAGATTGAATTTCTTTAATTTGGATCTTAATTCAATCTTTAACTTTAATTTTCTTGTAATTTCAACCTTGATTTCACTTAATTAAGTTTGGAAAAATTAACTTTGATCCTTTACAATTTAAATCTTTTTAATTAAACTCAAATTAAGCTTTCAAATTTAATTTTCTTACAAATTAAGCCCCTTGAAAAATTAACTTGACCCATTAAAAGCCTAATTAAATTCTTGCACATAATTAATTCTTTTAATTTGACCTAAATTAGTTTTAAAATTTAATTAAACCTTTAATTGCGCTCATGATTAAATCAAACTGGTCTATTAAAAGCCTAATTAAGTTCTCAAACTTATTTTTTATGTAAATTCATCCGATAATCATTTGATTTAACCTTGAACTTGCATTATCTTTCAATCTTGGGTACAATGAAGTACAATTGGGCTTCCAAATTTGTCCAAAACTTCAATTGGGTTCTTCCATACATTTAAAACCCTTCTCCGCCTATTCTTGCTAAGTTTCCAATTTTTTTGTTATTATTATTCTTATTTTTTTTTTATTTTCAAAAGAAAAAAAGTAAATTTAGGGGGAAACCTAAAATTGGGTCATGATAATAATTATTAGATTCTTATTGCATCAAAATATTGTTTCTAAAATATTCATTGTCGATGCTCTCTTAAATACTAGACATTTAGTAGAGCCATAGAGATTTGAATATATGATGTTCTTTTTTTTATATGAAAAGAAATAGTTGTTCTCATAAACTGAAGTGTAAGAGATACCTAGAACTAATATGTAAGTGCTTGTCATAAGACATATACACTTAATTGACCTGCATGAGAATTCCAAATGCAGAGATCACCTATATCTAAGGAAAGGCTCATATGATGATTGTGTAAGTGATCCTTGAGTGAGATCACTAAACTATTGTATATAGAGAATGCTATACTTTGATCCTATTACATGTTAACTTAATCGGGGTGATAAAGGGAAAGACATTTGGTATAACATGAACTATATGAAGGTACTTGAGTGATCAATAGATGATTCATCACTCTAGGTAAATTAGAAAAAATATTCAATCTATTCTCAAATAATATTGACTGAGAATTCCTTGGTCAAAGTGGAATAGATTTGAAAAGAGCTTCAAATGTTATTCAAACGATCAATGACTATTATGTAGAGAACAAACATGATTTAACATGGTAGACATACTCTATGCTTTAATGTTAAATTAAAATATTATTGATGAAAGGATATTAATGATACCAAGAAACTGGTCACTCAAACATTAAGTCAAACTACTAATGACTTTTCTAATATTTAAGGGATCATGACACGCTGTTAGACAATGAATTTGATATTGAAATATAAATTAATCGATTGTTGAATTGATAATAAATAAATTTTTTTAATTTATTTAATTCTATTTAATTATAATTATAATTTATAGTTGAACCATCATATTAGGAATGTAATGGGTCACACATATTAAGAACCATTAGTCAAAAATTAAACTGGAATGATTTAACTAAGTATGACTTGATTGAAATATATTTTAAAAATTAAGTACTAGAATATAATTAAAACATGGATTATATTTCTAGACCTAGAAAAATCAAGCAAAGACTTGATTGAGTTAATTTCTAAAATTATCCTAAATTAATATATGGATATTATTCATGGGGCAAATTGATATTTTAGCAATTTATTCTTATTTTTAGGTTGTTGTATGTTAGACAGAAAAACTACTTAAGTCATATAATAGAAAGCTAACACTCTAAATATAACAATCCCTCCCTTCTAAATAGGAATTTAGGAGATTTATTGTTGGTGGTTCGTGTGGATTATTTTTGGAGGTCAGACAATTGGACGACTGTGGTTTGCGACAACACATCCTATAAAGAATTATTCAAAGCCAAAGAAGATCATATTTTTAGGTAATAAATCCCTAAATAACTCTAGATTTATCAATACGATCCTAGAGACTCTCGAGTAATTTCTTTTTATTATTTTTACTATGTGTATAATATTCAGAAAACCCAATAGTGGTATTAGAGCCACCATTAGACAATTAGGGTTATTAATTGCATATTTTAATTGTTATTGGAGTTAATTTCAAATTAATTTTAAGTGAAAAATTATATTCCCAAAATTAATTTTTCTCTCCTGATTTTTTCAAAAAATAAAATAAATTGAAAGTCTATTGTTCCAACCAAATCTTGCTAGATTATTTGAATATAGCCAAAATGTTGTATTCTAGCCGACATCTAGAAGAAATTAAAAAAAAAATTGTTTTTCATGGCTTCTTTGGGTGCTACCGTGGCCTTAACATATTATTAATATGACTCTAAAACTTTATGCCTAATTATAATTTAGGGTCTCAAGATAAATTATAAATTTACCCTCTATAAGGTGGACGTCGATGGTGGGCAGTGTGCCCACTGCAGGTAGATGAAAAAAGAATAGGCAAATTGCAATTCTGCCCTTTAGCTTAGTTTAGGGTTTTGAGGGGTAAAATTATGATTCTACCCTACAACTTATATCTAATTACTTTTTTATATATTTGGGGATGACAATTTTAACCTTCCATATATTAAATAATGATTTTATATTGAAATTGAAACCTTTAATTTTTAATTATAGAATTAATTCTATGAATTGAAACCCTTAATATAAAATTGTTTAATTCAATTTTTAAGTTTTATGATATCCTAATAGGATTAGGATTTATTTAATTAAATAATATTTAGAAAAATGTTTTTTCTAAAATAATGAAAATTGTTTTTTAAGCCATAAAATTTGCTTTTCTTATTAATTTTTTTAAAAAAAATTTTCATGGAATTTATGTTAAATAAAATCTATTTTATTTCGGAATTTATAAAATGAGATTTGGTTAGATATTTCAATGTGTTAGAAATATTATTTTATAGTAGCAGATAAAGTGAATAATTTGAATTGAAGCATGCAATGTAATTTATCATGATATTACAATATTTTTATTCATAATTGATTATTATGGACATTAAAGACCAATGTGATTGCATTTTTATTTGATAGTTGAATGGTTGTACTTGTTATTAAATAGGGCCTACATGTCTTGTCTTATCTCTATTTTTCTTATGGGTTGTAAATTTTGTTCTCATCTAATTCTTCTCGAATGTAACTTGAGATTTCTTAATTAATTATGTAAATTTATGTAATTTAGAAATGTAGTAATTTAGATAGAAAACTATTTTCACTGTAAGATTTCACAGTTTTACTGACGGACATATTCCGTCAGTATGTGATTAAGGTTTCGTCGGTAATTTATTTACCGGCATCCTTACCAACGGAAAATGTCCGTCGGCTTTTCTTTCATCAGTAATACCAGATTTCGTCGCTATATCAGTCGGAAAAATAAAAAAAATATTTGCTGATGATTTTACATATGGAACTTGCACGCCAAAAAAAGTTTCCCGCTTGAAATATACCGACGAATTTATCCCGTCGGTGATAGTGTGACATACCGACGGATTAAAATCATCGATACAATTTTTGGTGAATGTTTGGAATACCGACGAAGATATCCGTCTATACATTCGTCGGTCATTGTGGTAGGCACTGTAAAATACCGACGGATTAAGTCCATTGGTAAAGTTGTCGGTGAGTGTATAATACCGACCGAATATATCCGTCTGTAAATTCTTTGGTGACTGTGGCAACTGCTGTCAAATGTCGATATATTTCATATAAATAAATCTTACCATCCGTTTCGCATGTGCAGCAAACGAAACGGAGCCGTCGGTGTGCGTTGTCACTGAGCCATGAATTGGCTGATTCCGGTTGCCAGCACCGGACTGTGAACGTCATGTGAACCGCTCAGACATCACGTGCTCAAGATAGCGCAGCCATATATCTTCCGGAATGTATATCGGTTTGAAATCCCTCCAAACCGCCACATCGTTCCAGCCTTGGATACCCCTATCTCTCGCGGTTTGTTTTGCCTAGTTTTGTGCTTCATACCGAAAATCACGCAACCTACTTCCATAGCGAGAAATTAGAAGTTGAAACATAAATATTTTCCTTAAAAAATCTTGTATTGTTTTCGATGTTACCTAGTTGCCGCGTGATTTTCCCACACCCTCCTTATAACTTTGTCATGCGCCTTGTCGCAGGCGAATTTGTGCTGTGTATAAATAATTAGATAAATAAAAATGATAATTTATTTACAATTATATTAATAAATTATTAGAAATAAGCTGGAAATTAGAAATTAACACCAACATCAAATCTGTTAAACCATGCATCGATTTGAGTTATCCATTCAAGATGTCTGGATATCTGACTCCATTGAAATAATAGAATCTCCATTGATGATTTAAACGCCGATGATATTACTCGGGCGGCCTCAATGTTTGTGAACCTGAAAATAAATTAAATTTATGAAATATTGATTAGTTCATAAATTATGTTATAATTTAAAAGAAAAAACTATAACCTTAACAAACTTACATTGAAAGGTCGTCCTTCCACTGTGCCTCGTACTTGCGGGTGAACTGATTCCGCTGCGAAGGCACACCACCTCTGCGTTGTGAACCCGCGCTGGAAGAGGCAACATCGGTTGACAGTGCAGGTGGCGTAGGTGCCGCTTCTTGAGAGGCACCTAAGGATACGTCATCCTCGCTGCTAAAAGAACTAACTGCGACCATACGTGAGCGCCCAGCTCTGGTTTTCGTTCTACGCATCTATATAATTGTATAAGAATAATTATATAATTATATTTGAATGTTAAAAAAAATTCAACAGCACCTCTCCTATACTGGATACTACCCAAATCCACAAACTTGCAAATATTGACAAAAGCCACAACCAATTAACTCCATCTATACTAATATTGTATATAATATAATATCTATACATATAACCATTCATACTAATATTGGATGAGTTGTATGGAGCATGTATTTTCTCTAAAATTAACTTAAAAAGTGGGTACCATAAGTTAAGATGAAAAAAGGTGATGAATGAAAAACCACATTTAAGAATAAACATTGTTTATATGAATGGTTAGTCATGTTGTTTAGGCTTACAAATACACCCAGTATGTTTATGAGATTGATGCATCATGTTTTGTGTGCATTCATTGGTAAGCTTGTGGTTATGTACTTTGATGACATCCTAATTTATAACAAGAACTTGAATGAACATCTTGATCATTTATGTAGTGTGCTTAGTGTCTTGCATAATGAGAAATTGTATGCTAATCTCAATAAATGTATATTTTGCATGGAGAAAATTATGTTTCTTGGATATGTAGTAACTGCATAGGGTATTGAGATGGATGAAGAGAAGGTTAGGGTCATCCAGGATTGGCTTACACCTAAGTCTGTGGGTCATCCAAGATTGGCTTACACCTAAGTCTGTGATTGAGATAATGAGTTTTCATGGACTTGCTAACTTTTATAGAAGGTGGATGACTTTACTATTGCAGCACCATTAATTGAAATTGTAAAAAAGCCAGTTGGATTTAAATGGGATGAAGAACAAGATAAAGTTTTTAATTTGTTGAAAGATAAACTTTCTGTTGCGCCTGTTTTAGCTTTGTCATACTTTACAAAAGCTTTTAAAGTTGAATGTGATGTTTTAGGTATAAATATAAGAGCCGTGTTAACACAGGATAGGAGGCTCATTGCATATCTCGGTGAGAAACTTAATGGGCAGCTTTGAATTACCTTATATATGGCAAAAAGCTCAAGGAGTTCATGATACATTCAGATCATGAATAATTGAAGCACTTGAAAAGGCAATGTAAGTTGAATATGAGACATGCTGAATGAGTTGAATTTATTAAAACCTTTCCATATATGACCAAGTATAAGCAAAGGAAAGAAAACATTGTGGTTGATGCATTTTCGCACAAGCTTGTTCTCTTATCTACTTTAGATGCTAGATTTCTAGGATTTGAACATATAAAAGAATTGTACAAGGATGATAGTGATTTTGCTAATGTTTACAATGCTTGTGAAACTTTAGCTTTTGGAAAATTCTATAGACTTGATGGATATTTGCTTTAAGAGAATCGTTTGTGTGTTCCATTAAGTTTTATACGTGAATTGCTTATACATGAAGCACATGAGGGTGAATTGATTAGGCATTTTTAAGTTGTTAAGACTTTGGATGTATTGCATGAGTATTTTTATTGGTGAAAAAAAAAATACAATGCATATGTGATAAATGCATAACTTGTAGGAAATCAAAGTCTATGACTCAACCACATGGCTTGTATACCCCCTTTGCCTGTACCTAAAGAACCATGGGTAGACATTTTAATGGACTTTGTGTTAGGTTTTCCTAGGTTGAAATGGGATAGGGACTCAATCTTTGTAGTTGTTAATACGTTTCCAAAGATTATTGGTTTATTCTTTAGGGAGATTGTATGACTTCATAGGGGTCCTTAAAAGCATTGTTTCTGATATAGATGTTAAGTTCCTTAGCTATTTGTGGAAGGTGTTATGGGGAAAATTAGGTACTAAACTGTTATTTTCAACTACTTGTCATCCCCATATAGATGGATAAACTGAAGTTGTTAATATAACCTTAACACAACTTCTATGTATTGTCATTCAAAAGAACTTAAAGAATTGGGAAGACTGTTTGCCATTTATAGAGTTTGCATATAAATATAGTGTGCATTCTACTACTGAATTTTCACCGTTTGAAACTATATATAGATTTAACCATTTAACTCCTATGGATTTGATTCCTTTACCTGTTGGTGAAAAGGGTTAGTTTGGATGGTAATCGTAAACCACAGATGGTGAAGACACTTCATAAGAGTGTGCGGCAACAAATTAAAAAAGGAATCGAGTGTATGCAATTAAAGCTAACAAGGAGCGCAAATAGGTTGTATTCCAGTTAGGTGATTGGGTATGGGTGCATATATGTAAGGAGAGATTTCAAGCCCAGAAGAAGTCCAAATTACAACCACGAGGAGATGGGCCTTTTTCATATCACTGAAAGGATAAATGACAATGCATATAAAGTTGATTTGCATGGTGAGTATGGTGTTAGTAATGATTCGGGGTTGAATCCTTTTGAAAAGAAAGGGGATGATGAGGACCAACCCAACACTAATATTAATCACGCCAAAAACCCATTGGAGGTACTAAGTGGGCCAATTACAAGAGCTAGGGCAAAGAAACTTAAAGAGACATTGAGTGAGCTTGTTTAGAACATATGGATCAAGATGGACCTGGACAAACAAGGGTCAGCAAATGAGCATGAAGGAAAATTTCTAATTCATCTAATCCAAATCTAAGGAAAGCCCAATCCAAGTCCTAATAGGGGCTGATGTGTTCGGCCTAAAAGCCAGCCTTGTTTTGGGCTTATTTTTTTCCTAATGTTACAAGGATTACAAGTCAACAATTCTTCTTCTATTTTTACAAGGTAATTCGGTCATGTCTGATCTTTAAGAGGAGAGGATCTTTATCATTCAAAAGAAGTTTCCTAGTCCACCAAGGAAACTAATAGGAGACAAATTTTGATTCCTAAGCTAGGGAGGATTACTTAATAATTCTTCTAGTTTAGGAAGGAAACTAATTAATTCAACAACTAAGGATGAAAGAATCATTATTTTTGTCCAAGTAAAACAAGGAAACCAAAGTTTACAAAGAAAAGCTAGAGGCAGCAACAAAGATTTCCAAGTCAGAATTGATTTTTCTAGTCTATTTAGAATGCCTAAAATCAGCAGCCCTTCCTAAGCATGTAAGGAAGGCTTATTCGGTTATGACACTTTATAAACTAGGGAAATCAGACTTATAATCTTTATTTTTATTTGTTAATTGCGGCAACAACTCTAAACCTTGATTTTAATTTTATTTTTGAATTTTTTGACTTGTTTAATTAAGGGTTTGAGTCTGATTGTAAATGAGTCTTATACAAGTCCACAACTTGGGTCAATTAGGGTTTAGAAGTTCAAGTCTCAGTATTTATAGTTTTTTTATTAGACGTGTATGGAAGATTTTGGAATAAAAAACTTATTTTTGCACCAAACTTTGTTTTGTGTGTTGGTGAGATATTCTCCTTTCATTGATTGTCTAGAGGACTAAAAACAACTTATTGAAGAATAATTAACTTCATGGCATTATTGTTATTACTCATCCAACTGAAATTTGGGTGATTTCTCCAACTATGATTGTATGTTTACAAGTATGGATTAGGGTTTGGCCTTTGGAAACTATTTAAAGCATTGGCTTGTTCATGGAGACATTACTTGAAAGATGACAAAGTTAGACAATCATTGGTTGAGTGTTCATTAGTTTCATAGATTTGATACATAATTTCTTAAACAGGTTTTAATTGACCATTCTTTTTCAATTTTAATGCCTCAACTTTTCTAGCTAAAGATACAAATTTGGCTTGAAGGTCATGATCTTTCCTAAGATTGTGCATGCCTCTACTTAATGTACGAGGTTGAGTTTTACTTGATACCTCATCACTGCATATAGTGTTCTAATTTTGAGTATTTTCAGCTAACAAGTCTAGGTATTTTATTGCTTAATTAAGGTCTTTATCTTTAAGAGATCCATTGCACATCAATTCTATAATTTGCTCTCTTTAGATGTTAAATCTTCATAGAAGCGTGAAAGTAATCTCCATGTTTCAAAACCATGGTAAGGACAAGTTTTTATCAAGTTTTTATATTTATCCTAGTAATGGTAAAATGATTCTCCTTGTTTTTAAGTGAAGGTGGTGATTTATCTTTTGAAAAAGTTTTTTCGGTAAGAGAGAAAAAACTTATTTAAAAACTTTTATTGAATTTCATCACAAGCACGAATATATCCTGACCTAAGATTTTGTAGTCATGTTTATCCTTTATCTTTTTAAGGAAAAAGGAAAAAAAACTTTAGTCTATTGGTTTTCGTGCTACAATTTAAGTCATTGTAAGTGTTACAAATCTCTTCAAATTCTCTCAAATATAATTTTGAATTTTCTGAATCTAAACCATGCAAAATTTGGTTTTCTTAATGGATTTAGTGGATATAATCAGATTGTTATTAATTCTGAAGATCAAGAAAAAACTACCTTTACTTGTCCATTTGGTACATATGCGCTAGGAAAATGTTTTTTAGTCTGTGTAATGCACCAATAACTTTTCAAAGATGCATGATACGTATTTTTTCTGACTATATTGAAAGATAATTGAGATTTTCATTGATGATTTCATAGTGTATGGTGATTCTTTTGATAAGTTTTTAGAAAATTTATTTTTACTCTTGAAAAGATGCATTGAATCTAAACTTGTCTGAAACTATGAAAAATATTATTTTATGGTATAACAAGGAATAGTTCTTGGGATGTTGTGTCATCACGTGGTTTAGACATTATAGACTTTATTAGTACATAAAATATTTTAGGAAAAGCCTAAAATTGAATAAAAAAATAAAAATAACCAAAGCAAATATTTATATCCCAAAAAAAAAAATCATGCATCAAAGGCTTCATTCTGACTTTGGTCACGTGAAAATTTACAGAGTTAATTTTAGTCATCTTAATTTAGTAATTTATAGAAAAGACAAGACATTATATTCTGGCCCCGAAGCAGATAGAGGACTCACCTGGCTTCTTATGTTTTGTTCTTCTGCCTCCATCGGGGGCCAAACTTTGTGCATGACCTCAGTTTTTAGGCTGAAGTATCTTAAAATTCAGTCACATCACAAACACTAATCTTTTCTTTGCAGGAAATTGTGAGATGTTGTTAGCGCATTGCAGGCTCATCCCTGTAATTAAATCCCCCACCACCCCCCCCCCCCCCCAAAAAAAAAAATGAAGGGAAAACAAGCATAAGGTATATTCCTCAGTTAATTATAATTGACTATAGTCTTTTGAATTAAGACATGCACTTAGATCCCACAATACATATATATTCCTCCTTACAAGCATAAGGTATAAAATGTTGGATTTGGCCATGCTAATCATATTCCGATTGCAAGTTATTAGTTGTAACATATATATATATATATATATATATATATATATATATATATATATATATATATATAAAAAATATATATAATAAACAAATATATATATTAATTTT
>Ga0325403_1003717_pt1 | contig 14006 bp, 5 predicted proteins | sample PopdelMetagenome_19_FD_205665 | JGI IMG/M metagenome (GOLD analysis project Ga0325403, IMG submission 205665) | Populus deltoides microbial communities from Bellville, Georgia, United States - Xylem-PdKOR-R4 | ecosystem: Host-associated > Plants > Phyllosphere > Stem > Wood/Secondary xylem...
GAGGACCCTTACATCTGGGCACAATCATCATTTAACTCCTTACATCTGGGCACAATCATATGTTATTCGTTTTATCTGCTAGCCAGAAAGAATTAATGGCCCAAGCACGTGGATCTTATTAAATTTATTAGACTCAACAATGCCTGGTATTTTTTTTTTTTTTCATTTATGCCTTTTTATGTCTTTTTCCAAAATAAATTTTTGATGTAGATTTAAATTAATAATCATTTTTTTTTTATTTATAAGTTTTTAAATAGGAGTTGTTTTTTAATTATTTTGTATGTATTTTATTTTTTGAACAGATTATTCTAATTCATTTATAATTTTTTCTTTTTATGTTTTATACAAATAGATAATATTTATTTTTTGATAATATTTATAATATGTGTAACCTTATATAGTATTTTTTTTATTTTATTCAATCAATTTTATGTGTATCTATTTCTATTATTATTTGATTCAATAAAAAATTGATTTTGATAAACAAAATCATTAAACACAGCCGGATCAAAAACCTGTATTGCGAGGCTAAATATCTTTATTTATATATGCATAATTTATTTGATTTACATTTTAAATTTTTTTTATATACAAAATAAGTGCTGGAAAAACCTGTATATATATATTTTTGGTAAAAGCAAATCTAGCTCACAATAAGCACAAGTCAAATGACTTATTAGTGACATCTAAAAGTAATTTGGGTGAGGCAGAAAGAACGTTTTACAATATATATTTTTACCATATTTAGTTAATTAATTAATGTAATTTGAAATTACTTTTAACCAGAGAGCCAGCCAGAGAGGACCACCCTTACTTTTGTGGAGGAGAAATAGGGTGCAGTTAAAAGTGGATACGCATGCCCCTCGGGGGATAAAAACTAATCCTAAATGTTGGAGCCGAAGGAAGATTTCAATTTGCTTGGATTGCGGAGGGGAAGCTTTTTCCTGATTTTCAAAATGTGCTTGCTTCGATTGCGCAAATTCCTAACCTCGCCACTCGCTTAAAGACAGCTAAACTAAACTAAAGTAATCTGTAGCTTCTCGAAGTTGTTGGTCCAACACCATACTTAGTATATTGTTTTATAACTTGCTCCCACGTGTAATTAAATGATGAAAAGTTAACTATTTCAACCAAAATTTAATTTACGGAGATCCATTATTGTTTTATGTTAAAAATCAACTTAATCAAATAAAAATAGATGATATGGTTTGAACTCCTCACTATCTAATGAAAAATATCTTGATACCATATAAAAAATCATTTTGACTTAAAAAACTTAAATTATTATATAAGGTTCCAATATATATAGTATAAGATTGTATTTGATGAAGACGTGAAAAAATTTAGATATATATTGAACTTTTCATGGCTACATCCTAGGTTGATGGTGATAGAGTGATGAGTTGGCTTCTGGGCCTCTGGCTGATGGGCTTTGCCTGATGGCTAAATGTTTGTTTTAAAAAACAAATCTTTTAAAGAATATGTAACTCTATAATGCTTAAGTTAATAAATATAGGAGGATGAAATAATGTATATATATATATATATATATAAAAAAAATGAAGATATAGATAGTGCATGTAACCTGTTTATATATGTTGGCTAGAAATTGTATAGCCTAAATTGGCTCTAGCTGTGAATGCTCTGACTTTTTTATGGATAAAACTTGTGTAGCGGTCTACTATGCTTGGTTTTCTATGGCTATCTATAGTTATGTGTGGCCAATGATGGGATCTTGATTTTAGCCGGTGACTTAGTGTATTTATACACAAAAATCTTGAACTTTCTTCATGGAGAAGGAGACATATCATTAGTGGAAAAATTAGCGTGCTACCATTAGCTAGCCATAATGGCTTTGTTGGTTGTTGTGTCATGCCATGATTATCATGTCAAGCACACTATAATTATAAATGTTGGTAATGAGCAATGTCATTGGTGTAAAAGCATCAGAGCTTACAACAAGTTAGGAATCTCATTCAACAATGGTGGATGGTAACAAATTCAAGATAGTGGATGGACACTGCAAAAGAATAGACAACCAGCTACAGACTTATCATCTAGAATGACAGGAATCAATGGCAGAAAACAAGGAGCAAGGGGTCAAGATTGAGCAATTGGTCATACAGATGGAACTACTATCCTCACAGTTCCAACACTTTGTGGCTACCCAAACAGCAAGGACAGAGACGGCAGGAGGCCATTCCAGAGGTATCCTAGCAACCCCAGGGATGGACATGAACATGGAAATGAATGCATCTACTGAAAAAATAACACCAGGACCTAGAACTCAGAGTCGAGGTGAGCAGGTGACAGGGCAAGAGCTTCATAGGGCAGGGTTCCACATACCATTGCCCAGGATGGAGCTATCAACCTTCAAGGGAGAGGATCCTTGAGGATGGCTGTGAAAATACAAGAAATACTTTAAGATACACTCGATACCTACACATCAGTGGGTAGAGGTGGTCTCGTATTACTTGGAAGGCAAGGCTGATGTGTGGTTTGAAGGGTTCATACGAGGGAATGAATCATTGATTGATTGGGAAGAGTTTTCCCAATCTATTTGCAGAAGATTTGGTAATAAAGAGGATATTGTGGAATAATTTAACAAGCTTTTGCAAGACAGATGTATAAAAGAATATGTTGAGAGGTTTGAGGAGCTTAAGTCATTGATGAATTCTTTAAACCCTTCATTACCTGAATCCTATTATGTTTCAAGTTTTATCAGTGGACTCAGGGAAGATATAAAGCCAATGCTCAAGATCCTCAGGCTAACAACATTAATGCAAGCATTTGAACAAGCCAAATGGCAGGAGGAATCAAATAATGCCATGGATAAAAGGAGTCTATTCAGTCCAATAACTGCTCTCTCAGGTAGCATGGATCGACAAGCAGATTCTTGTGGACAAGAATCTCTTGAAGAGGGTACGAACCAGAAGACATGATGAAGGCTGAAAGGAGAGCAACAAGAAGTAACAACAGCACTGAAAGAATAACAGTTAGTCTGGTGGAATTCTATTAGCTGGAAGTTAGAAAAGCAGTTGAGTTAGTTAAGGAAGTAGTTAGAGTCAGTAGGCTTGAATATACTTACAGTAGTAGAAGAATAAAAGCTTGTATATAAACTGGTGTATGGAAATGTGTGAGGGGATAAGAAAATACAGAAGATCAATCTCATTTCTCTACTCATTCTCCTCTGCTCTCTCCTGTTTCTGTTCCTTCTCAATTTCTGTTCTCTTTTCTTTCTATTCTTTCTAATCTTGTTAAGCTGAGCTTAACAATTGCGTAGAATAAATTATATACATGGTTGGGAACTTGAACAATGCATAGAAAGGTGTGTCAAGATAGGATTAAACAAATCATGGTAGGTGTCAAGCTGAAATTTCAGTTGTTTGGGTTGACCTAAACAACTAGAAGGATTTTAACCGTTTAGGCAAGGCCTAAACGATTGATTTTTTTTATAAAAAAAATGTATTATTATTTAGCCCCTGAGTTTTTTAAACAATCATGTTTGGAAGATTTTAACCAATAAAAATTAGAAAAAAAAATACTTATTGTATAAATATTATTTTTGTGGCTATATTTGAATGAAAAATGTTTCCTTTGTAGCTATGCTTTTATGATTTTGCCTTAATGAGAAATGAATGATTGCCTTTTATGGCTTTTGTTAACATTAGAGTTTTTCATATAAGAAAGATGATATTTTATCAAGTTTTAATAGAGAACATTATTATCTAGAAAATAAAAAATGCGTTGTTATCATGAAAGCAATGTTAACTTATTGTGTAAAGATATACTATATAAGGATGTGGAGATTTAAATGAAGACTATTTCATGAAGTCATGAATAGAGATTTCAATAGAGACATGTGACATGGATAACTCAATAGAGATATGAAGAACTTTCCATGAATATTTTTCATGGAGTCATGAAGATTTTAATTGAGATATGAAGATCTTGTTGTGGATTTTTTTTCATGGAGATACATTTGAAGATGGGGAGAATTTAATAGAGACATTAAGATCTCGCTATAAAGATTCTTTTAGGTGTCACTTAAGACATGAAGAAGGTTGTTTTTTATATTCAAAAAGTCCAAAACATAAAGATTCAGTTTTGAAATTATTTGATCTATGGTAATGTATCATGATGATATTTTTCTATTTGTTCATGTTGCATCTTTTTTATCATAAATTATTTAAAGTATTATTTAGAGATAAATCTTTCAATCTTTTTTTTAGGGCATGACATTCTTCAGTGTTATGATTGTTATTGCTATGATAATAACAGAACTTATTAGGATTTCTTGTGTTTGTGCCAATCTGCATTAGAGATGGATACAACACAAAATCCTTTCCTTGAATGACAACAAACACCTTAGAATGTTTAATGATAAGAGATAAGATTAGGAGCTCAAGAAATGTTAAACAATGATAAGTGGATCCCTTAGAGCTTCTTTTGGATGATGTCTTGGTAGGAGATTGATGACGCTATGAAGATTCTCCTATTTGGAAAATAAAGTGTCATTTTCTAGTGAAACTTGCTTTTTTTAGTTGAATATGATTCTACATTGCATGTTTTCTATTAAGAAAATTCATGTTAGGGGGAGTATATAGGTGTTTCTATAATAAGTTGGTGTAGACTCATATAAGAGATCTGGATATGGCTCTCTTTTTAGGTTTGACCAAGGAAAATAAAAGGGCATCTCTTTAGCTTGGAGACGAATAGTCTAAAATAAATTCTAGTTTATATGAAGAGGCATGATGGTGAGGATGCAAGGAACGTATACGTGGATGGTTGAAATCTACTAGGGCACAGGAGTTTAACAACATTTTATTAAAAAAGACAGAGTCAATAACAGTCCAAATTCTCATCTAATTTCAAATTCAAACCTTGATTTGTTTCCTTTAAAATAGTTTCATTAAAAATTCAATTAATAAGGACACTCATGATATCAAATATGTTTTTGAACAAATCCTTTAGATCTTTGGAAGCTCAGGATACCTTTAATTTGCCTATAGACTTTCCTTTTTTCTTTCTCAATTATATTTCAATTTAGATCTCTGTTTTTCAATCAAGTTATTGGTTGTGATTCCAATAATTCAAATTCAGCAAGAAGTAATAAATTTAATTTCATACATTTGAGTTTATTACAGATGGTATTAGAGTCTATCTTTTCTAAGAATTATGGCTAATGGAACACGTATATCTCAATTGTTAGAAATAATGGCAAATATAAAAGCTTAATAGAAAGAGTAATAACAACAACAATATTCATAGTAACGGGTATAAGAAGAATTGGTACAATAATTACACAACATTTTAGTTAAGGCTGATCAACTAGCCAAAATACAAGGAAAGAGACTCATAGAGTCTCTCCCTAACACTCCATTAATATCTATTAATTAATGGACATCATCGTAATGAAATGAAGCCACCAAGAGATCACTAGTTAGTTCAGGTTAGACCTGTTAGATTGGATTTTCCCAGATTTAATAGAGAAGATCCTTTAGAATAGGTTTATAAAGCTAATCATTTTTTAAAATTTCATAACACACCAACCAAACACAAACCATTCATGACTAGTTTTTATATGGAAGAAAAGGCAGTGGCTTAATTCAAAAGATGGAGGAGACTAGGATCTAGTTAAGAGTCTTTTACTAAAACAGTGTAAGTGTGTTTTTGAGTTTCTGCCTGTGATGATCCTATGAAAGTACTGATATATCTTAAATAGAAGTTTACAATGAAGGAATATAAAATCCATTTTGAGTTGATTTCAAACAGGGTGAAAGGGTTATCTAATACACTTAGACTTAGTTCTTTTTTTGGAGGACTTTGAGAAGAGATTAAAATTGGGGTTAGAATGCTTAACCACCCAATTTGGTGGTAACTTATAGGTTAGGCCGTATGAAGAAAGAGAACTTGAAGACCATGAAGAGGTATTAGATACTTAATATCAATTTTGGGATAGCAAGTTTAACTTCTTCAACCCATTCTAAGATTGGGAATAAATTATGTCTACCTATAGAAAGGCTAACTCTGACCTAATTAAAAAAAAAAAACAAGAAAAAAAGCTTGTATTTATTTAGCAATAATAAGTCATAAATGTGAAGTTCCAAAAATATTTTTAATTGAAGACATGGAAGATAAGATGGAAGAAAAAAGAAATATGAACACAATAAGAAATCTAATTGATTTTGGTTAACCTCTTAACAATAGTGAGGACGTTGAAATCTCATTGCATGCTGTGGTAGATAGTCTTAGTCTTAGGACAATATGGGTATATGTAAAATTTAACAAATAATATTATGTTATGCTTATTAATATAGGAAACACTCATTTTATGTACCTAGAGCTATAAAAAGAGTTGGATCAAAGTTCAATCACATTCTCCAGTTGGGGTTAAAATAGCAGATGACATTCGATTACAAAGTGATGGAAGGTGTTTCGAAGTTAGGCTGGAGATTTAAAGGTATAAGTTTTTAACACAAGCTTTAATAATACAACTTGGTAGGTATGATATGGTCATAAGGATTCAATGACTTAAAGGATTAGAGCCCATTCTATATGATTTTACATAATTAATTATGGTTTTTAAAATTGATGGGCTTCCTATAAAGTTTAAAAAGGTTAGAGCCTAAAAGTCCAAAATTAATTGTGGGTTGAAGTTTATTTAAAAGCTTAAAAGAGAGGCAAATGGTTTGATTTTGCAAATATAAGACCATGAAATAAAGTTCCAATCAGAGGTACCGGTTCAAATAGATGACTTATAGAGTTCCATAAAGTGTTTAAAAAACCTAGGGAACTACCATATACTAGAAGCCATGATCATACTATAGTGTTGGAGGAAGAAACTTCACCTATCAATGTTCACCTTTACCGATACCTATATTATCAGAAGACAGAAATTGAGAACATAGTAAAAGATTTACTGTAGTCTAGAGCAATATGACTTATTCAAATTCCTTTCTCTTCACTTGTTCTACTTATAAGAAAGGCAAATGATTTTTAGAGGATGTGTATAAACTACCATGCCCTTAATAAAAAGACCATCAAGGATAAATCCTCAATTCCAGTTATGGAGGAACTTCTAGATGAGTTACACGGGTCTACTGATTTTCCAAGCTTGATCTATATTCATGTTATTATCAGATTTGTACGAAGGATGAAGACATACTTAAAACAACTTTTAGGACACATAAAGGGTATTATGAATTTGTAGTGATGTTTTTTGGGTTGACTAATGCCTCTTTAACTTTTTAAGCCTTGATGGATAAAGTATTTAAACCTTGTCTTAGAAAGTTTATTTTAGTTTATTTTATGATATTTTGGTTAGCAGGAAGTGTGAAGAAGATCATGTAGGATTGTTCGAGCATAGACTATATGCTAAATAACTATAGGTCCATTGTTAATCCACTAACTAATTTGTTAAAAAAAATAAGCTTTTAAGTAGAAAAGTGAAGCTAAGTAGACCTTTGATATACTCAATAAGGTAGTTACCAAGCCTCATATTTTGGTTCTACCAGATTTCTCAAAAGTATTTATAATAGAGTATGATGCTTTAAAGAGAGATGTGAGGCAAGTACTAATGCAAAATAATAATAATAAAAAAACTATTGCCTATTTTAGTAAAAGACTTAAAAGGAAGGAACTATTACTATCTACTTATGAGAAAGAGTTCTAGCTATAGTATTGGTAGTACAAAAGTGAAGGTTATACTCGAACTTTAACATAAAAACTGATTAACACAGTTTAAAGTATTTAATAGAGTAGAAAATTGGAAGTCTAGCTCAACAAAAATGAATTACTAAACTTGTCTCTTTGCCTTGATGGATAAGAAGAATATTATTAATAGATAAGGTATTTAACTTTCCCTCTTTAACTTTTAGAAAATTAGAGATGTAATGGCTTATAGCTCCTTATCATGTTCCTTTGTGACACTAAAGTTGTCTTTTTTACCTCTAGTACATGTAATGGAGCTGTATTTTATATTTCCTTTTGATGAAATGTAAGGGTACGAAGTTGTTTTTGTATGGCTAGAACAACATTGTTAAGCACTTGTATTTGATGTGAGAGCTATTAAAGAGCTTGAGTTTATCTGGTAGGAAGATTAATTACTCCTTTTTTTAGAGTTTTATCAGCCATGAAAAAATATGATAGGTCAAAAGGAATAGATTCACTTTTTTAGTTTTCCATAAATAGTGTCATTGATGAAGTTGTGAAAAAACTTTAGATGAAAATTAAATGTCCATGGTTGTTTCCTAGGTTAATGGTGATGGAGTGATGGGCTGACCTCTGGTTGATGAGTTTAGTCTGATGGCCAGATGTTTTCCTAAAAAGACAAATCTCTTAAAGAATAAAGGAGTTTTCTATGCTTAAATTGTAAAATAATGTGTAAGAAGAGAAAAATAAAATGAAGTTTTAGAAAATATGTATTTGAGGTTTAACTTGTGTATGTGTTGGCTAGAAATTGTATAGTATGGCCTGACTGTGGTTATGAATGCTCTAACTTTTGTGTGGCACTAATTTGTTTGTTTTTGCATTTTAAAAGCGTTTTTGAAAAAATTATATTTTATTTTATTTTTTATTTGCTTCAAATTAATTTTTTTTAGTGTTTTTAGATTGTTTTGATGTGATGATGTTAAAAATAAATTTTAAAAAATTAAAAAAAATATTATTTCGATATATTTTTAAGTGAAAACACTTTGAAAAACAACTGTTATCGCAACACCAATCGAGCTCTAGCTTTCTATGGCTATCTATAGCTCAATGTGTCCAAGGATAAAATTTAGATTTTGGCCGGTGACTAGGTGTATTTAAGCACCTATATTTTTAACTTTCTCAATAGAGAAATAGACGTATCATTGATTTAAGAATTGGTGTGCTACTATGGGTTAGCCATGATGACTTTATTGGTTGTTGTTCCATGCCTAAATTGTGTCTTGCATGTCATTGATGAAAATACTAATAATAAATAATGTTATTGGTGTAGAAAATATTATATGCTCTATATAAAAAAAAATTATATGCACATAGAAAAAATTATTTGCATAAAAAATTTGTGTGCGTGACTCCTATGAATCTAAAAAAATACATGGAATGGTGTGCTATGACAGAATTGAATAGCCAAGATTTGGGTTGATAATGTATAAGAAAAGAAAAATAAAATAAAGTTGTAGAAAGTGTGTATTTAAGGTGTAGCTTGTGTATGTGTTAGCTAGAAATTGTATAGTATGGCCTGATTGTGGTTGTGAATAAATTAACTTTTATGTGGCTATAACTTGTTTGTTTTTGCGTTTCAAAAGTGTTTTTGAAAAAATTAAATTTTATTTTATTTTTGCTTTGCTTCAAATTAATTTTTATAGTGTTTTCAGATTGTTTTGATGTGCTGATGTAAAAAATAAATTTAAAAAAATAATAATAAAATATTATTTCGATATATTTTTAAATGAAAACACTTTAAAAAGAAATTGTTATCATAACACCAACGATCTATAGCTCAATGTATCCAAGGATGAAATTTAGATTTTGGCCGGTGACTAGACCTATATCTTTAACTTTTTTAACAGAGAAAAAGACGTATCATTGATTTAGAAATTGATGTGCTACTATTAGTTAGCCAGTCATGGTGACTTTATTAGTTGTCATGCCATGCTTGGATTTTGTGTTGCATGTCATTGGTTAAAATACTAATGATAAATAATGTTATTGACGTAGAAAATAGTATATGCTCTATATAAAAAAAAATTATATGCATATAGAAAAAAAATATTTGCATAAAACGTTTGTGGGTGGGGCTCTTAAGAATCTTAAAAAAATGCATGGAAGGGTGTGCTGGGGCAGAATTGAACAGCCAGGATTTGAGTTGATGCTGAATTGAAATTCCTATTATTTAAGCTGTCCTAAATGGCTTGAATTTTTGTTTTATTTTTGCGCATTATCATTCTCATTCTCTAATAAATAAGAATTATAAGGTTTTAATTAACTCCAGGATGGTAATATTTGGTCGTCCACAAGAAACTTGTTGCTGACTGTAATTATGAATAATTTAGCATAGATTAGATACGATTGTCTAAAGAAAACCCTCTCATTGTATGAATATGTAACGTAAGGGGCAGTAAAGATTTTTACTAAATTTATTTACTAAATGACACAACTAAGAATTTCAAATAATAAAATGTAGGTCTCATCATATTTAATTAAGTAATTATAATTATAAAATTCAGTAATTAATAAAATATAAATGGTAGAGGTTTTATCAATTAATAAATAATTTTAGTAATTTTTTTTTTAAAACAAAGGGTTACCTATAATTAGTAAATGTTAATGCTTCCAAGGGAAACCAAGGCTTCGTGCAAACTAATTACGGCCCAATCAATGCAGTAGTCGATAGAGGAGGACCTGAAACGAGCCACCAACCAACGTCAGCAAACCTGAAGCCCGGACTAGCAATTGGATGGTATAATTCAAAGTGGAGTTGGATTGGAACCACAGAAGCCTCAAACATAAAACACAAAAGTTATCATCATTGGGACTTCTGAAATGAATTGATGAAACGATAATCCTATAATTTGTTTTTTTTTTTAACTATATTTGCGCAAAGGGATGGAAATTATGCAAACCAGGCTCGCTAAAGCCTACAAAAACAATTTGATTTTCAGAATTACTATAAAATTAAATTAAAAAAATTAAAATAAAAGATGTTTTTACTGTACATCACTTAACAAAATACTATTCATTTTCTCTTCTTTTTTCTTGCATTTCTTTTAAAAAAATATATGTTTTTTTCTTAATTTCCTGGAGGTTGAGCTTAATGATTTGTTACGGTTTACTTTTTATATGATTATCTTAATCTTATAATTAACCGATGTCACAAGTTTGACGTGTTGGTCCACTTTACTTTTTTTTTTAATTAGTATTTTTTCTAATTTCATCCTTTAACTTTTGGTCTATTAAGAATGAGGTTACATGATTTATCTCGATTACTTTATATGAGATCATTTTGATTTCATGATTCAAGTCACGAGTTTTGTAGGGTATCATGAGTAGACTAAAGTCATTTTATTTTGTTATTTTTTATATTGAATTTCTTTTCTAATTTCATACTTTAATAATGGATTGATTGAGAATTGAGCTTCATAATTTGCTTTAATTTGTTTTTTATAAGGTTATCTTAGTCTCATGACCCCGGGTCATGGGTTTGGCAGGTTAACCTGAGTTGACTTGGGTCTTTTTTATGTTTTTTTAATTTAATTTTATTCCCTTTGAATATTAGGTTGGTTGAAAATTAGATTTTATAATTTCTTCAATTTACTTTTTTATAGAGTTATCCTAGTCGTATAACCTAGATTGTGAATTTGACAGGTTAACTCGAATTGTTTTTTATTATCTTCTTTTTAATTATTATTTTTTCACTTTAATCCTTCAACACTAAGTTGATTGAGAATTGAAATTCATAATTTTTTTTCACGGTCTCATGACATGGGTTGTAGATTTGACAAGTTAACTTCGGTTGATAAAATATATTTTTGTTTTAATATTTTTTTTCAAAAATATATTGTTTTGAATTTTTTGAGTGAAACTACATTTTTATTGATAGTTTGAGTCTTTTTTAGACCCGTCAAGTTGACTAGATCACGTTGACTTAACTCCCACACAATTTAATCTTGTTTGATTTTCTTTTCTTTTCTTTACTTGTCTATGGCCACACCTCTTCATTTTCCTTTCTTTCTATGAAGCAATTCTTACCTTCCTTTGCTAAACCAATATGACAAGATTGTAATGGTAGTGTGATGTACTTGGGCATGTAGATATGAACGATTTTGAATATTTGAGTAATGATATGATATTATTAAATAAAGATTTGATCTAAATAGATTTTATGAACAGTTTAGTACGTTTTTTTTTTATAAACTAGTGAGATTGGTTTAGGTTCAAGAAAATGTTTGGAATATCTAGGATTGATTCATTATTTAAAATTGTGATAACATGATATCTGATCATTGGATCTGACTCAATTTTTTTAATGTGATTCAACTGATGATGTTTTCTAGAATAACCATTATGTTGCATAACAAATTGAAGGATCTTTCATAATCGTGTTTTGAGCACTATTACTCATTATATGACAGTTTTTATTATTTTTTCTATGTTTTTTTTTATTCTATAGTTTAATTTGGATTTCTTGTTTATTTCTTTTACTTTTTCAAACTTCTAATTGTTTTTTTATTAAAGTAGGATTTGTGGTTTGAACACTTCCTTTGTGTCATGAAATATGTTGCTTGTGTGTTGATCTATGCAATCTTCTTTATTTTTTTTTATTAACATGGATGTTCGGGTCAGCTTGCGCGCACCTCGACTAATCCCACGGGCCCTGAAGTTAACGACCATGTAAGTCTCCAGTGGCCATCACATGAGCAACCACAAGATTTGAACCTGAGACCACAGAGAAAATATACTCCTTAGTTCCAAGCTCTTACCACTAGGTCACCTCGTAGATGGTTTCTATGCAATCTTCTTGATTGCACATGTTTTGGCTTCAGTTTCCTTGCTCAAAACACATAGGGATCACTAGGTTTTACAAAATGCACTCTTGCATGGTAACATAGCCCCTTCTAATTAATTATTATTTTTAATTTTTTTTCCCATTTCGATATTGAATCTATGTAAATACAAGGAGCTCGAGCTGTCATGTTCCCTTTGTTTTTTTTATCGTGCTAAAGATTCCTTTGTTGCGTTATTGACTTTACGGCGATGATTATGGATTATCGGTCGTCCTATTGAGCTTGGTTAGCTGAGTGCTTATGTTGTATGTTTGCTTAATTTTCCTTTTATTTATTTATTTATTTATTTTGCACCTCAGATGATTCATGCTTTCGCTGCACTCGCACAACATAATAATTTACTAATCTTGGGTAAAACTTGGAGGAATGATTTTTATTTATTTATTATTATTGTCACTATTTTTAGAGGTAGAGGAAGAAACGGTATAAGTTCATCTAATTATTTTCTCGACTAACAATAGGAACATAAAGGAGAATATTTTTTCTGTTTTGGTGGGAATAGAAAAGAAATTAGGTTATCTCAATCATACAAATATTCAATTAAGGATATTAGTTGATATTTAATTAATAATAGAATTTGATTCCTTTTAATTAAACTAATTAAAGCCAAGTAATTAAAAAGGAAATTAATTAATGTAATAAATCATGCATGTCACCCGTTACCCTTTTATCCCTAAATATTTAGGGGCTATTTAATAATAGAATAGCATTTTTCTTTTTTAATAATAAAAAATTGTTCTTATTACATGATATCAAATTTATTATCTAAACATATCATACAAGTTGTTCCTCTTGGGGGCAAAAAAAGAGTACAAGATCAGCCCCTAGCCAGCAAGGTTATGGCCGTCTAAGGGGTTTCCAATGGTCCATTTTGGATTATAATTTGTATAGCCATCAAAGTATTAACTTGGAATTTTGTGATGATTATTTATATTAGTAAAAAACAAAATAAAAATCTGAAAATACAAAGAAAGTAATTATAAAATCCAAAATAATGTATAATAAAATTTTTTTTTGATCAAAATCAAGGTCTTGAGATGCGATTCTTGACATATCATGATTTGACAGTCCATGTAGCACCTAATAGAGTTAATATAGAGAAAATAACTTTTAAAATCTCTTTAATAAATTTAAACTCGATCAAGTAAATGAATTAAAAGTCACGACATTCAACCTATTTTTAAATATACTTATATATTATTTAAAATTACCAACTATCTCAAACCCAAGACATCAAAATTGTTGTTAAGAGTTATTTTCAATAACCATCATCTGTCATTCTATTCATCGAAAGTCAAGTCAACCATCAGAAGCAGAGACATTAAGAGAAAAAATATAATGGACGTCAGGGTGGTTGGAGTATTTTAATATTACTCTAATTTTTAGCTTTTTAAAATGGTTAATTTTTATGCTTAGGAAGAAGATGCATGCATGCATGGCTACTTAAAGAAG
>Ga0325403_1003718_pt1 | contig 14005 bp, 12 predicted proteins | sample PopdelMetagenome_19_FD_205665 | JGI IMG/M metagenome (GOLD analysis project Ga0325403, IMG submission 205665) | Populus deltoides microbial communities from Bellville, Georgia, United States - Xylem-PdKOR-R4 | ecosystem: Host-associated > Plants > Phyllosphere > Stem > Wood/Secondary xylem...
CAGTGTCAGTGAATAACTTGTGAGATTTGGAGTTCGATTTGGCCATGATTGACTATGACATCAAAAACAGCCTTTAACTACATGCCCCGGTTATTGTTTGAGGCTTTTGAGATTTAAAGGGATGAATATCTGTGGTTTAAAATGTTTAAAATATTTTGATTAGTTTTTAAAAATTATTTTTGGTATTAGAATATAAAACGATATAAAAATAAAAAAAATAATTTTAAATAGTTTTTTTAATTTAGAAAAAACACGGTTTAAACCGCATTATCATACATATTTTTAATTTATGTTGTTCAGGTTTTGTCTCCAAAAACCATATGAATTTAATTTTTCATGTATTTATTCTTATATTTTATCTTTTTTTACATCAATAAAAAAAACTTTCATTTCATGTATGAGACGCGGTTTCAATTTGATTAATTAATAAAAAATTTAAGAAAATCACAAGAGTTAAAGTTTTTCACATAAGAATCTATATAGAAATATTCTATAGAATGAATGATATATAAAAAATGATTTCATACTCCTAAGCAAATCCAAGTAAATATTAGATTAAACACTAGACTTAATTATTAAGATAAATCTTTGTAACAAGTATTGTAAAATTAATCTAATAAAACTCACTTCAATAAAAATATATTACTTTTAAAATCATAGATTTTAATGAGTCAATTGAGTATCAACTTTATTAATAACAAGATAGTGAATTGGCATGAAATTCATGTGGTTTTCAATCATTTTATATATTATGTATTGATTATGTTGGATGTGGGAAGTCGATTCTATGAATCTAGATAAAAACTTTAGCCATTCAATTATGCAATCAATTGATATGAGAATTACTGACGACTTTAGGTAATTTAATGACATAATTTTACTATTTTTTCCTGGAAAATAACATTGCTCGAAAAATTCATATGAGCTTTTCTAAAATTCTTGCCACAACTTTCTACCTTCCTTCAAGCATTGCTATTCTCTTTAATAATCTTTTAACATGTTTTTACTTTTTTTTTTATTTTAAATTAATTTTTGTAATATTTTAATATACTGATGTTAAAAATAATTTTTTTAAAATAAAAAACATATTATTTTAATATATTTTCGAATAAAAAATACTTTAAAACACCTACTTTCACACTTCTAGATACCTCCAAAAATCATAACGCATTGCAAAGTTGCTTCTTTCTAACTAATATATATATATATATAAATAAAGCATGAACACAAACATCTATTTGCTTAAAATGCACATATGAAGTCCGATAATAATACAAATAAATTGCAAAGTGCATGCTACACAGGGAGATATGTAAAAGGAAAGTCTTCAGTCTTCTTCACATTATCGTCTCCATAGCCGTGCATGATAAGTTTTTTTAATAACGCAGCAAAAGCCAATAAGAAGAAGAAACGCAGTGTCGGGCTAATTTTGGCATTGCAGACAGTCCTCCACAAATTAACTAAACCTATTTTTAACTGTCTCGCCAAAATGTTCCAAAAGGGCATATCTGCCATTGCAGAACTCATCATTTTTGAAAAAAATAAAATAAGAGAGCTTTTCATTTTCCCGCACAGTGGAGGGGGGAGGTTGAAATTAACGGTTATTTTTTGAAGTTTTTTTTATTTAATAATATATTATTATATTATATTTAATATTAATATATTATAAAATAATATAAAAATTAAAATAAAAAATTATTATTTTTTTTAAAACACAAAAATAAAACAGGATAAGCAGACGGTATTCTCTCTCCGAGCAGAAAGTGACAAGCCAATGAGAAAGCCACACACATACAGAGAGTTACAGACGACACAGCAAAAACCTCAAATAGCAAAAAGCCACTGCCCACTAGTACTACTACTCCTACTACAAGTAAGTACTACAGTGCTCCTTTCATTTTTTACTTCTTCAACGACCAAGGTTGTCTTTCTTCTTCTCCTCCTTCCTCTTCAACAGTAAAAATTCCGGGAAAAATAATAAAAGAGAAAACAAAAAATAAAACCTCCACTTATTACATGTTACAAAGGCAAAAATCTTTTACCCTTTTCTCCAAAAAAACGACACCATTTCTGTTTTGTTTCTTTGCTTTCTTTCTGCTGTGAATAATAACCCATAGAGGGGGGAAAGGAAGAAAAAAAAGAAAGATGTTTCAGCGGTTGGGGACGATTGCTTTTCAAGTTTGGATCGGCAATACGGTGCCGTAAAAGGAGAGATCTCTGGGTGGTGATTTTTTTTTGGGTTTTGTGGATGAGACAGATCGTTTGGTGTGGAGCTCTGATCTCGAAAGGTTTATGCTTTTCTTGTGTTTGGGGGCTGTCTCATAAATAGACAAGATACAAGGAGGAGGATAACGATGTATCCTTCCTGGATATCGCTGTCCCTTGTGGGTTTTTCTCTATCTCTACATTTCACAAACAACAACCATTAAAAACCCGGAAAAAAAACTTTGTTGTTCTCTTTAGCAGTTCAAATCCTGGTTAAGGACGAGAGACTAGCTGGGTTTCGTTTACTTTTATGTTGGCTGTTTGATTTTTAGCAACTGATCTCCCCCAGCTGTGTATGTGTCTGTTTGTTTATGCCCTTGGTTTTCTTTTCTTTCTATAAGCTGCAAGAAAGTGTTGCTACTTTGGTGGATTTAGAGCTGCACAAAGTTGGTTCAAGGTATGATAACTTAAGTACAACAAGGTATCTGTGTTAGAAGAAAGAGCCACTTGGGAGGGTTTTGTCTGGAATCTTGTCGGGACTTAGAAATTTAGGAGCTTGAAGGGAAAAGAGCCCTTCTTTGGGTGATTGTTGGGTTGCAAATATATATTTGGTGGGTATCTGTGAAGTTGAATTTTGATGATGGCAATGTCCTGCAAGGATGGTAAGAATCCTATTAACATGGACAATGGCAAGTATGTCCGGTACACGCCTGAGCAGGTCGAAGCCCTGGAAAGGCTCTATCATGATTGCCCCAAACCCAGCTCCATTCGCCGCCAGCAGCTCATTAGGGAGTGCCCAATTCTCTCCAACATTGAGCCCAAACAAATCAAAGTTTGGTTCCAAAATAGAAGGTATGGTAGTAAAATATTGGTTTCCCAGCCAAGAAATCTTATTTTCGTTTCTTTAATTGTGTCTTGTATTTGTTAGTATTTTAAATTTTCATGCTTTGCTTGTATAAAAGAAAAGAAATGGAAAAGGCCTTTTCTCTATTGTACATGGCTTGATGCTCTCTTAACGGACAGTGTAATTTTTGAAATTTTTGGATTTGTTGTCTTTCCATAATCTTATTGTTAAATTCTCCTGCAATGCTTGTTATATTCTTCAGGTGCCGAGAGAAGCAAAGGAAAGAGGCGTCGCGCCTCCAAGCGGTGAATAGGAAGCTGACTGCAATGAACAAGCTTCTAATGGAGGAGAATGATAGGTTGCAGAAGCAGGTGTCGCAGCTTGTGTATGAGAATGGCTACTTTCGCCAGCATACCCAGAATGTGAGAATTTATATCTCTTTTCTTCCTGCTCCACATCTTTACATATTTGGTTATTGAAAATTTGCAAGGGAAAAACAAATTGAAATTTTGGAATTGCTGATAAGATTCAAGAAAATGCATTTCTTATTGCTATAACCTGTCAGCAATCAAGGGTTGTTATGTAAATGCCTTTCTTTTTGTTTGAAAAAGAATGTGTTATTTGTTTATTATTCAATTTTGTGGAAAATGAGATAAAAGAGGGGCTGGGTTGTTTTCCTACAGACAACGCTTGCTTCCAAAGATACAAGCTGTGAATCAGTGGTGACGAGCGGTCAACACCACCTGACACCTCAGCATCCGCCAAGGGATGCTAGTCCTGCAGGGTTAGTGGGGTTATGGTTGTTAGGTCCTTTTCTGTTATCGTGCTTTGTGACCACTTTTTTGGGTGTGTTACTGTGGAATATTGAATTCATGCTTTGTATTTTTTCCAGGCTTTTGTCCATCGCAGAAGAGACTTTAACAGAGTTTCTTTCAAAGGCCACTGGAACTGCTGTAGAGTGGGTCCAAATGCCTGGAATGAAGGTATCTCACAGTGTTTTTTTATTTTTTATTCTTATACATTTCATAAATGAAGAACTGTTCTCTCCTATAAAAAAAAATGCAAACTTTAATTATTTTATTTTATTTTTTTGTTATTATTTCGAATTGAAAGAAGAATATAAATATGGGCAAAGATAGAATTAAGTTGCTCTCCTTATTACAAGAATCTATGATGACTGGCTACTGAATGTTAGAACTTTCTATTGATTTTTTTTTCTTTACGAGGGTTTAATTTGGATTTCTTGATCTGATAGTACATACATTGTTCTTTGTCCTTGTTTAGCATTATGCTTGAATTCCACCAAATGCTTTTCACCTAGTTGGTTTTTACTAATCTGTTTCTTCTTTGTACTTTTGTTTTTTCAAATGTGTAGCCTGGTCCGGATTCCATTGGAATCGTTGCTATTTCTCATGGTTGTTCTGGTGTGGGAGCACGAGCCTGCGGCCTGGTGGGTCTTGAACCTACAAGGGTAAGTGCACTTTGTTTGCCATAACATTTTCCTACTCTGAGCTACCAACATTATGTTATATCATGTTCCTTGCAGGTTGCAGAAATCCTCAAGGATCGGCCATCGTGGTTTCGTGATTGCCGAGCTGTGGATGTGCTGAATGTGCTGCCCACTGCTAATGGGGGAACGATTGAGCTGCTTTACATGCAGGTAAGAAAATCATTATGCACTTCTCATTTCTGTTGGAACACTCCAGGTGCAATTATATAATTACTTCTGACTTTAATTGATGATATAGCTCTATGCGCCAACAACTTTGGCACCGGGTCGTGACTTCTGGTTGTTGCGTTATACTTCTGTTTTAGAAGATGGAAGCCTTGTGGTATGCTCCCAAACTCTTAGAATTTGTCATTCCTATTTTTGGAAATTCAGTAGACTTGGTATTCTGTGGTCATTGTCATACTCATGCAATATTCAGGTATGTGAGAGATCTCTGAAAAATACTCAAAATGGCCCGAGCATGCCACCAGTGCAGCATTTTGTGAGAGCAGAAATGCTACCAAGTGGGTATCTGGTACGGCCTTGTGAAGGTGGTGGTTCAATCATACACATAGTTGACCACATGGATTTGGAGGTAGGATGTGCTGGTACAGTGTTATTTTTTGGATGTACAATCTCAAGATTTTATTTGACCCAGATATAACTTGATTTCTGATTTCTTCAACTAGCCTTGGACTGTGCCTGAAGTGTTACGCCCGCTTTATGAATCCTCAACTGTACTTGCTCAAAAGACAACCATGGCGGTAAGCAATTTTTCTATTTTTTATGTCATGAACATTTAAAGGATGTCTGAAGCACCTGTATGGAATGGGTGATGCATTTGTAACTTCTCATTTTCAATAATGTATATCACTCCCAATCAGGCTCTACGCCAACTGAGGCAAATTGCTCAGGAAGCTTCTCAGTCTAGTGTGACCAACTGGGGCAGACGACCTGCAGCTTTACGAGCGTTGAGCCAGAGGTTGAGCAGGTAGATATCTTCTGTTGTTTGATGGTATCTGATTCAGTCCCTTAATGGTTATCTGCAAGTTAGAATCTAATGTAAACCTGGCAGGGGTTTTAATGAGGCTCTCAATGGATTTAGTGATGAGGGGTGGTCAATGATTGGAAATGACGGCATGGACGATGTTACTATCCTTGTGAACTCATCTCCTGACAAGTTGATGGGTTTAAATCTTTCCTTCTCCAATGGGTTTCCAGCTGTCAGCAGTGCAGTCCTGTGCGCTAAAGCATCAATGCTTTTACAGGCAGGGATACAAAATTGTTTCCTTTCTTTACAACACTTGGTAGCTTGTGTGCTATGTGTTTAGTTGCTGTAGAGCATTTGCTACTTCTAAGAGATATGTTTGTCTTTTCTATAACTTCAACGGTTAGGTTCTTGCAGTAGGGAATTGTGTTTTTTATACATAGTATGTCTACTTAAAATTGAAAACAATGAAAGGCTGACAATTTGTTTCTAATGAACTCATAGTTGAAATCTTCTTCCCTTCTTTATTCATGTGCCTTATAACTGTCGTTGTTTATCATCTTTTCCTCATGTTGTGCACTTTCCTTTTGCAGAATGTCCCTCCCGCAATCCTTCTCAGGTTCTTGCGGGAGCACAGGTCAGAGTGGGCAGATAACAATATCGATGCCTATGCAGCCGCAGCGGTTAAAGTCGGTCCTTGCAGTTTACAAGGGTCTAGAGTTGGAAATTTTGGCGGTCAAGTTATACTTCCACTTGCTCACACCGTGGAGCACGAAGAGGTGAATGATTTGATCTTACTTTTACAGCTGTTGGACAACACTTTATATCAGAAATTAAGCATGGCTTTTATCTTTATTATTTTCACATTTGTTTTGCTTCTGATAAATTGTGTGTGTTTATTAGTTCCTGGAGGTCATAAAACTAGAAGGGGTTTGCCATTCTCCTGAAGATGCAATAATGCCCAGAGATGTGTTTCTTTTGCAAGTAAGACCTTTCTTTTCATTGTTTTCTGTGTATCTCTCTTGCATCCAAATACATCAACAGCTTGTCCTATTAGGTAAGAGGATAAGTTATGTTTTCTTGTCCCTAGTTGGCAGGTAAGTTTTAAAATAAGGCTATGGAGAGAAGGAAATCACTGAGAATTCTCATATACTTTTGAAATGACCCACAATGTAGTTCTAGTTTGGAATGGACTACAGAATATGAAAGACAGAAATAGTTGTAAAAATCTCTCCCATTCACTTTTTGTGTTCAGATAGATATTAGTGGAAATCTGCTTTTCCTTCTGTCGAAAGATGACATAATGGTTTCGTAGCAGGAACAAGTTTATCAGGTAGAAGTGTAAAATGAAAATAAATTTTTGCCTTCCTGTTTTCAACCTTTTCTCTTCCAAAATATCTTTTTGAAGAGCTGAATTGCCAGTCACCAGGTTGGGTTTGTGTGTTATGAGCATCCTTAATTGTTTCTGGTCTGGGATTGCATGGTTTGATTCTTTTCTTTCTATTATCACTTGATGACATTTTTCTTTTTGGTTCTCCTTCATATTTTCTCCATTTATACTTTTCTGACAGCTCTGCTGTGGAATGGACGAGAATGCTGTTGGCACATGTGCTGAACTTATATTTGCTCCCATTGATGCTACTTTTGCTGATGACGCACCTCTTTTGCCTTCTGGTTTTCGCATCATTCCCCTTGATTCTGGGAAGGTTAGCTAATTGTTTCTTAAGAAGTTCATTTCTCCATGCCTATTTATTAACTTCTTTATTAATGCATTGAAAATGATGCAGGAAGCCTCCAGTCCAAATCGTACATTGGACCTCGCTTCTGCTCTTGAAGTTGGAGCTGGAAACAGAGCATCCAGTGATTTTTCTGCTAATTCTGGCTGCACAAGATCTGTAATGACAATCGCATTTGAATTTGCATTTGAGAGCCACATGCAAGAGCATGTAGCATCAATGGCTCGACAATATATCCGCAGCATTATATCTTCAGTTCAGAGGGTGGCTTTAGCACTATCTCCTTCTCATCAGGGTTCACAGGCTGGTCTTCGGTCACCACTGGGTACTCCTGAAGCACAGACACTTGCTCGTTGGATCTGCCAGAGCTACCGGTGTGTCAGTTGTTCCTTTCTATAGATGTTATCCGAATCAGAATTTGTCATTTTTTGACCTGGACGATAATCCACTGCATTCAGCTTAACAAGTCAATTTTATTAGCTGAGAGATGTTGCTGATGATTGAGTCGTTCTAATGCACATCTTCTCCTTCAAGAAATAAATTTATTTGCTGTCACTGAATTCTCTATTCTTTTTTTGCATGATTTAAAGTGATAATTAATTTGAATATCTTGAGAAAAGTCTTTCTGGATTCCAAGAGGATTTTCTCATTTCATATACAACAGTTGAAAATATATGTGGAGCTAAAAAGAATTGATGTTTTGTTTTGGTCAATAGGACAACTTCATTGATTTTCATGTGGATTTTAAAGCTTTTGTATAATCTATTAAGGCGAGTACATTCTCATGAAAATGTATTTCAAACTTGGACAGTAGAAATGTTTCATTGACTGAACACATTATCACTTTGTGGTCACAACTTTGCAGGAACTACTTGGGTGTGGAGCTACTCAAATCCAGCAGTGAAGGAAGTGAATCTATTCTGAAAACCTTGTGGCATCATTCAGATGCGATCATGTGCTGCTCATTGAAGGTGGGCACAACAACATGATATCCTGCTTTCCTTTTACCGTTAATGATATGAGTACTTGAATTATTAACATGAGAACCTACACAAACACGGTATTAAATTGAACAAAGCTATATCTGCTCATGAATGCTCCCAGTACCTTATAAAAGGAGGTGATACAAAGCAAATGTATCAACATGATGCTTTTAAAATACAGCAGATAGATGTCTGAATAAAGTGAAGTTATTGGAGTCTTATGTAAATGATATGTTCTGGATATATCTCTCTGTCATATTTATAAAATGCTGGAAAATGCTTTGAACCAACAGAATATTATAATCATTGCCCTAATCCAACAGTCAGTTTTTTATGCACATAATGCAAGCCAAATAAATATTTTTAGGTCCTTTGTTTAACATGCATCACTATTTTGCATTCAGATCTGAATAAAAATGTGATTATTATTCTGAAGTATCACCACAGTTCTATAGCTACCTTTTGCATTCATAGCAATTTGGTCTAAAACTTGGGTGATTTTTGCAGGCGCTGCCGGTCTTCACTTTTGCTAACCAAGCAGGACTTGACATGCTTGAGACAACCTTGGTCGCACTGCAAGACATAACTTTGGAAAAGATATTTGATGATCATGGAAGGAAAACTCTCTGCTCAGAATTCCCTCAGATTATGCAACAGGTTTACACTTCTCTCTTAAATCTGATTGAAGGAAAAATAGTTTCAGGTTATGTTGAGAAATTTATATTTATAAAATGCCACCACAAAGGGACAAAATAGTTACAATGCTTAGGAACAAGCCTTAGCTTTTATCCTTTTTTTCCCCTCTCATTTATCACAAGTAAAAACAAGAATCAGTGCCTATTTGGTGGTGTTGTGCTTTTACTTGCTTTGGTTCTTAAACTAGTGTTTAATTAAGGGAACGCTCCCTAGCCACTTTGGGTTGACCTCTCTAAATACACATTTTTAGGGCTCTTTTATATATATATATATATATATATTGAAAATCAAGCACAACCATACATGAGAACTTGATATCAAACTCATAGCAAATCTTTATTCAAATATAAGTTTATCCTACACAGACCTAACACATTTAAGCAAATGCACAATAATTAAAGTATCAATTTAATAATCATTGAACCATAATAGTTGTGTAAAAGTTATTCTGTCATAGAAGTACGTGCAGTAGTCTGAAAAATATAGTATTGCAGGAATGCTTGGGTGAATAGACTAGTTATCCTCCAGAAGTAAACCATCAGCTGTAACTGAGATATTAAAAATAAAAACTGTATTTCTTACTATAGTTCTCACAAAGTAAATGATGGAAAAATGTGAGTTACAAACTGTGATAATCTGATTCTTAGAGCTGCACAGGATATTATGCCAAAGAATTATTTCATTTTCTCTGGGCAGAACCCCCCCCCCCCCCCAAAGTTACTGTGGTGGGTGGTTTGGCCGATTCTATATGCATCACCTTATTTGTATTTATATTTCTCTTGCTAGGGTTTTACTTGTCTACAAGGTGGTATCTGTTTGTCAAGCATGGGCAGACCAGTCTCATACGAGAGAGCGGTGTCCTGGAAAGTGTTGAATGAAGAAGAAAATGCGCATTGTATCTGCTTTATGTTTATAAACTGGTCTTTTGTTTGAGACTTGAACCAGAATCTATTGGAGTGGCAAGTTAAGAGAGAGAACTCTTGATCGTCTTATTTTGCTGGCTTGTTCTTTTATCTATGACAGGTAAAACAGTGGAGTACTTAGTTCATTTGCTGTATTCTAAACTTCATTTGTGTGTGGGGTTCATTATCCTAGAGATGATTGATGTATCAATGAGACGATATAGTTGTTGGGGATCAGTTTGTTTGTGGCTGGTTTGGTCTTAACCTGGTCCGGTGCTAATTATCTGCAACTGAAACATGTCCAAGCAGATGTAGTCTGTCAAAGTCCGGTTTGTCTTGTGTTGCATACATGGATTGTTCTGTTGTAATAATTTATTTCCGGGGTACGTTATGAAGAGCAAAAGCAGGTTCTTTCTGCATCAGAGAATTATTGATGAACTATTGAACCTTTGAAAAAGCACAGGCTTAGGATAAGGGTTTTATCCTTGGTTGGGATTTTTATTGGTTAGTAGAAAGTTAACTGTTCCATTCTTAGATATATTTTCAGTGAAGCATTGGGAGGTCAAACCATTAGCATCAGGTTAATATGGTTGCAGAGGGATGAAATGCTAGGAGGGACGGGAAAGGGTGTAAATACTGATTATAGCACTCTTGTTTTGGTTTATTAAAGTTTTTCATCCAGGATCATTCTGGCGTAGGAGGCATATGTAGATTGGCCATTAGTCATTTTCTAACGGTTTTATTGATTTTGATAGTTGAGTTGAAGTTGGTTTTATTGATTTTTATAGTTGAGTTGAAGTGAAGTTTCATACAAAAACACTTAAGTTTCAAGGTGGGTGATACGATGCATTCATTAGCAGGTGGCTGGATTATTTCCAGAAGTACAGTGAATCATGAACTCCTTGTGTGTTGATAAATTTAATGCTGAGGTTATTGGCTTAATAATTCTAATTATCTCCGTAATATTAACTCCGTTCTGAGTCAATTCAGACGAAAACTTTCTTATGGTCGAGTGTTCGTTGTAGCAACGGAAGAGGGGTGCTGTGTTCCTAACTCTATTTTTTAGTTGCGTGTGTGCCACCTCTGATTGCATTACTAGCTGTTCATGCAGCATGGAAGAAAAAATGTGATATCAAAGAATGGCCCAGCCTTGTTCGCATGCCCAAAAGGAGTTTGACAGTAGATAATTAATTAACCGACTCAACAGCAGAAACTGCTATTTATCATGTGCAATGTACATGGTTTTCTCAGTTTCTTGACTGAAGAACAGGGCAAACACAGATGTAAAGTAACACAGTTTATTCTATTCATAACATTTAGTACATGAAACTGGGTTTTACACATCTTGCTGTTAGATATAAATGGTGGCAGTCCACAGCAAGATCTAAATCTAACTAAATCCAATTGTTCATACAGATGGCAAATTATGTTACCCTTGTAATTGGCCAGAGTTTGGCATCCAAAGCCAAGTGCTAGTCAAGGATTCATGTCATAGGGGTGGCAAACATAAGTGGCAGGAAGAAGAGAGGATTTGGAACAATCCTAAAACAGCCCTGATAAGAAGTTTTGATGGAAGTCATAAAATAGCTATAATAAAGGGTATAAGAGGTAGGAGAATCTGATCATCCGGCCACCTAGAGAAACCCTAGAGGGTAGATTAATAGAAGGTGGATAAAAACTGCCCAAGGGAAGAAAAATACTCCTTGGTTCAGAAGGATGGAACAGGTTTGGATCAACCCAAAAAAACATCGTAAGGTAACACGAAAGGTTGGTCCACAGCATAAACTGGTAAAAATATGTAACAACTGAAACCTGAAGTGGAGGCTGGAATTGTCATCCCAGATAAAGAATACTAGTGGGGTTTTGAAACGGCTTAAAGAGGAAGGAGAGGAAGAAAAAACAAAATCCTAAAGATTTCAAGGGCTAGTTAGAAAAGATGGGCGTTGATCATTTTTTCAAATTTAGATAATTCACGTCTCTTGTAATTGCTGCGATGCAGCTTGAACTCCTTGCAATCCCGCCCATCTTTTGAGCACCTTTAGGACTGATGGATTTGGCCCTTATCGCGCTTTTCTTCAAGATCGCCCTCATGGCCTCAGCTTGAGACAAAACTGGATAAGCCCTACCAAACTTGTTAAACCTCGCACAAGCACTCATATGTGCATTCAAAGCCTCCTCTTTGTGGCCTCCATTTTTCTCCATCTCTTCTTTCACTGCCTCAGCACACAACCCACATATCCACTTCCCCAGGAACTTGTTCCGAACACGGTCAATATACTCAGGGGTGAACTCTTCACTCATGCCACAACACTCACATTTGGCATCTTCAACCTCGGATATTGGTGGGAGATTGATATCAATTGCTTCTTTGCTTAGTTCAAAAGAGATATCGGATTTTGTTCGATGAAGATTGTCATTTGAGAGTCTTGGTGGCTTGGAGAAGGCGTTTGTCTTAGCGTAAGCGCTAGCAATAGACTCCCCATGTGGTGCCATATTGATCCACAATGATATAAATGTGACTCTTATATATAAGAAAAACAACAAAACCTTAACGAAGAGATGAGAAGTTGGTTCGGAGCTTTATAGAAAACAACTGAACAAAAGGCACTTCAAATAGGGTTAGAGAGATTGGAAGTGAAGAAACCTATCTAGGTGTAGAACAATAACTTGGAAGATTATGATCTCAAAGGTGGTATATAGAGGGTAAGAACAGGCACCATATTTATGATGGTTCACTTTTCTTCTTGGGAAACTCAGCAGTGAGTTTATGTGGATCTTGGTGACTCACACGTCAATGATCAAAGCAATCGTGAATAGTCATGATCACAGGTGGACTTTTCAAGAAAGTTCAGAAAAAAAAAGATGGTTCATAGCCATATGTAAGGAGCATCATTGTCATTTCAAGCAAAATGAAGATATTTTGTATTTCCAACTGCTTTTGCCTTTATTTTTTGATAGCTAATGAGGTATGAGAGGTGTGGGTGTTCCTCTACCATTGCTTTCTACAATTGGCTTAAGAAGTCGTTGGTGTCAACTAGAGGTTTTGCATGCAAATTCATGGCACTTCGTAATAGTACCTTCAAGGTTGAGGGTTCGTATTTGAACCAAAAAAAATCAGATTACACTCCATTTCTTAGTTTGTTCTGTAATTAGCTAGCTAGCCACACAACTACACATAGAAGTTAATCTGCTTTTGGTCGAATCACTTACTGGCACTGAAGCTTGTTTTGTTTGAAATGCAGCCCTGAGATTTTTGTTTTTCTCTTCATATATATAATGTAACCCACAAGGTCTAGCAGAAGTCGTAAAATACTTGAATTAAAATATGGGGATATCTTGAGTTTAAGTCCCACTCTTAGATAGCTAATTCTTTCTTGCACGCACTGGATGTGGAGCCTCACTTGAAAGAAACAAGATGGGGTTCTCATCAATCAAAAAACTGATGCAAAGTGGCGCAATCTGTCACTAATAGAAGACTCAGAAGAATACAAAGATACCCCACTACTTTTACACTATTTAATTTAAAACCTCATTTCCCATTACAGAATATAAATATTATGTTCGAATTTGAGATTTCTTATAGTGAACTTGCAAACTAAAAGAATTAGACGTGAACATGCTAAATAAATTTGTGTAACGAGAAGAGAGTAACCCTGTGGAAGTTCCCATTCAACCATTGTTTTTCCCTTCGAAAGTAGCAACACAAATGAATGCTCACATGTGGGTATGTTACAGCCATACACTTATGACTTAGCAATCTCCATTGATATGCAGAGAAGGGAGTCCTACATTACATACAGCAGCTGCTGATCTCACAACCAAACAATGACTTCACGAGCACCTAAACTGATGACTCTTTTGAGAGAGCGAGAGGTGGTTGAAGTTAGGTATGACAAAACGTTAGTGGTGATTAAATTTGCAGATTCACAGTTGAAAGAGAGAAAATGAGGCCTTTAAATGTGTGGGTTTTTTTATTTCTGGGCCGCTACTTTATAGTTTTAGCTTTTACATGGTGATGGATAGCTATAAGTTGATGGATATGCATGGCGTTGGCACCTCCTAGCTTGATTCTCTGTATGGATCTACTGTGAATAACGTGACTCTGTGTAAATATCTTGCCTTTTTAGAAAGGGAGAGATGCAGAATCGATCTTAAAAAATAA
>Ga0325403_1003720_pt1 | contig 14004 bp, 6 predicted proteins | sample PopdelMetagenome_19_FD_205665 | JGI IMG/M metagenome (GOLD analysis project Ga0325403, IMG submission 205665) | Populus deltoides microbial communities from Bellville, Georgia, United States - Xylem-PdKOR-R4 | ecosystem: Host-associated > Plants > Phyllosphere > Stem > Wood/Secondary xylem...
GAGGGAGTTCAATAAGGGTATGCCCAATGGAAGATACATCGGATCATGGTTAGCCCAAAAGTGGATATCAGCTACCAACCTACAAAAACTAGCCCACGCAGAGTCGCAGACTGAACTATTGCTTGAACCAGGTATATGCATGGACCAACCATGACCATGGAACCCATTGGGGTTGCTCTCTGTTGGGATTGTATTTTGTATTTGTATATCCCCTTTCTTTTCCTTGGTTAAAAAAAAAGAAGTCAAAACAAGGAGTGGTAAAATACTTTTTTTTTTTTAAAAAACCTCACCTAAGCGCATGATTGGAAGATATTAAATGTGAAAATGGCACTTAACGTAGTGTGATAGTTATTTTTCAATTGAGTTGTTGAGTTTTCGAGTCAATGTAATTAAATAACTATTTTAATTAAATATTAAATGGGTTTGTTGGCTGGAAGGGGAAAAAATTGCTATTTGTACAAAACAAATATACTACTACTATTTAATTTAACAATCTCAATTTTTATTTTATTTTATTTTGAATTTGTTTTCAGCAAACCTTAAATTATCCACATTTTAGAATTCCCTTAATCGTCAACAGTAGATACCTCAGCTATGATTTAAAAAACTCTGTTAAGTAGTTTTTGAAAGTTTATTAATGATTAATTTTTTAAAGTAGTTTTTGTTTAAAAATATATTAAAATTAAAAAAATTAAAATTCATTTTTCATATCAACAAATGATTCAAAACATAAAAATAATTAAATTTTCTTTAAACATTGTTTGAAATGCAATTTTAAAAAACACCTAAATTTATATTATTTGCTTTTTTTTCATCAAAACCACATAAATACATAAATACCCCTTTATGCCACTGCATACATCACGTTCTCCATTGGAGTATATGGCATTGGACACGTCACCTCCAAGTCAATCAGAAGCCTTCATGTCCGAGTCCATGACACAGAAAGAACAAATAATTTTAATCCAAGACACAGGTTTCAACTTTTTTTCTTTATGAGTATATTAAGATTATAAAAATATTTAAAAAGAAATAAATTTAATATTTTAATAAATTATATTCGTTAATATTTTAATTAATATGAATGTTTGGCTCAGTTTATATGCACCTCAATTAATTTTATGGTGCTTGTAAGTTTTATTAACTCTAAAATTTATAAAAAAATAAATTTAAGTTGTGAGATTTCCTCTGGCTTAAGTGCAAGTCCCTTTCTTCTATTATATTATAATGGTGGTTAATTAAATTGCTTCTCCGATTGCAAGTGCCCTGGCCTCCTAGTATATATATATATATAATATAATAGCTGCACATAGCACAAGAAACCACGCAAAAAAGTAGAAATGGCAGAGTTCTCAAAGTTGCTAGCCAAGACGGATATTCAGAAGAGACTCTCACTGCCTGCTTAGTGTTTCAAGCCTCTCCCATCTCTTAAAGGTAGCCATGGCCGATATTTTCCAGCAATAGATGAGAGTGGCTTTGTCTGGACCTTTCAATGCTCTACTCGCAAGAAAGGACACCCAAAGCCAGTTCTCTCAAAGGGTGGCTTGCATTCGTTCGCCACAAAGAGCTTAAAGTTGGGGACATGGCCAAGTTTTTCAAGGAGAAAGTCCGAAGTGGAGCAAGATGGCTGCATTCTTTCCAAGACGTCTCCAGCAGGAAAGCCGTTGGAATTGTGTAAGTCTTTTGTTGTTCTTGCTACAGCATTGTTTAAGAGTCAGTAGCTTCGTGTTTCTCTTCTATCTTTTTCTGAAGTAAGACTTTTATGTTCACCTGGTTTAGTAAATGGTATTTTCATTTATGTGATTTCACTTTTACAATTACCTTGTGATTGTTTTTTTTCTTACCTCAGGTAACCACAAAAATTGCTGATATGGAGCCGCCAAGTGACATGGCTAACACTTTGACACAAACGAATATTGCACATTGAATTAATTAACGAGTCAGTCAGAGGATCAGAATGAAAGACAGGAGTGGGGGTGGAAGTACTTGTAGAATGTGTACTGTCACTTGGGAGGGGTACAACAGGTGTAGAATGTGATGATAGACCAGGCTGCAGTGGTGAGGGATTGGTGTTTGTAGGTGAAGAGTCAGGGAAAGATAAGATAGCTGGAGTGAGGATCTCTGCTGGGGAATCACTGGTAAGGGAAGGTGTAGGGAAAAAGAATTTGGTTTCATCAAATACAACATGGGGTGTGACATATACATGTCCAGTTAGAGGATCAAGACACAAATACCTGCTGGGCTTGCAGGGTGTTCAGTGGGTCCGGGGATTAGTTGTGGTGCGCGTAAACTGGCCCGGACACCCCGGGTTACCAAAAAAAAGACACAAATATCCTTTATTCTGGAAGCTATACCCAAGAAAGACACACTGAAGAGATCGGTACTGCAACTTGTGACTATTATAGGGACGAATGAATGGATAACACAAGCAACCAAACACTCTAAAAGACTTGTACCCAGGCATTTTGTGAAAGAGAGTGTAATAAGGGCAATTATTATTTAGTACCTTACTTGGCATTCGGTTGATGAGGAAAGTGGCAGACTGGAATGCATATTGCCAAAACTGTAATGGTAATAAGGCGTGAGATAGTAAAGCCAAACCAGTTTCCACAACATGCTTGTGCTTCCTCTCTACTCTCCCATTCTGAGATGAAGTATAAGGGCAAGAGAACCGATGCAGGATGCCAGATTGTTGAAGAAAATTCATAAAGGATCGATATTCCCCACCATTGTTAGATTGTAGACATTTTATTTTTGCATCAAACTGATTTTCTATTAGAAGTTTGAACTGTTTGAAGATTGGGAGGGCTTGATCCTTGGTTTGCAGAGGATAGAACCATGTATAACGTGAATAGTCATCAAGAAAAAGGATGAAGTATTTTGCACCTGACGTAGACTTGACCATGACAGGTCCCCAGATATCAGTATGAATGAGTTCCAAAGGTTTGGAAGCACGGGAAGCTGAAAGATGAGTAGACAACTTGTGACTTTTAGACATTTAACAAGAAGAACAAACAGTGGAGCAAACAACAACTTTATTCCTTTCATAAGAAACATTACAACTTTGCATTAATTGAACTACAATGTCAGTCGCAGCATGGCCTAGTCGGTGATGCCAAAGTTCCACTTTATTATGAACAAGACTGAGTCTATGGGAATGAAAAGTAGAAGGATTATGAACTCCAACGTACGCCACTTTCTTGTTTCTGTGCAGCACTGGAAACTTATAAAGCTCATTCTCAAGTCTGCCTCGCACTAGCACCTTCTTCGTATGCAAGTCCTTCACAACGAAACTATTAGACCGAAACTCAATTAAGGCATTATTGTCTGAGCAGAATTTAGCAACACTGATCAGATTGGCTGAGATAAAAGGAACATGAAATACTTTTCTGAGCTGAAAAGAATGTGAATTAGAGACTAGCCGGTGAGAACCAGTGTTGGAAATGGATAGATGCTTACCATTACCAACTGTGACTCTCTTTGTGCCTGTGTAAGGTGCAGAGTTATTGAGGTTCCCTTTATTTTGAGTCAGATGATGACTTGCTCCAGAGTCAAGATACCAATCATCACCTGCAGGATTATGAGAAGATGCAACCATAGCAAGTATTGTGTTTTGATTTCCAGCAGAGGAAGTACCATTGTTTTGTGAGTTTTGATATGAGATATCAAATCGATGGTAACAAACATGAACAATATGACCAAACTTGCCACATAACTGACATTGTGGCTTTTCAGAGTTGGTTGAATTGTGTCTCTCATTATAACTATTCCTACCCACACGACTACGACCTCTGTAGGTGTAGTTGTTGGTATTTGAGATATGGCTTTGTCCTCGGCTGTCATTGTATTTTCTTCCACCACCTCTGTTATTAGAGGAAGAAGCATAACAAGCAAACATAGAGGAGACGTGATCAATTGAGCTTTGTTGCTCAAGACGATGCTCAAACGCTAGTAGCATACTATGAACTGCTTCAATAGAGATCTTGTCATCTTGAATGTTAATGGCAGTAACTACTGCATTATAGTCAGAACCAAGGCCTCCAAGGAGGTTCATTACCTGATCTTGTTCTGAAACAGGTTCTCCAATGGCTGCTAGATTGTTTGCAGCACCTTTAACCTTTATGATGTAATCTATCATGGATAGAGATCTTTTCTTCATGGATTGTAATTCAAGCCTGAGTTGCATGATTCTGGCTTTTGAGGAAGATGAAAAGGTTTTCTCCAAAGCATTCCATGTAGTGTGAGACGTATTGTAGGGTTTTCTCCAAAGCATTCCATGTAGTGTGAGACGTATTGTAGCCAATGATCTGTGCCATGATAGCTAGCGTGATAGATGAGTATATCCAGCTAAGAATCGTGCGATCTTATCTTCTCCAGGCGACAAATGATGGATTAATTACTCCCGGACTTAACTCCTTCTCTGGACAGATGGTTGTGCCATCTATGAAATCCTCAAATCCATTGGCAAAGACAACATTGTCAATTTGAGACCTCCATAAGACATAATTCGATCAATCAAGTTTCATAGGCAATGTATGATTAAGCATCTGATGAGTGGGGATGGACGCCATTGTTGTGCTTTGTCCAAAGCCAACCGGACCAGAGGTAGATGAAGATTGATTAAATGCAGAAGCCATGGCTAACAAGAGGAAGCTCTGATACTAAGATAGAATTTGAGAATATTAATCTCTGTTTCTCTGCATTATTAAGAGTATAGATAACCATATATATATATATGTGTGTGTGTGTGTGTGTGTGTGCAAACTGTTACAAGAAGACGACTTAACTACCAGCACAACTGGCTTAACTAATATAACTACCTAACTAACTTTCTGTTATAACTAATGTCGTACCCTCGCGAGAGCTCAACGTCGCGGCGACCCTTCCTTGTGGCAAGGGATTGATGTCGGGGTCTTTGTTTTGTGAAAAAAAGAGTCGCCACCTAGTATTATGGTCACTAGGAAACCTAACTGGTTTTTCAGAGATTCTAAGGCAAGGGACTGGTTGCGTAAAGGGAAGGTTTTAGCACCCCTAGTACGCCCTACCTAAGGTAAGCTGCTTGGTGTTTGGTTTGCCTATAATTGCTATGATGTTGATGTTCTCTAATCCCATCATTTCCCTAGGAGAAGTCTGCAATGATGTACGAACTTGGGTTCCAAGTTTTAAGGGAAAGAACCCTTGGCCAATACAGATCATACCTTTAGATATGTCTATAGAGTGCCAAAGAGAAACAGAGCAGATCTTTTAAAGTCTATGCTTGATTTGAAATAAATTCAGAATTTATGAATTTAGAGACATCTGAGATAGAAATCTGAGGAGATTCAATGAGCTTAAGAGCTCATTTTCCCTTAGTATTTCAAGTGTTCGTGACTCGTAAATCGCAAGGAAGATAAACAAGAAAGACTAAGTTAGAAATCCAAGGAAATTCAAGGTGCTTTAAAAGCCTATTTTTGCCTTAGTATTTCATACTTTCATGACTCACAAATTGTGGAATCAAAATTTGAAATGTCCCTAATTATGATTGAGGCTTCTTTTAAGGATGTGCAATTAAATTGTTCTAAAAAACATTTTAGGCATAAATCTGCCCTTATGTTAAAAATAAACAAGTTGTATTTCTATTAACAATATTTTGGACATTTACCTTTCATAGGTTTATTTGCCCTTATATTATTAAGGGATAATGACTTGTTATTCCTAAAAAATATTTTGATATTTACCCCTTGAGGGCTTCTTTATCCAAATATTAATAGTGAACAATGACGAATTATTCCCAATAATATTTTGAATATTAACCCCTTTGGGGTTTCTTTATCCAAACGTTTGTAGTGAATAATAACGAATTATTTCTAATAATATTTTGGATATTTACACCGTTGGGATTTCTTTATCTAAACATTAATAGTGAATAAAGAAGAATTATTCCTAATAATATTTTAGATATTTACCTCCTTTGGGATTTTCTTTATCCAAACATTAATAGTGAATAAAGACGAATTCCTTAAAAAGAAGATTTTTGTATTTTTTTGGAATATTGGCCAATCTTTTTTGGAATTTTACAAACATGTTGTAAAATCCAGAAATGCAAGAAAATAATTTTTTTGTTGTGTTTAAGAAATCCATGCAAAAACACGTTTTTGAAACTTCAAATATTTTTAATTAATTAAAAAAAATTAAAAATATATTAAGATATTGGCCGTATGCAACATTCAAGAAAACATTTTTATTATAATCAAAATACAAGCATCACAGTAAACACAATTAAAATGACAAACCGTCACATATATTTCATAAAAACTTAGACAGTGCATGTAAAACAAAGCAGGAGGAACCCGTAAAGAAAGTCATCCAAAGCCAAATCTCATCAAAACAGAATCGGTCTATCAACTCAAAGCCCCAAACATAGCATGGCCATCATTTCAACAGAAAGGAGTAAGTCATGTACACATGGAAGCTAAACATTTGAAAACCAAAACTATAACAGAAAACGTTGCTTCCGCCCACCCCTTTTTCTAATCTCTGACACTGCCATACTCATTTCATGAAAACGGAAAGCACGCCTTTATATCATGTATACCACAGACTAAAAACCATAAAAAAAAAACATCATGGTCGGCTATCCTTTCTCCAGCGGGCAGAAAAGGGACGGGAAAAAATATGAACTTCCCTAGACATGCCAATGTTGCTTCAAGTAAAAAAAGGGACTTTCTTTGTGTTTTCTTTATCCTCTGGACAGAAGACATTTAGGAGCACGTACAACCCCTCCTATACATAAACTTAAAACCAAGGAGGCACCCGAACAGAGGAAAAAGTGGGGAGGGTCTTTGAAGTTCATGGTTTCTCGCAGTAGGGGGATAAGGAAAGAAAATGCCTTTAACCTAAACAATAAGCTAAACTCAAAGCCCTGAAGGACTAATTAGTGGGCGAGCATATAAACTGTATCCACACAGAGACCACATGTTCAGAGCAAAGGGAAAAACAGGCTTGGAACAGAACAAACCAACAGATGCGTAGTTTGAATATAACAGAAACTGGTAGCTATATCTGCAGATGCTACTGGGCCATGAACTCACAGTCTCTCGCAGCAATAAACCAAAACCAAAAAGCATACAGCCTTAACGTAAGATCAAGAAAAAACACAGCTGTGACGTAGACAAATAAATCCGAACTATAAAGCCTGGCAGTGACAGTGGGCAAGCACAATACTTTTGTTCAAACCACAATAAAACTGAACATCTAGCAAAAACCATAAAACAAGTTTTGGGAAACAACCACACAACAAATGCCAAGCTTAAATAATAGCAAAGAAGTGGAAGACTAGGAACTATACCTGCCTATGCTGCTGGTTCAAATGCAGAAAATGAGGTGCAGGCAGGTGAAAACCTTTGCTTTTCTGCCTCTGAAACTAAAGAAAAGCCTTCCTCTTTTTGCCGTTAAGAGTTTTTAGAAAACCCGTAGATTTGGTGAACTCTTTTTCGACAATGCAGGATAGACCGGGGATGATTTTTCCCTTTCGTTCTCTTTGTTTATCTATGCTAGCTCTCTCTGTTTTTTTACTCTTCCCTCTGCCTTCTTTCCGTTTCTCTCTTTTGTTTCCCCTCTTTTTTCTCTCTGTCTTTAAACTCTCTCTGTCTCTTTCTTTTCTCTTTTTTTCTTCCCCTTTTTTCGCTGCTTAGCCCCATATATATAGCAGAGCAAAACACTTGGAGGCTAATCCTGAAACCCCTCTCATCCCAGCCGTCTGTGTTAGGGATGGAATTCCAACCATTAGATGATGGCGAGGCTCCCTCTGCGTGACTGCGCGCGTCCTCTTCCCCAGCTGGCACTGGAGGTACAATGCCGTTTCCTCTCGCAGCTGCCATCCTAGCGTGAAAAGGGGGACTGTTTTCTGCAGTGCAAGGACAGGAGAAAAAAAAAGAAAATGGCAGGAAACGGCTGCAGAGGAGGGAAAAGGTTGCAGATGGGGGTATAGTACCAAACTCATTAATTCAAAATAGGGCTGTTTTAAAACGGCGCCGCCTGGCTTCCCCGGCTGAAGAAAGGAAAAACAAATGCACATTAATGTGTAAAAGCATGATGGCGTCGTTTGTTGTCGAAACGCAAGGCAAACGTAAACACAGCGGCAGCCACGTAATTCATGGTTGTAGATTTCTGTCATTTGCTGATCCTATCCCGTTTTCTATTCCAGCCAAATTTCTTCCAATTTATATCGGCAATTAACTCCTTTATTTCAGTCTTTTTTTTTTCAATTCAGTCCTGCAAACCTGGGGGCAAATTAAACCCTTCTTGCGGCAGAATTTTTTTTGCTGTAGAAATTTTTCGGTAGAATTTTCGCTTCCTCAGTAGATATTCAAACGTGAATATTTTAAGCTTTTGATATCGAAATCCAGCGATTTGAAAGCCCAAACATCTATGCGTCCAAGACTACAATTTTGATGAAGGATTCGAAGTGAGAAAACATTTTTTTTTAAAACAACAGAAAGTAGTAGCAATCTGGTTGGTAAAAAAAAGGTCTCCCTTAGCAAGTATGGCTTAAAAATGAGTAACAACAACTAACTTTCTGTTATGTGCAACTAACTATAACTAACTTGCTATTTACATATTTCTGTTATGTGTAACTAACTGTAACTAACTTGCTATTTACATAACAGACTCTTCCTCTTTCATCGTTGGTTTATCAGTTGGTTTATCAATTATTTGATCGAATATACGGAGAGAAACAAGAGACAAGATTTTTTAATATACGGAGTGAATTATGACTCAATTGTTTATGATTTGATTCATGTTCAGAAATAAATACTTAGAATTCCTGTACAGTCTATTCCTTCTACAAGGAGCCAATTTAAAAAAAGAGTTGGGAATAATTTAAGAATGGCAGATGCCTGTATTGTCCTCTCCCGTAATGACTAATTGAGAATTTACAGCAGGTGCCACCTCAATCGTAGCCTTTCATGTCTGACTCGTGTATAGAAGACATTGATAGTAAACTGATAGTACACAATATATCAAAAACAGATGTAATGATTTCGACAGCAATCAACACAGTGATGAGCCACTCCAAAAAGTCTGATTTCCTGAAGAAAGCGAATATTATGCTGCAAAGACATCACCGTAACACTTCGGTTAGAGCAGCCTAGCAGCAAGAGCGCAACATAATCACCTGAATTTCTAACAAAGAAAGTACCTCAAAAACTTCAGCTTAAGATCAAGACTTGCAAATGTCCGAGTTAATTCAAATTCATCTCTGAGATATTCCCATATATGAGCATACTTGCATCTTTCCAAGCTATGTCTCGTCTGTTGAAACCATTAAGTATTTTTGGAGTTAGAGTGCGTTCATAACAAATGAAACAGTAAAAACAGAGAGAAAAGGAACAGAGACTGAATTTGCCATCCCTGGTTAAATAAGAAATTAACTTTATGAGCAGCAAGAGCGCAACATAATCACCTGAATTTCTAACAAAGAAAGTACCTCGAAAACTTCAGCTTAAGATCAAGACTTGCAAATCTCCGAGTTAATTCAAATTCATCTCTGAGATATTCCCATATATGAGCATACTTGCATCTTTCCAAGCTATGTCTCGTCTGTTGAAACCATTAAGTATTTTTGGAGTTAGAGTGCGTTCATAACAAATGAAACAGTAAAAACAGAGAGAAAAGGAACAGAGACTGAATTTGCCATCCCTGGTTAAATAAGAAATTAACTTTATGATGAGAACGTTTCTTTGTTTATTTCCAGTTTTGGGTGGACCTTGAAATGTCTGCTTTGGTTGGCCCTGGCACTAGCAAGTATAGAGACTAAGCAACAACCACAGTGCATTGACCAGCAAATGGATGCAGCTTTCAAAATCTCTGGCCCTCCTTCCTTCTTCTTGTTATATATCTTGCCGTATAGCCCATCCTCACCAAACCCCAGTCCTGCCATGTCCCAAGGTTGGATTGGCCCAGAAGGTTCTTGAGCTAGTTAAAAAGTGTGCCATTCAGGATGCATTTGGATTGTTGTGAATTATTAGGTTTTTAACGAGCCATCCTCTTTCATGGCATCTGCTCTCTTGGTCTCTACCTAAATCAACTCATAGTTTTCCGTTAGCAAATTGTTCGTCTTTCATATTTGTAATTTATAAATACCAACACTCATGAAAGTTGCTCTCCTAAATGCGCCAAGCTAATTTACATTAAATGTGTTCTTGAGATGACTCGAAAAAAAAAAAACAATTTTAATTAACATATAATTTAACTAAAAAATACCGTGATAAAAAAAGTAGGACTACAAATAAACAGTGTATAGTGAAAAAAAAGAAATCAAGATTGCACAAGTCCAAGATTATATCTAAACTGTACAGAGAATTTTAATTTTGATAAATTCTAAATTTCAATAATTATGATGTGAATAGTATAAAAACTATTTAAATAGTAAGTTAAACCGACCTGGATTCTAAAGGACAATGAAAAATTTCAATAATTACTGTTTACTCTTTATAATAAAGAACAATGAACTTGCCATTGAGGATAATATTGTAAGCCTTCCTTTTGTTGTTGTTGCTACAGTATTGTTGAAGACTCAGTAGCTTCGTGTTTCTCTTCTATTTTTTTTCTGAGCTAAGCCATTTCTGTTTACTTGGTTAGGTAAATAGTATTTTCATTTCTGTGATTTCACTTTTAACAGATGCCTTGCAATTTTTTTTTACCTCAATTTACCACAAAAATTGCTGATATGGAGCGGCCAAGTTGCATGGCTAACACTTTTTTTATATATTATTATTAAAGTGTCAGTTTTTTTTTTCCACGTAGAATAATCACATAAATTTTAAAATTAATAATTATATAAATTTTTAGTAGTTTTAAGATTTATAAAACTCAAACTAATTATTTTTAAAAAATAAATTTAAAATCTAATCAGTAATTTTCACCCTAAACTTTTAACAGAATATTGCACATTGAATTAATTAGCGAGGGAATCATTATTTGATCGAATAAGAGAAACCAGAGACTAGATTTTAACAAACAGCGTTGTTTGGGAGTAAGCTTAACGACAGATTAACTGAAAAACTAGAATTTATTGACATTTGTTTTTTTTTACAGATAAAATATTAGTGTAAATATTAATAAAAATTTATATAGGTAAAACTCTTAAATATATTAGTGTACTTGCCAGTTGATTATTTTATTAGCCACAACCATCTTTACTTATCGAATCTAACGGTCGAAAACAGAAGACAACCTTTTATTCCCGAGGGGGGTTGGTTTGGTTGTTAGATAAGGTATCTCTCTCTTTTTGACTTGACGCTTTCTATTTTTTCATCTCTCCCCTTTCATCTCAATATCAATAGAACTCAATCTCTCATGACTTTTTCAGCCACTGTAATATTTGGTTTATCAATTTTCATGTTATGATTCAGATTTTATTAAAGATTTTTTATTTTAAGTAAGTAAATCTATCCTTTTTAATTTGAATACAATTTATTTATTTTTTTGCATATTTTTGTAATATATATATATATATATATATATTTTTGTATTTACTTATTTTATAGTTTTTTCTCAAATAAATTTGTTGTATGGATTTATGATTTGTATATGCTAGGGTTTATTTTAAATTTTATAAAATTGTATTTGTTTGTAAATTGATGAAACTTATGTCGAATTACTGACTTGGGTGTTTTGTGATGAAATAAATAATAGCTTATTTAACGAATCCGTTTTATATTTTGTCAATTTTATTGCTGAGTAGTAATTTTTGGTAAAAATGTATAAATTTATATTTATATAGATAATTGATAATGAATTGAGAGAAGTATTAAAATAAATTGAATAAGCTTGAGCTAAACCAATATTTTTACAAATTTATTTAGTTAACATAGTTAATTAATATATGTTGTCATCATTCTTTTATATTGGTTCGATAGAAGTAATAAATTATCGTTCATGGATATATCGAGGTTCACCCCAAGGGTTGTGGAGAATGAATTATTGTAATGAGGTTTAAAGTTTTATTAATTACGCAATATCTAATCCGAGAAATATTAGTGAAAGCGGTATTAGATGTTCATGCAAGAGGTGCAAAGATAAAATATTTCTTTATCCAAATATTGTAATGATGTATCTTCTGCAAAAAAAAAAAGGTTCATGAAGAAATGCTTGTGTTGGTATGAACAAAGAGAACCATGTGTTTCTCACGAGACCATGATAGAAAGAATGGTTGGGTCAACTTCTAGTGCTAGCAAATTGCATAGAATTGTAGATGACAATAGTAATCCTTATAGGAATATGATTATGGATGCAATGAGAATGAATCAGGGTTGTGTTGGTCAATGTCCAATCGAAGATAAAGAACTAAATGCAAATGTCGCTAGGTTTTTTTTATATATATTTTAAAAGATTCCGGCGAACTATTATGAGATAGTTACACAAATCAAATTAAATTATCGGTCGTTGCACATATATTCTAACCGTTGGATGCTCGTAATTGATCCCGAGCACTTAATCCTTAAAGTTCACGACCTTGTTAGATCAAAGAATAAAAGAACGTACAACTCATCTCAATGAAAAATATGAAGGACTCTCTGTGGATTATGAAGAAATTCACCAAATGGTAATGGATATGAGATCATAAATGGGTGGTACATGTGCACTTTCTTATTGGTCTCACGATCCTGGAGACGACCAGTCTCCTCCTCCTCCTCCTCCAGCATCGTTTCTATTTTAGTTTTATTGTATTTGAATATATAAATTTATAATAAATATTTGATTTTGATATTAAGATAATTGATTTGTAAATATTTGAATTTTATATTAATTTAATTTTTAAAATTATTTTCTATTTTTGCTTAATACATTTAAAAAAAAAGTATTTTCAAATTATTACTGATGAGGTTACCGATAAATTTATTCCATCAGTATATTCCAAGGACTTGGAAAAGATTTATTGCAAATTTTAATTTTACTGTTAACTCACTGACAGAATTAGTCTGTCGGTATATTCTATAAAGTTAAAAAAAATCATTGCAAATGATATTGTAACTTAGTGATAGAATTACACATGGTTCTCCTATCAACGATATGCTAAATAGTACTAAGAGAATTACCGATAAACTGAAACAGGTAATTTTTTTGGTGTTTATAGTTCATCTATAATGCTATCGGTAAATTTATTAGCGGTAGATTTACCAACAAACCAAATTTATTAACATTTGTTTTTTTTTTTATGTTTTTCATTTATGATTTTATTAATAAAATAATCACAAATAAAATATTAGCATAAATATTAATAAAAATTATATAGGTAAAACTCTTAAATAATATGTTAATGTCCTTGCCATCAAAGCCAATTGATTATTTTATTAGCAACAACCATCTTTACTTATCGAATCTAATGGTCGAAAAAAGAAGACAACCTTTTATTCCAGAGGTGATCGTCAAAATTCAGGGGGGAGGGGGTGTTGAGGGAGTTTTTTTTTTTCTTCTTATATTGGAAAATTTGACTACGTGATATTATTCCTCTCTCTATGTTTACAAGATACAATAGCAAGATAGATAAAAAAAGAAATAGATAAATTTAAAATAATATCATCCTTTAAAGAAATAGATAAAAATTCATCCCTTCCTCTCTTTATGTAATTACTGTTTTAAAAATAATTTTTTTAAAAAATGTTCCTAGTTGTAATTTTATAAGGTAAGTTTTTAAAATATATTTTTGGTTAAAATTATTATAGGATAGATTTTTATATGTAAAATAATAAAAAAAACAGATGATTTTAGCTTTTATAAAATTAAAGTTTAAAACACAATATAAAAAAATATTATTATTTAAATAAAAAGGAGATCTCTCTAGAATAAATAAAACAAGATTTCAACGTCAATCACGCAAACATCCTTAACATTATTCGAGAGGGCATGCATGCTGTATATAATAAATAAACAAGAAACTTCACGGGACTGGCTAGGTATGAATTGAACGAAAATGAATGTTCAGGTGCTTACAACTATCATTTGGTCCTGTCATCCTAA
>Ga0325403_1003722_pt1 | contig 13998 bp, 13 predicted proteins | sample PopdelMetagenome_19_FD_205665 | JGI IMG/M metagenome (GOLD analysis project Ga0325403, IMG submission 205665) | Populus deltoides microbial communities from Bellville, Georgia, United States - Xylem-PdKOR-R4 | ecosystem: Host-associated > Plants > Phyllosphere > Stem > Wood/Secondary xylem...
CCCCGCGGTAGGCGGCGTACTGCTCGCGGGCCAGGTGGTGGAGCGCCGGGTCGCGCAGGGCGTGGGTGGTCACCTCGAAGAGGGCCAGCTGGCGCTCGGCCGGCAGGGCGGCCAGGCGCCGGTGGAGCGCCTCCAGCCCTCCGTCGTGTCGGCCGTCCGCCGCGTGCTGCCCGGCGGGGGCCAGGGCCTGCGAGCGGACCTGGTCGAGGAGGGCGGCGACGACGGCGGCCAGCAGGGCGCGCTTGTCGCGGAACCAGTAGTGCACTGCCCCCAGGGGGAGGCCGGCCTCGGCCGCGATGCGACGGGTGGTGGCTGCCGCGACGCCCTCGCGCTCCACGACGCGCACGGCGGCGTCGACGAGGGCGGTGCGCGTGCCCTCCCCGCGCAGGCCGCCGCTGGGCCGGTCGCGCCCGGAGGAGGTGGTGTCCACGCGGCCACGGTAGCGTCTCGCTGGTCGCACGTCCTGGTCATCTGACCAAGCCGCACCGGTCACACAGAGGAGGCAGGTCGTGAGCACCGAGCAGGAGCGTCCGGTCCAGGAGCCGGGCGTCGTCGTCGTCCCGGCCTCGCCCGCCGACCTCACCGAGGCGGCCGCGCTGCTGGCCGCCGCGTTCGAGCACGAGCCGCAGGTGGGTGCCCTGCTCCAGCACCGGGCTCCGCTCCGCCGCCGGGCTGAGCACCTCTACCGGGCGCTGCTCGCCGCGGGCCCGCTGCGGCGGGGGACCGTCGACGCCGCCCGCGACCCGTCCGACGGGCGGCTGCTGGGTGTCGCGCTGTGGGTGGAGCCGCGGCGGGGCGGGGCGCTCCTCGAGCCCGCTCGCGCCGCTGCCGGGCTCCTGCGCGGGCTGCCCGACCACCTGCGGGCCTTCCGCGGCATCGACCCGCGCCACCCGCTGGGGGTGCTCGGCGCCTTCGAGCGCGCTCGCCCGCGGGTGCCGCACTGGTACCTGGAGGCCGTCGGCGTCGCCCCCGCCGGGCAGGGGCGCGGGGTCGGCGGCGCGCTGCTGCGCCACCGCCTGGCCCTGGCCGACGCGGCGGGGGAGCCCGCCTACCTGGAGTCGTCCTCCCCCCGCACGGGGGCGCTGTACCGGCGGCTGGGCTTCGTGCCCCTGGGGCCGGTACGGGCCTTCGCCGACGGCAGCGGGCCCGTGGACATGTGGCGCCCGGTCACGCCCCCGTGAACGTCAGGACCAGCAGCACGACGTTCAGGGCGATGACGGCGCCCACGGCGAGCCACGCCAGCACGCGCACCGGGCGTCCGTCGGCGAAGGGCCCCATGAGGGCGCTGTCGCCGGTGAAGCGCAGCAGCGGCACCAGCACGAAGGGGATGCCGAAGCTCAGCACCACCTGGCTGAGCACGAGCGCCTGCGTTGGGTCGACCCCCACCACCAGCAGCGCGATGGCGGGCGCGAGCGTCAGCAGGCGGCGCACCAGCAGCGGCGGGGTGCGGTGCAGCATCCCCTCCCAGATGACGGCGCCGGCCTGGGAGCCGACCGACGTCGACGCCAGCCCCGACGCGAGCAGCCCGATGGCGAACAGCAGCCCGACCGCCGGCCCCAGCGAGGCGACGACGGCGGCGTGCGCGCCCTCGAGGGTGTCGGTGCCCTCCACGCCGCGCAGGCTGGTGGCCGCGAGCTGCAGCATCGAGATGTTCACGACGCCCGCCACGAGCAGCGCGGCGACGACGTCGGTGCGCGTGGCCCGCAGCACCCGGGGGACCCGCGCGGCGGGCACGTGCCCGTGGTGGTCGCGGGCGAGGGCGGAGTGCAGGTAGATCGCGTGCGGCATCACGGTGGCGCCGAGCATGCTGGCCGCCAGCAGCACCGTGCCGGCGCCCTCGAAGCGGGGCACCAGGCCCGCGGCGGCCTCGGCCGGGTCGGGCGGCGCCACGAACAGCCCCGCCACGAAGCCCACGGCGATGACCCCGAGCATCCCGATGACGACGGCCTCGAACCGGCGCACCCCGCGGCGCCCGTGCAGGGCCAGCACCGCCGTCGACACCGCGCCGGTGACCACGCCGCCCAGCCACAGCGGGAGCCCGAAGAGCAGGTTCAGCGCCACCGCCCCGCCGATGACCTCGGCGACGTCGGTGGCGACCGCCACCGCCTGCGCCTGCCCGAAGAAGGCGAACCGGCCGGGGCGGCTGAGCCTGTCGCGCAGGTGCTCCGGGACGGTGCGCCCGGTGACCACCCCCAGCTTGGCGGACAGGTACTGCACCAGCACGGCCATGGCGTTGGCCACGACCAGCACCCACAGCAGCAGGTACCCGTGCTGGGCGCCCGCGGTGAGGTTGGCGGCGACGTTGCCCGGGTCGACGTAGGCGATCGCCGCGACGAAGGCCGGGCCGAGGAGGGGGAGCAGGCCCCGCTCCGGGGAGGGTCCCGCGGGACGCGCCCGCCCGTCCTGCGCGGTGGCGGGCGGTGTCGTCACCCGGTCAGCGTGCCACAGGGTTTCGGTCGACCGAAATCCGACGCGCCGACAGGCCCCCGACCCCGGTGGTCGCCGCCTCGCAGGGCTCGCGGGCGTCGAAGGGACCGGTCACCGCGCTCAGCGGCGGGACGCCGATGCGCCGGCGCAGCGCCCGGCGGCGCAGCACCCGCGCCTCGACGGCCACACCCGTGCGCACCACCAGGACGCCCAGCAGGGCCCCGGCGAGCAGGTCGCTGAACCAGTGGAAGCCGAGGTACAGCGAGACGGCGGTCATCACCGTGCTCGGCACGAGGACCACGACCAGGGCGGTCGAGCGCCGGACCGGGCGCTGCCGGGCGCGCGCCACCAGGACCACCAGCAGCGCGGCCGCCGAGGCGGCGTTGGCGCCGTGCCCCGACGGGAAGGCCTGGCCGCCGACCGTGAACAGCGAGGGGTCGCCGCTGATGGCGAGGCCGCGGGCCAGGGAGAACTTGGCCACGGCGATGACGACGTTCATCACCAAGATCGTGCCGATCACCATCCACAGCGACGACCAGCTGCGCCGGTTCCGGCAGGCCCACAGCGCGGCCGCGACGACCAGCGGCGTGACCAGCCAGCGCTGGCCGGTGTGGTCGAGCACGTGGGCGGCCACGAGATCGGGACCGGTGTGGGGCAGCGAGGCCATCGCGGCGTGGACCCGCGGGTCCACGACGGTGGTGAGGGCGCCGCCGAGCAGCAGGTCGAGCAGGACGCCGACCAGCGCGACGGACGCCACCAGGTGCCAGCGGGACGCCAGCCAGCACGCCACGGCCTCGCGCCGCGACGCCGTCCGCGGCGCGGGCGCGGTGGCCGCGGAGGTCCGGCGCAGGGGCCCCCCGGGCACGCCCAGGTGCAGCTGGTCGGTGGTCACCCCTCCTTGTTACCGCTTTCACATGAACGGAGCCTGTCGGTTCCCGTCGCTGAGCGTCACGATCACGCAACGATGGAGCGCCGGGGCGCGCGTCAGCCGAGGACCGCGGCCCCGCCGGCGGCGCTCACGACCACGCCGTCGTCCCGGACCACCGCTCCGGTGAGCTCGAGGCCGAGGGGCAGGCCGTCCAGGGGCGCGGTGAACGCGAGCCCGTCGCTCAGCCCCTGCAGGACCCTCCGGGAGAGCCTGTCGAGCAGCACCACCCCCGTGTCCAGCGACGTCGGGACCGCACGCAGCTCGGAGCCCCCGCCCGCGGCGGCCCCCACCTCGAGGGCGACCAGACCCGACAGCGCCACCTCGCGCCCGAGGACCTCGGCGGAGGTCGTGACCCGCAGCTGCTCGCCGGCCGGGGCCACCTGCAGCGGCGGGTCCTGCTCGGCCAGGAGGGCGTCGAGCTCCGGGTAGGCCAGCAGCACCTCCGCGGTCGAGGAGGCCACCCGCACCTGCGGGGCGCCCCCGAGGACGTCGCGCAGCGGCACGTCCACGTCGCGCAGGTCGGCGCGCACCTCGGCCAGCCGGGGACCCTCCGTGGGCACGTCGCGCGCCACCACGCGCACCCGCGGGTACCGGCCCGCCAGCGCCTGCGGCACGAACCAGGCGCCGCCGACCGCCACGTCGACGCCCCCGGCCGCGCCGGTCTGCTGCGCCACCACCCGGGCCACCCGCTCCTGCGCCGCGTCGCGCACCGCGCCGTCGACCACCGGGGCCGCCACCACCGCGCCCCCGGCCAGCACCCCCAGCACCACCACGACGGCCAGCAGGCCCCGCAGCCCCCGCCGACGACGCCGGTGCACCCGCCCGGGCGGCTGCCGCGGGTCGGGAGGCCGCTGGTCGGGGGTCGCCACCACGCCCCGATCGTGCCCGGGCCCTAGCCTCGCCGCCATGCCGCACCTGCTCGACGTCCTCCTCGGCCGCGCCCGCCCCACCGGCGGCGAGGCGGAGGCGCTCGCGGCCTGCCTGCACAGCCCGCTGTGGGTGGCCGGCGTGCTGGACGCCGCGCCGTACCCCGACGTCGAGGCCCTCCTGGAGCAGGCCGACGCCGCGGCGAGGGCCCTGCCCGCCGAGGCGGTGCTGGCGGCGCTCGCCACCCACCCGCGCCTGGGCGAGGACGTGCCCGGCGACGGGCCCCACGAGTGCATGTGCCGCCTGGAGCAGTCGTCCCTGCCCCAGGACCCGGGCTCGCGCGAGCGCCTCCTGGAGGCGGTCTCGGCCTACGAGGCGCGCTTCGGGCACCACTACCTGGTGCGCGCGGCCGGGCTCGGCGAGCAGGAGGTGCTCGCCGACCTCGGGGAGCGCCTCGGCAACGACGCCGCCGCCGAGCTGGAGGTCTCCGCGGACCAGCTGCGCCAGGTGGCGCTGCTGCGGCTGCAGGCCGTGCTGTCCGGCGTCGTCGCCACCCCGGCGGAGCCGCAGCACCCGTGAGGGCCACGACGGCGGACCCGCCCGTGCGCCTGCTCGCCGGCCCCGGTGACGCCGACGAGCGGGTGGTGCGCCGGTGGGGCGGCCGGGCCCTCGGGCTGCTCGCGCGCCACGCCCCGGACGCGGTGTCGCTGGCCGCGGCCGTGGCCCCAGCGGGCCTGGACGGCGACGCGGTGGCCGCCGTGCACGGCGAGCTGCTGCACCGGCTGCGGAGCGCGGCGGCGTCCGAGGTGTGGTTCGACCTCGACGGCGCGGCGGACGACCCGGCCGCAGCCGCCCCGGCGGGCGTCGCGGCGGCGCGCCTGGCCGGTCTGGCCGTGCGCGGCGAGGTGGCCGCCGTGGGGCTGGGCCTGCGCCTCGGGGCCCCCGGCGCCGGCCGCACCGCCCTCGACGCCGCCCTCGGTGCGCTGGTCGCGGCCGCCGAGCGGGGCGCCGACGCTCCCGAGGTGGAGCTCGGAGCGCTGCCCGAGGGGCTGCTGGTCGTCGTCCCGGAGCGCGGTGCTGCCCTCGGCGCCGCCGCGACCGCCGCGCTGGAGCGCTCGCACGGCCTGCCCCCGGGGTGGCTGCAGGAGCGCGCGGAGCCGTCCGCCCGGTCCGCGCCCGTGCTGACCGGCGCGCAGGAGGCCGACGCCGCCGCCGTGCGCGGGGTGTGGGCGGAGCACGCGCGCCTCGTGCTCGGGGCCCGTGCGGCCGGGCTGGAGCCCGGGGCCGCCCGCCACCCGGCGCACCTGGTCGCCCGGCACCTGGCCGACCTGGTGCTCGCCGCTGGCTAGGCTCCTCGCCCGTGCCGGAACCCACCAGCCCCGGTGGTGGCGCTGACGGCGCACCGCTCGCCGTCGTCGCCGTCGTCGGCCCGACCGCCACCGGCAAGTCCGACCTGGCCGTGGACCTCGCCCTGGCGCTGGACGGCGAGGTCGTCAACGCGGACGCGTCGCAGCTCTACCGCGGCATGGACGTCGGCACCGCCAAGCTCCCCGCGGCCGAGCGCCGCGGCGTGCCGCACCACCTCCTCGACGTGCTCGACGTGCGGCAGGAGGCGCGGGTCGCGGCCTACCAGCGCGCCGCGCGCGCCGCCCTGGCCGACGTCGTCGGGCGCGGCCGCGTCGCCGTCCTGGTGGGCGGCTCGGGCCTGTACGTCCGCGCGGCCCTGGACGAGCTCGCCTTCCCCGCCACCGACCCCGCCGTCCGCGCCCGGCTCGAGGCGGAGCTGGCGTCGCTGGTCGCGGCGGGGGAGGACGGCGAGCGCGTGCTCCGCGGGCGCCTCGCGGCGCTCGACCCGGTGGCGGAGGCCTCCCTGACCCGCGGTGACGTGCGCCGCCTGGTGCGCGCCCTCGAGGTGGTCGAGGTGACCGGGCGGCCCTTCTCGGCCTCGATGCCGGTGCGCCGCTACGACGGCGCCGTCGCCGCCCTGGGGCGCGTGGTGCAGGTCGGCCTGCGCGCCGAGCGCGAGGTGCTGCGCGAGCGGATCGCCGCGCGCGTGGACCGCATGGCCGCCGCGGGCCTCCTCGAGGAGGTCGAGCGGCTCGCGGGCCAGGGGCTGCGCGAGGGGCCGACCGCCCGCCGCGCCCTCGGGTACGCCCAGGTGCTGGACGTCCTCGACGGGCGCTGCACCCTGCAGCAGGCGCTGGAGGCCACCACCACCGCCACCCGCCGCTACGCGCGGCGCCAGCTGTCGTGGTTCGGCGCCGACCCCCGCGTGCGCTGGCTCGACCCGCGTCCCGGTGCGGACCGCACCGCGCTGGCGGACGCGCTGGAGGCGCTCGGGTCCGGCTGACCGGCCGGGTCGGCCGGACCGGTCGGACCTGTCGGATCGGCCGGACCTGTCGGATCGGCCGGACCGGTGATCATCTTCTCGGGGCGTCGAGGCCACGGACCGGTGCGCCGATGCAGCGGCGTGATCACCCACCCCCTCCCGCGGTCGGCGCGCCGCACCCCGCTGGTCGCCGCCGCGGTCGCGGTGACGGTGCTCGTCGCGCCGTCGCTGGGGCACGCCCTGGCCCCGGGCAGCCCGCCGGAGCCGGCGTGGGTGCTCGGCGCCAGCTTCGCCGGGCAGACCGTGCTCCTCGCCATGCAGCTGCGGCTGTTCACGGCCACCCGTCGCGGCAACCCCGCCACCTTCGTGCTCGACTGGCTCGCCGCCTGCGCCGGAGCCGCGGCCCTGGTGCTCGCGCTCGCCCCGGAGCCGTTCGTCCGCGGCGGCACCTCGCCGGAGCAGGGGCTGGGGCTGGCCTGCGCGTCCACGGCCCTCGCCAGCCTCGCGGTGGGCCTGGGCTCGCTCGTGGCCGGCGGTGCCACCCGCGACCGGCGCGTGCCCTGGCTGGCCGCCGCGTCCGCGGCGGCCGTGCTCAACGTGGCCGCCCAGCTGCTGGGGCCCGTCGTGCCCGCGCTGGGGTCCGACGAGGTCGCCGTCGCCCTGTCGGCCGGCTGCGCCGTCGTATTCGGCGGGTTCGTCCTCAGCCCCGCGCCCGAGCGGGCGGTCCTCACCCCGGTCCGCTGGTCCCACCTGCTGCTGTCCGTCCACGGCATCGGCGGCCTCGCCGTGGTGGCGCTGCTCGTGGAGGCCCTGCGCCCCCAGGTGGCGTCGGTGCCCGTCCTGGTGCTCGCCTCGCTGAGCCTGGCCGTCGTGGGCGCCGGGCTGGTCTTCCTGACGCACCGCACCACCGAGCTGCAGGGGGCGCACGAGGCGTCCCTGGTCGACGGGCTCACCGGCGAGGGCAACCGCCGCGCCCTGGTGCTGCGCCTGGAGGAGGTCTGCGCCGGGGCCCGCCCGGTGGCGCTGCTGGTGCTCGACCTCGACAGGTTCAGGAACGTCAACGACGGGCTCGGCCACCAGGCCGGTGACGAGCTGCTGCGCCAGGTGTCGGCGCGGCTGCGCCGGCTCCTCGGGCCGAGCGCCCTGGTCGCGCGCCTGGGCGGCGACGAGTTCGCCGTCCTGCTCGTCGACGCCGCCGCCGAGGACGCGCCCACCTGCGCCCGTCGCCTGCACCGGTCGCTGGCCACCGAGCCCTTCGAGGTGCGGGGGCGGAGCCTGCACGCCACCGCCAGCACCGGCGTCGCCCTGCACCACCCCGCACCGGGACAGGCGTCCCGGCGCTCCGCGGCCGCCGCCGCCCGGCTCGCGGCGGACGACCTCCTGCGCCGGGCGGACACCGCCGTGCACGCCGCCAAGGCGGGCGGGACCGGCCCCGTGCTCCACGACGCCCACCTCGACCGGCGGGCCCGCGAGGCGCTGGAGACCGGTGAGGAGCTGCGGCGGGCCCTCGCCCACGGCGAGCTGGTGCTCCACTACCAGCCCCAGGTCGACGTCGCCTCGGGCCGGCTGCGCGGTGCCGAGGCGCTGGTCCGCTGGCAGCACCCCGAGCGCGGCCTGCTCGCGCCCGACGCGTTCCTGGGGGTGGCCGAGGAGGTGGGCCTGGGGCACCAGCTCACCGCCCTGGTGCTCGACCTGGCCGTGGCGCAGGCCGCGGCCTGGCACCGCGCCGGCACGCCGGTGCCCGTGTCCGTCAACCTCACCGCCGTCGACGTCGGTCCCGACCTGGTCGAGCGCACCTCGCGTCTGCTCCTCGACAGCGGCCTGCCCCCCGCCCTGCTGGTGCTGGAGATCACCGAGACGGTGCTCGTGGTCGACCCCGACGGGGCCGCGGCCGTGCTGCGCGACCTGGTCGCCCTCGGCGTCGAGATCAGCATCGACGACTTCGGCACCGGCTACTCGTCGCTGACCCTGCTGCTGCGGCTGCCGGTCGCCGAGGTGAAGATCGACAGGTCGTTCGTCAGCGGGCTGCAGGGCGACGCCGGGAGCGGCGCCGTCGTCCGCGCCACCGTCGACCTCGCCCACAGCCTCGGCATGCGCGTGGTGGCCGAGGGCGTCGAGGACGACGGCGTGCTCAGCCAGCTGGAGCGGCTCGGCTGCGACGTCAGCCAGGGCTACCTGCACTCGCACCCGATGCCGGCCGACGAGGCGACGGCCTGGATCCGGGACCGGGCGCACGCCGCCGCGCCGTCGGTCCCGGCGTCCGCCGCGGCGCCTAGGCTGCACGGGTGACCAGCGCCCCCGCCTCCCTGCCGTTCACCAAGGGCCACGGCACCGAGAACGACTTCGTGCTGCTCACCGACCCCGACGGCGAGCTGGCCTTCGACGCCGTCCTCGCGGCGCGCCTGTGCGACCGCCGCGCCGGCGTCGGCGGTGACGGGGCCATCCGCGCCGTCCGCTCCGACGCCCTGCCCGACGGCGCCGCCGCCCTCGCCCAGGACCCGGCCGCCACCTGGTTCATGGACTACCGCAACGCCGACGGGTCGCTGTCGGAGATGTGCGGCAACGGCGTCCGCGTGCTGGTGGCGCACCTGCTGGCCGAGGGCCTCGTCGACGAGGCCTCGCTGCGCACGGCGCCGGGGCTGGCCCTGGGCACCCGCGCCGGCGTCCGCCACGTGCGCCGCGTGCGCGGTCCCGAGGGCGAGGACTGGCTCGCCGTCGACATGGGGCGCTGGCACCTCGTGGAGCCCGTCCGCGCCACCGAGACCGGGGCCGACGCCGAGGTCGGCGTCCACGGGCTCGACGGCGTCAAGCGGCCCGGTCTCTCGGTCGACGTCGGCAACCCCCACACCGTGGTGGCGCTGGCCTCCGCCGCCGAGCTCGACGGAGCCGACCTCACCCGCGCCCCCCTGGTCGAGCCGCCGCCGCCGCACGGCACCAACGTCGAGCTGGTCGTCCTGGAGGACGCCCTCGGCACCGGCGGCGCCCGCGGCGCCGCAGACCACGACGAGGCCCCCTTCGCGGGTGCCGTGGGCGTCATCAGGATGCGGGTCCACGAGCGCGGCTCGGGGGAGACCCGCTCGTGCGGCACCGGTGCCTGCGCCGCGGCGCTCGCGGTCCGCTCCTGGGCCGGCGGCACCGACGGCGGCGCCCCCGAGCGGTGGCTGGTGCACGTGCCCGGAGGCACCCTGGCGGTGCGCGTCCTGGAGGGGCAGCGGGTCGAGCTCGCCGGCCCCGCGGTGCTGCTGGCCCGCGGCGAGGTCGACCTCGCCGCGCTCAGCGCCTGACGGCCTCCGGCGGGGCGCGACGGCCGGCGTGGCGACACGCCGTGCGTGACCGGACCGTGATGTGGCGGGTGTTCACTCGAGGGGCGGGTGTCCGTTTCGTCCCCCCCTGACGGGTGAGCGGGGCGGCCGCACGGGGGACCTCTTCGGGCAAAGTGGTTGCTGGTCACGCAGCGTCCGCCCAAGGTGGACCCAGGGCCACGGGGGAGGGTGCAGTGGGAGAGGGCACGGGGACCGTCAGCGCAGTGCTGGACGTCCCGTCGGTCGGCGTCGTCATGGCGCTCGCCGCCGTCAACGACCCCCGCTCCGAGGAGGACGACCGCATGCGTCGTCGTGAGCGTCTGCTGCACCAGCTCGCCATGGAGCGCCAGCGCCGCACGCGCCGCCCCAGCCGCTCCGCCTGACGCCGCCGCCCGGTCTGCAGCCGGTCTGCAGCCGGTCTGCCACCCGTCTCAGCGGGTGACCCGCAGCACGCGGTAGCCCTTCTTGGTCGCGGTGCGCTCCGCGGTCCAGCCGCGCCCGTCGCCGCGCTGGGCGCCCTGCTCGCCGACCCACCGCAGCAGCGAGTCGGCGCCGAGGTCCTTCGCGACCACCAGGTGGGCGCTCGCCCCGGGGGCCAGGCGCGGGAGCCAGGTGAGCAGCAGGGAGTGCAGCGCGTCCTTGCCGACCCGGATCGGCGGGTTCGACCACAGCGCGGCGACCTCGCGGTCGGCGGGGACGTCCTCGGGGGCCAGGGCGCGGACACCGGCCAGCTCCAGGCGGGCGGCGTTCGCGGCGGTCAGGGCGCGGGCGCGGGCGTTGACGTCGACGGCCCACACCTCCCGAGAGGTCGGCTCGGCCGAGCGCAGCGCCATCGTCAGGGCCACCGGGCCCCAGCCGCAGCCGACGTCCAGCAGCGGGCCGCTGGCCGGGGGGGCGGGCACGTGGTCGAGCAGGACGGCGGTGCCCGTGTCGAGGCGGTCGCTGCTGAAGACCGACGACGACGTCTCCAGCTCCACCTCGCGGCCGTCCAGGCGCACGTGCAGGGGGCGGCGCCGGTCCTCGCCCGAGGGTGCGGCGCTGAAGTAGTGCTCAGCGGTCTGGTCGTCGGTCGGCTCGGGCACGGCCGGGACGCTAGCCCAGGTCGGCCGGTCAGGAGGAAACACCGTCGACGCCGTCGGCGTTGTGAGGAACAGTAGGTGGGTCGCGACCCGCGCGACCACCACGGCCCAGGAGGCGCATGACCACCACAGCCCGGCCCGCGACCCGTCCCGAGACCCGGCCTGCGGCGCAGCAGGACACCGGCGAGGACGCCGTCAGCCGGATCCTCGCCCGCCACGGTGCGAAGGCCGCGCCGGCTCCCCAGACGCCCCGGTCCCCGGCGCAGCCCGGCAGCGGCGACGGGTACGACGGGGGGTACGACGGGGGGTACGACGGGGGCTACGACGGTGACCAGCTCGACCTCGCCGAGCGCCAGGCGCTGCGGCGCGTGGGCGGTCTGGCCAGCCAGCTGTCCACCGAGCTCACCGACGTCACCGAGGTCGAGTACCGCCAGCTCCGCCTGGAGCGGGTCGTCCTCGCGGGCGTCTGGACCTCCAGCACCGCCAGCGCCGACGACGCGGAGAACTCCCTGCGCGAGCTCGCCGCCCTCGCCGAGACCGCCGGCTCGGCGGTGCTCGACGGCGTGCTGCAGCGCCGCGACACCCCCGACCCGGGAACGTGGCTCGGCTCCGGCAAGGCCAAGGAGCTGGCCGACGTCGTCTCCGCCACCGGCGCCGACACCGTCATCGCCGACGGCGAGCTCTCGCCCTCCCAGCGGCGCTCGCTGGAGGACATCGTCAAGGTCAAGGTCATCGACAGGACCGCCCTGATCCTCGACATCTTCGCCCAGCACGCGAAGTCCAAGGAGGGCAAGGCCCAGGTCGAGCTGGCGCAGCTGGAGTACCTGCTGCCGCGCCTGCGCGGCTGGGGCGAGTCGATGTCGCGCCAGGCAGGTGGCCGCGTCGCCGGCGGTGCCGGGATCGGCTCCCGCGGCCCCGGTGAGACCAAGATCGAGCTCGACCGCCGCCGCATCCGCACCCGGATGTCGAAGCTGCGGCGCGAGATCAAGGAGATGCGCCCGGCGCGGGAGACCCGCCGCCAGTCGCGCCGCCGCGGGGCGGTGCCCAGCGTCGTCATCGCCGGGTACACCAACGCCGGCAAGTCGTCGCTGCTCAACCGCCTCACCGGGGCGGGCGTGCTGGTCGAGGACGCGCTGTTCGCCACCCTGGACCCGACGGTCCGCAAGGCGCAGACCCCCGACGGGCGGGCGCTGACCCTGTCCGACACGGTGGGCTTCGTCAGGTCGCTGCCCACGCAGCTGGTGGAGGCGTTCCGGTCCACCCTGGAGGAGGTCGGCGAGGCCGACGTCCTGCTGCACGTGGTCGACGCGTCGCACCCCGACCCGGAGGGCCAGATCTCCGCGGTCCGCGACGTGCTCGCCGAGGTGGGCTCCCACGGCGACGACGGCCCCGTCGAGGTCGTGGTGCTGAACAAGTGCGACCAGGCCGACCCCGAGGTCGTCTCCCGGCTGCTGCGCCGCGAGCGCGGCTCCGTGGTGGTCTCCGCCCGCACGGGCGAGGGCCTGGAGGCGCTGCGCGAGCGCATCGCCGAGGTGGTGCCGCACCCGGAGGTGCTGGTCGACGTCGTCGTGCCCTACTCCCGGGGCGACCTGGTCTCGCGGGTGCACTCCACCGGCGAGGTGGTCTCCACCGAGCACACCGGCGAGGGCACCCGCGTGGTCGCACGCGTCTCACCCGACCTGGCGGCCGAGCTCACCGCCTAACCCGCCTCGGGCCCGGCAGGGCCGGTGATCATGCAGGAGACCCGCACGACGGAGCTCGTCGTGCGGGTCTTCTGCGTGATCGCCACGGCGGGGGCTCGTGCCTGTGGACAGCCCCAGCGGGCGATGACTGTTCCGGGCCAGCATCGCCGGGTGCCTCCGCGCTCCCCGTTCCCCGCTGACCTGGAGCGCCGTCCCTTCACCGTCGTCGAGGCCCTCGCGCGGGGCGTCTCCCCGCGCGCGCTGGAGGGAAGGCGGTTCCGGACACCGCACCGCGGGGTGCGCATCCCGGTGTCCCTGCCCCGCACGCGAGCGGTGGACCTCGTCGCGGCATCGCTCGCGCTGCCTGGCGGGGCGGCCCTGAGCGGGTGGACGGCGGTCGAGGTGGCGGGTCTGCCGACACCGCGGTCCGCGCGCCGCACGGGCAGCGGGCGGATCACCGCCTCAGCCGTGGGGCCCACGCCGCCGCGGGTCACCGGGGTCGCGTGCTCGACCGGCCTGGACGCGGCCCGCGTGCGCACGGCTCTGGGGGGTGACCTCCGCGACGAGGTCCTGCCGCTGCTGCCGCCCGGCTCGCGGGGCCTGCGCATCGAGCACCCGGTCGACGTCTGGTGCGACCTCGTCCCCGGCCTCGACCGCATCGACGCCGTGGCCCTGGGCGACGCCGTCCGGCGGTGGTGGGCGTCGGAGGAGGACCTCGACGAGGCGCTCGTCCTCCGGGAGGGGCGCCGTGGCGTCGTCCACCTGCGCCGGATCCGGTCCGAGGTGCGCTGGCGCGTCGACTCCCCGATGGAGACCGAGGTGAGGCTCCTCCTCGTCGACGCGGGGCTGCCCGAGCCGGAGTGCGGGCTGGCGCTGCGCGAGGGGGGTGTGCACCTCGGCCGGGTGGACCTCGTCTGGCGGGCCCAGAGGCTCGTGATCGAGTTCGACGGAGACGTGCACCGCACCACCCGGGGGCAGTGGCAGTGGGACAGGACCAAGCGGCGCCGCCTCCGCGATGCCGGGTGGACCGTCATCGAGCTCGTCGGGGACGACGTGCGGCGCCGACCCGGCGAGGTGGTCGCAGAGGTCCGCCGGGTGCTCTCAGGAGCGCCCTCAGACCGGTGATCATGCAGAAGACCCGCACGGGGGCACCTCGCCTGCGGGTCTTCTGCATGATCACCGCCGGTACGGGCGGGGGCTGTGGACGAACGGCCGAGCCGGGGGCCCTCGCTGCGTAGGGTGGCTCGGTGCCCGAGGTCCCGTCCGTCCCCACCCTCCTCGCGGCGGCGGTCGCGGCCCTCGGCGGAGCCCCCCGCGAGGGCCAGCAGCAGATGGCGCAGGCCGTCGCCGACGCCGTCGAGACCGGGGAGCACCTGCTCGTGCA
>Ga0325403_1003723_pt1 | contig 13997 bp, 16 predicted proteins | sample PopdelMetagenome_19_FD_205665 | JGI IMG/M metagenome (GOLD analysis project Ga0325403, IMG submission 205665) | Populus deltoides microbial communities from Bellville, Georgia, United States - Xylem-PdKOR-R4 | ecosystem: Host-associated > Plants > Phyllosphere > Stem > Wood/Secondary xylem...
TGATTAAGGGATGAATCATCCTTAATTATCGAGTAAACCCATGGCTGTAACATCAAGGCTGTTATGCATCATCATGTTAATGATTATACAACTTTAAATTTATATATTTAAACTTTTGTTTTTCCACAACCACTTCATGATGAGATGGAATCCAATCATTCAACCTTTTTGATATTGAGAATAAACTTTTATTTATTAAACAATTATATATATATATATATAAGAGAAAAAGACTAGAGATTTATTGATATTGCATGATAACTATAATTTAAAGGAATATATTTAATATAAATACAAAAAGATTATATATAAACTAAATTAAAAAGAAAATAAAAATATTATTCTATTTTTAATAGACTTTGAAATTGGCAAAGCAGATGGAAAATGGTTGAATAATTATAAAATCATATGATCTACTGAATTTAACATTATTTTTTAACAATATTCTTTTATTATTTATTTAATTTTAATTAAGTGCTCAACAATATTCAAATAATACACACACGTTAACCATACAACAATATAACATACAAATGTAGCTTCAAATGCTGGATCAAATACTGTATGTTTAGTTTTTGAGTCTTCCAAGAAAGATTAGTACAAAAACCAAAGAAAAACCACATACACTACACGCTGACTTTTCTTCAGGATCTTTCCTATGTGTGAGAAACTGTATGATCAGATGTGATAAAATACACCAAGTGATCTTCCCCTTACACAGGTAGGGATAGAAGTACAAGGTGGTCAAGATACTCCTTCCATTTTTTAAATGCCTCGTTATGTTCTTGATATTAACCCACTTCACTCTGTTTTCTCAACGCTTTGAAGATCGGGAAATATTTATCAATCAAACTACCCATTAACCTATTTAAAGTTGCAACTTTATAAATCAACCCCTGCACTTATATGACCATTCAGGGAGGATTCATCTCTATAATAACTCAATTTTTTCTCTGGGTTTGCTTTGGTCTCTCTACAAGTTATCATAAAAACCAGATTTTTTCCTTGCTTTACACTAAATGCACACTTCTTCAAATTAACCTTTATGCCATACTTGTTCAAAGTAGCGAAAACATTAATTCTCAGGGTTTCTAGGATGGTCTATGGAAGATACAATCTTTAATATATATATATATATATATATATATATATATATATATATAAAAGGTATCTTAGGTCAGCTTATATGCACCGAACTAGATCCCTACACCCTAGCAAGACTTGTAAAACAGGATTTATGCCATGATCAATATTAGTCATAGTTATTAAACTTGGCCCGGGGGTTGACCCGGCCAAGGGGCCGGGTCCCGGGTTTCATGGGTCAACCCGGATTAACCCAAAAAATTAAAAAAATTAAAGTTTTAATATTTCATATGAAAAAATCCATGTAAATATAGATTATACATATTATGAAGTTTAAAAGAATATTTTAAAAAGTTTTTTATCCTACATTAAAAAGATATTATGTTAAGCTTTTAAATTAAAGTATTTAAACTAAAAAAAAATTTTATCCTACATTGAAAAAACATAACTTTTTCCTTGGAAACATAGAGTATATATACTAATGGGTTTCAAATCTCACATTAAAAAAACATAACTTTTTTATGGGAACATAGAATATATATATATATATATGAAAGGGCTTCAAATCCCATATTGAAAAGATATTATGTTATCCTTTTAAGTTGAAGTATTTAAACCAAAAGGTTTTTTTTATCCCACATTGAAAAAACATGTTTTTTTTTTTCATAGGAACATAGAGTATATATATGAAAAGGCTTCAAATCCCACATTGAAAAAATACTATGTTATCCTTTTAAGTTGAAGTATTTAAACCAAAAGGTTTTTTATCCCACATTGAAAAAATATGACTTTTTTTTTGGAACATAGAGTATATATATTAATGGGTTTCAAATCCCACATTTGAAAAAAAAAAACAGGTCTCGTCCGGGTTTGCCCGGGTTTAGCCGGGCTGTTGCCACAGCCGGTTTTTTATTAAACCCGGATCGGTCCAGCTACCGGGTCGACCGGGTCCCAAGTCGACCCGCTGGGCCGGGCCGAGTTTAATAATAGTGGTATTAGTAAGCAGAAGAAGTCAACTAAAAATTATATAAGGAGCATAACTCTTGACCCTATCCATTTTACCAATTTATACCTTGTGGTCCGTGAACATCAATATTAGTGAGCAGAAGAAGTCAAACTAAAGACTATATAAGGAGCATAACTCTTGACCCCCATCCATTTTACCAACTCACCCACCCACTTATTATTTAGAAGATACAATCTTTAAAATGCATGCTTTAATTTTATATCTCAATAAATTCTTAAAGACCTAGCTACTTGTTAGAGAATAATATAAATTATATCCTGATACCTCACCTAACAACTTAAGCTATTGGGTTGAGATGGTTCTTTGACATGGTATCAGAGCCTTGATGACCAAGCGGTCACGAGTTCGAATCTTATCATCCCCATTTATTTGATAAAAAAATTAAGCACAAGGTAATGTGGGCCTCTGCAAGTTTCAAGCCCAAAGGGCTTTCACTTGAGGGGGTGTGTTAGAGAATAATATAAATCATATCCTGGGACCTCACCTAATAGCTTAAGCTATTGGGTTGAGATGGTTCTTTGACATAAAACAATTCAGAAAAATGCTAGAAACTCTCGTGTCTTATTCAGCGAGAGATAACGTATATTTATATTGGTTACAGTACAATTAAGGAGAATGAATTACAGCTGTGTAGTCTATCAATTACAGTTATATGGTCTATGGAATGTACATGGAAGGCAAATAATTAACTCTTGTAATCAAGGTGTAATTTCATCTGTTGATTTGTCGTGGTCTGTAATTGCATGTTCTGACATGCCATGATCTGCAGATTGTATTTCCATAATATGACCCTTCAAGATTAACGAGGATGAAATCACGTTGAGCTTGTCTCTTAGGAAGGCAAATCGAGCGGACACAATTGGTTTAGTGAGCCCGTCAGCAAGCTGGTCTTTGCTTGAGATGAAGCACATGTCAAGAGTTTTTTGTTGAACTTTTTCCCTGACAAAATGATAGTCGATCTCTACGTGCTTAGTGCGTGCATGGAAAACTGGATTGGCTGTGAGATATGTGGCAACAATGTTGTCACACCATAGTATTGGACACTGGACTAAAGTAATACCAATTTCACGCAGCAAGGATTGCACCTAAAGAGATTCAGCAGTGGCATGTGCAACTGCGCGGTACTCGGCTTCAGTGCTGGAACGTGCCACAGTTTGTTACTTCTTGGAGCTCCATGAGATTAAGTTGTCACCAAAATACAGGCAAAACCCTGAGGTGGATTTTCGATCATATGAACAGCCCGCTCAGTCAGCATCGGAGTAGATAGAAAGCTGTGTGGAGGTGCTTGGCTTAATAAGTAATCCAAAATGAATTGAAAACTTGAGATAACGTAGGATTCTTTTCACAACTGCCTAGTGTTCATCAGTAGGTTAATGCATGAATTGGCAAACTTTGTTAACTGCAAAGGAAATATCTGGTCGAGTCAAGGACAAATATTGTAACGCTCTCACTACACTGCGGTAATTGGAAGGATCTGAATAAGGTGCACCCGAGACCAAGGATAGTTTCTGAGAAGAGGACATTGGTGAAGAGACCGGTTTGGCATCCATCATATTTGTGCACTGGAGAAGGTTGAAGATGTACTGTCTTTGCGAGAGAAGAAGACCTTCGGCCAGTTGATGTGCTTCCATGCCCATTAAATATTTAAGGTGTCCAAGGTCTTTGACAGCAAATTCATGATTGAGATTGGTGATTAGTTGGGAGATAGCTAGTGGATTTGATCCAGTGATCAGGATATCATCGACATAAACAAGGAGGAATAATGAAGCTGACCCGTGTCTGCAAATGAAAAGAGAAGTGTCAGAGCAAGAGTTCACAAAACCAAGAGAGAGTAGGTGCTCTTATAGGCGATGGTACCAAGCTCGTGGAGCCTGTTTCAAGCCGTAGAGGGTCTTATATAGTCGGAAAATATGATTGGGAAATCGAGGATGCACATAGCCAAGAGGTTGGTGCATGTAAACCTCTTCAGATAAGTTGTCATGAAGGAAGGTGTTTTGTATATCAATCTGATGTATCGGCCACTGATTAGAGACAACATAGATGAGCATGACGTGAATGGTGGTAGGTTTTACCACAGGGCTGAACGTGTCATCGAAATGAATTCCTGGTTGTTGATGATAACCCTTGGCTACAAGTCTTGCCTTTCTTCATTCAAGAGAACCATCAGACTTGCATTTGGATTTGAAAATCCACATGAAACCGACTACATTGAGACCAGATGTGGCAGGGATTAAGGACCATGTGCCATTCCTCATGAGTGCAGTGAATTCTTCATCCATCGCTGCACGCCATTCACGATGTTTTGAAGCTTCTGAATAGCAGGTTGGTGATTCTGGAATGGTACCTGTTACAAGAAAAGTTCGTGGCAGGGGATACCGGACAGTTCCATTAGGATTCTTCTTTGGTTTCATGATATTTTTTTAAGATCGTGTGACCATCTGATGAGGATGATGCGCAGGGAGTTCTACAGCAACTGATATGTGTTGGGTTTGCTATGGTGTGGGAGTAGAGTCGTTGGGAGGGGTGAAGGAATTTATATCGGGTGGTGACATGTTTTGGGAAGGAGGAGGGACTGAGGAGGATGAAGAGAATGGCTGAGGCTAGGAAGAAGGTGTTGTTGGTGGTAATGAAGCTGGTGTCAGGGTAGTGTTAGGTTGTGGTGTCGGGCTATGACTGATATTGTTTCTTAAAAGAGGGGTAGGGAGAGTTGTATTTGAGTTGGATGAAGGCTGAGGCGGGGATGTATTTGAATTAGTAAAGGGAAAAGACCCTTCATCGAAGACCACATGTATTGAGACAAATACCTTTCTAGTGGATGTATCAAGACATTTGAATCCATGGTGAGAATTGTTATACCTAAGGAAGACGCAACGTTTAGATCGAAAGTCAAGTTTGTTGAAATTGAAAAGACGAGGAAAAGGAAAATAGGCACACCCAAAGATTTTTAAGGATGAAAAATCAGGAACATGATTGTAGAGTTTTTCAAATGGTGACATGCCAAGGGAGAAGGTAGGAAGACGATTAATGAGATATGTGGCCATGAGAAAAGCGTTATCCCAATAAGTGTGAGGAACATGACTGTGGGATAAGAGGGAGAGACCCATTTCAACAATGTGACAATGTTTCTATTCGACAGATCCATTTTGTTGGGAAGTATGGGGCAGGAGATTAGATGTTGAATGCTAATTTTTATAAAATATATGTGAAGAGAGCGATACTCCCCACCCCAATCGATTTAGATAGATTTTATCTTACAATTAAATTGGCGTTCAACAAGTTTTTGAAATGAGCAAAAAATGGGCATGACACTAGATTTATTAGGGATTGGATATAGCCATGTGAACTTGCTAAAATGATCAACAAATGAAACATAGTATTTATTTCTAGTTATGGACATGAAAGGGGATGGACCCCACACATTAGAGAAAATTAATTCAAGTGGTTGATTAGAAACTGATTGAGAGCTAAAAAAAAGGAAGGCGATGACTCTTTCCTTGTTGACAAGCTGAACAGATACCCGAAATTTTATTAGACGAAATAGGTAAAGAAAATTTTGAAATGAGATGACGGACAGTTTGATAGGACGAATGTCCCATTCGGTAGTGCCAGTCATCAAGAGGTACTCATTGAGATAGGTAGGCTTGTGGACGATTTATGGATGTCATGGAGGTCGGAAAAATGTAAAGGTCGTCTTTAGGTTTGCCGCGCAGAAGAACTCTCTCTGTTGCTTTGTCCTTCACCAAAAAAAAAAAGAAGAGTGAAATTCAATATAAACGTTATTATCTCATGTGAATTGGCTAACATAAGTTAAATTCTTTTAAATCTGCGGCACATGCAACAATTTATTTAAAATAAAAGAAGTTATTGGTGTGGAGAGAGTTGTAGAGCCAATGTGTTTTATAGGCAAACCTGCCGTCTCCAACATGAATTTGGTCGTTGCCAAGATAAGTGTCTGATTGGAGAGACAAGTTGTTGAAGTTGTTGGTGAGGTGATTTGTGGAACTAGTATCCGGATACCAGTTGGTATCATGAGGTGGTGAGGAAGCTGTCATATAAGCTACCATGTGAGGAGAAGTGCCTTGGTAGGCATGATCAAATCTATAATGACATTGGATGGCAGTGTGACCAAGTTTGCCACAGACCTGGCACTGTGGTCTCGGATTGGAGGAGTAGTTTAGAGGTGGACCTCTTCCTTTATAGCCACGTCCCCTTCCTTTGTTGTTGGATCCATAGGAATGGTGCTGAGGGAGACATTGGTGTTATGTATATCTTCCAACAAGTGATCTGTGGTCATTTCTTGTGGCCATGTTCACCAGGTTAACAGAGTTATCAAATGAGATTTGTTGCTGTTACAGACGTAGTTCAAATGCAAGAAGATGATTAAACATATCTTCTGAGGTCATTTTGTCAATTTGAGTGGAAATTGAGGTGACAATAGCATCATAAGAAGTATCAAGACCACCAAGAAGATAAGCTGTAAATTCATGGTATTAAAGGGGTTGTCTGATGGCTGCCAAGTTGTCTGAGAATGACCTTATTTTTTGAAAATAATCAGAGATTGACAGGTTACCTTTCTTGGTGGAGGCCAGGAATTGTCTAGTTTGTATGGAGCGAGAGAAGGAGTGAAAGGAAAACATTCTCTCAAGAGCAACCCAGACTTTTCTGGATGTTGAAAGGCCAACCATTTGTGCCAGAATATTCTTAGACAAAGAGGAAACCAGTGCACTTAGCACAACCTGATCTTGATCATACCAGGTAGAATAGTGGGGATTTGATATTTCAGCAAGAACGGTTTGGGAGGTTGCTGCTTCAGGATTAAGAATGGTGAGGCTAGGACTGGAGATGGTTCCATCAACAAAACCAAAAAGACGCTGACCATGTAGGTAGGGGACGATTTGAGTTTTCCACAGCAGATAATTATCCTTTGTAAGTTTGACTATGACGAGGCTATGGATGTTGATGGGAGTGACGGAGTTGGAAGAAGAAGAAGCCAGAATAAGGGATCAAAAAACAGAGGTTATGTTATGCTCTAATACTATAAAACAATTCAGAAAAATGCTAGAAACTCTCGTGTCTTGTTCAACGAGAGATCACGTGTATTTATATTGGTTACAGTACAATTAAGGAGAATGAATTACAGTTGTGTAGTCTATTGATTACAGCTGTGTGGTCTATGGAATGTACATGGAAGGCAAATAATTAACTCCTGTAATCAAGGTGTAATTTCATCTGCTGATTTGTCGTGGTCTGTAATTGCATGTTCTGATGTGCCGTGATCTGCAGATTGTATTTCCGTAATACTACTAACCTTTGATGTATTGTTCCTTTGTTCTTCAAACCGAACAACACTACCTTGTAACAATACATTCCTCAATCAATTATAAAGGAATTTTGTTCTTACTTGCCTCTTCCATTCTTATTTGATTATAATCCAAAAATATACTTGAAACCTTGTTTTGGAATCAACCATATGGTCCGTCCTTAAGAGTGGATAACAATCTTTAATTTGAACATGTTTGGGTAGGAAAAGTTCATACACATTCATCATCTCTCTTCTTTTTTAACTAAAAGCATATTTGTTAATCAATCTGCATATTGAACTTCCCTAATAAAGCCCACTTCCAGTAATCTAGCCATTATTAAATTGAATAATTATAATTATGACATGAACTTTGACTACACAATAAAGGGTTTACTATCCTCTTTTATTATATTACATGTGAAATCAAAGTTGTTAGGATTTGGATCTTAATTCAAGAAAGGAAGCTACGTACAGGTACACAACTATTACGTTAAACTTTTGCAAAAAAAACTCTTTATTTTAATTAAAAAAAAGGGCCAAGTTTACTTGAGAATGAAATTGATAATAGGAATTCATGTTTGCTTGCACATCTTATTGAACTTGGTTTCATAATTTATTTATGGTACAAATGTGCAGGTAAGCGTGGTTTCGCAACTACAAGCAGTGGCTTAGCAAGAGTCATGCTATCTTTTATGATGTACTCTTTCAATGGCAAACTCCAGCTAAAACCATGAAGAATCCTAGATAAAATAACCATTTCAATTAGCTTAAACTGTTAGGTAAGGTCTCAAGATATGATTTATATTATTCTCTAACACATCTTCTCAAACGAAAGCCTTCTGAACTTGAAACTTGTTAAGACTCATACTACCTTGTGCTTAATTTTAATCACATAAATAGAAATAGTGAGATTCAAACTCATGACCGCTTGATCATTAAGGCACTGATACCATGATAAAAAATCATCTCAACTTAATAGCTTAAACTATTAGATAAAATTTCAAGATATAATTTACATTATTCTCCAATAGAAAATAACATGTTCTTAATCAAACTCCCAGGTGCCACAGCCATGCACCAACGCTTTCCTGTGCTAAAATGAAATGAATCTCAATCCATTCTCAGCCAACACAACATGTCCTGTTCTGGAGAGATGACACTCTGGTTTGAATCTTAGTGGCTCGTCCCAAACTTTAAGGTCCCTAATCTGCTAAGAATAGCATAACTACCTTGCAGGATGAAATGGTTGGAGACTACTGTATCAGTCATGGACACGTGAGGAATGTTCAATGGTGCAACAGGGTTGAGCCGAAAGGCTTCTCTAGCGCAGGCCTCGACGTAATTGAGTTGTGCAAAATATGATTCTTGAACCAGTTGTTGCTTCCCAACCACTCTATCCAGTTCTTCAACAAACATTTTGAGTATCTCATGGCTGTTTAGCATCTCTGCAAATGCCCATTCGCAAGCATTTGATGGATTGTCTACAGTTGCTAAGATTATAACCTGAGAATATTATAATGTATGGCTCAAAATCATTACTAAAATATGAATCTAGTAATATGTAATTATTTAAAATTTATAGAAAAATTGTGTCTGTATTTGTAAAATAATTATCTCAAAAACTCAAAATTAATTAAATTCAAACTCTTAGATGAAAACTTAAAAGTGATTTTATAGCATCAATTCAGAAAGTAGAAAATATTTAGATAAATAGTTAAATAACCCAAACCTATCTTAAACTTTGGTTTAGATTAAATTTAATCCTTGAACATTATTTTTTTATTTGAGTATCTTGAATTATTTTTTCTAAAATAAGTTTCGACAGCATATAATAGTTTAAAAACACTAAGCACATGTTATCTCTTGAATTACTTTCCTAGCCTGTAGGTCCTAACGACAGACACAATAATTTTCCTTATCTAATGTTCTTTATATACCTCATATTTAATATTGGGCATACTACATTATATACATCAAAACACACTTTTATATTATCTAAAATTCTTTAAATACCTCATATTCAAAAGCCATTGCTTTTTGTTGAGAAATTTTATCGTGATAATAATATCTATTTTAAATTTCACGCATTTGTTTTTTTATATTAAGGATATCAACACCAAGGTAGTGTTCCTTTCCGGTCAGAGTAAAGATGGTCTCTATGTTTTGCCCGAGTCTTCTGCCATGTCAATTCCTCATACTTATAGGTCTCTTTATGTATCTGCTTCTATTTATATCTGACATCATCAATTATGTCATCCTATTTCCCGTGTTTTCATTTTCTTAGTATCAAATAATAAACTTACTTATAACTCTCGACGTTCAACCTCTCAATGTTAAGCATGTTCGCTATGAAAATCGTCGTGTTGTTGGGACCTCTGGGTTACAAAACTTCTCCTCCACTTGATTTAATTTTTAGTGATGTCAGGGGTCCTGCTCCTATTTTTTCTTCTGATAGTTTTTGTTATTTTTGTTAATGCGCATATAAAATATATATGATATTATCTTCTTGTTGCGAAATCTGATGTATTTTCTATTTTTCATTATTTTCAAGCTTTTGTTGAGCATCAATTTTTGTGAAAAAATTAAATCTGTTCAGGCTGATTGGGGTGGTGAATACCACAAGTTAAATACTTTATTTCAAACTATCAGTATTCATCATCGTTTAATTTATCCTTATACTTATGAATAAAATGAAATTATTGAACGTCTTCATCGACATATTGTCAAAACTGGTCTTACTCTTCTTAGACAGTATAAAGCATTATTATAGTTTTGGAATTATATGTTTGAATCCTCAGTATATCTTATGATTTGTATGCCTACTATTTTCCTCCACAGTAAGTCACCATTTGAGTGTATTTTTCATCATACTCCTAATTATGATTTTGTACGTACATTTGAGTGTCTTTTCTATTCATTTTTATGTTCATATCATACTTATAAGTTAGATTTTTGTTTCTCTCCATATGTGTTTTTAGGCTATAGCTCCTATCATCTTGGTTATTATTGTCTTGACATCACATCTCAATGTATTTATATCTTTCATCATGTCTGTTTTTATGAACAAGTGTTTCCTTTTGACAAATCTAGATAAATGACAAAGCCCCCACAACATCTCTCCACATCATATTGCTACTACCCACTTGCCTAATTTGCTTAATCATTTAATTTTTCACTCACTCAATGTTGTCTAACATTCTTTCCACCTTAAAACAGCCCATCAGTCTTGCTTTTATGCCATTGTATGCTTGTTTATCTAATTATCATTCTCCAAGTATAGGTTCCTTTCTTTTAGAGTTGTAATTTTCCATGTTTGACACTACTGGTTTTTTTGGTTCTGCTACTAGTTTACCTAGGTCTGCTGTTGTCAGCCCAACGTCTCAGTCTGAATCTCCTATTTGGTTGAGTTTGGTTGTTGACCTCTCCTCTTATCCTCCGCAGTAGCATACAATTTCAAACTTACCTACCTCATGTCCCGTGGTTCGTTAGCATCATATGGTTCTTTGTCCATGGTTGCCAAAGACAGCAAATCTGACGGTTCTTTCGCTTCATCTGCCAGCTCTATTTCTTGAGTACTCTCTCCTCCTGCCTATAAACTAATTCATTTTCTAATTCTGACATGTATGAGGCTTGGCACAGTGCTATGAATAATGAAATTTAGGCACTACGTTCCAACAACATTTGGTCTTTAGTTCTTTTTATCCTTCGATGAATGTTATTGGTAGTTATTGGGTGTACAAGATAAAATGTCATGCAAATGGTATTATTGAGTGTTATAATGCTCGGTTGGTTGCTAGAGGTTTTAATTAACAAGAAGGTATTGATTATTCTGAGACTATTAGTCATGTCATTAAGTAAACCATTGTTCGGTTGGTTTTCACAATTACGGTTTCACGTGGTTGAAAGATTAATCAAATTAATATATATAATGTCTTTTCAATGGGACACTTGACAAAGAGATCTACATGCAGCAGCCTCTAGGTTATGTTAATTCTACTCTTTCCTCTCATGTGTGTTGGTTGTACAAGTCTTTATATGGTTTAAAACAAGCTCCTCGGGCATGGTATATTCACTTGAGTGATTATCTTTTCTTTATTGAATTTCATGCTTCTAAGGTTGACATATCATTATTCATCTTGTCTAAGGGTGATGATATATTTTATCTTATGGTTTATGTTGATGATATTTTACTTACTAGAAGCAATTCAGTCTTGCTTCACTAATTGATACAGTTGTTAAGCTTAGAGTGTAAGTCTCGAGGTTTAGGAGTTGTTTATTATTTTTTAGGGAATGAGGTTCATCCTACTAGTATGGGTATTATGCTACGATAAAATAAGTATATTCTTGACATACTATATAGAGTAGATATGTCTTCTTATAAACTTGTTGATACTCCTATTTCTACCTCAAAGATTGTTGTGGTATCTGATTGCTTGTTTTCTGATCCTACATGGTTTTGTCAAATTATTGGTGCTCTTTAATATCTCACTTTTACAAGATCAGACATTTGTTTTGTTGTTAACAAGGTATGTTAGCTTATACATGCTCCTACATATGCATATTGGGTTGTCATTAAACGTATTATATGTTATCTTAAGAGTATGGCTTCCTTTGGCTTACATACTACCCATAGCTTCTCATTTTATTTTACATGGTTTTAAATATGCTAATTGTGTTGGTAGTGTTGATGCTCTTTCAGTTTATTCCTTTCAGGTAAAATATTTCTCGTCCATTTAATGATTTTATCGTGATCAGCTTCACTCAACCCATGATCTGATTTAATGGTGAACACTAATGCAACGATCAATAAATTACTGTGATTTGTACACCCATCCATAATGGTTTGTTGGAGTTTTTTAAAAGATTAAAAGACATGGTCGCATTTGCATTTGGTTCTTCATTTGCAATTGAACATTCACCTGCATAACCATGATTCATTCTCATCGCATCCATAATCATACTCTTATAAGGATTACTTTTATTATCTACGACCTTATACACGTTGCTAGAACTACATGTTGACTCAACCATCCTTTCTACCAAACATTATGTCATAATATTGACACATCATATTTTTATTTTTGTCATTCCTTAATTTCCAACTGTAATTCTCTTGTTATTCAGAAAACAAAATCTTTATTTGTGAATACCGAAAGAAATAGCGACATCATTTCTCGTTGGTAAATGTCACTGTAATTTACCGACAATATTTTTTTTGTTAATATTTTCATTTGTAATTGATAATTTTCTGGTAATGAATTATGACAAAAAAAAAAAGACTTAAAAATCAGTGAATGAAATTGCAAAGAAAACATTTATAGAATCTAATTAGAACAATGAGTTTAACATGGGTTGAAAAAAAAAACATTGGTTAAACATATTTTATTTTATTCTCCTCCAAGAAATATAATCCTAAATTCCAAGTGGCCTTTTCAAAAAATGATAATTAAATGTGAACATAAGAAATAAATCTTAAAATTAATTACACCTATAAAAATTATATACAACCCAAATATGAAAAACAAAAGTTTGTGAAAATATTGGAACACATTTTGAGTGTACAAAAAACTTCTAAACGCAATAGTAATTAACCATACGATACTACTCACCATGTCAGTCGTCTATTACATTTATATCATGTTTGTTTTATATTCTAAATTTTTCTATATTTGTTTGTCATTATAAAAATTAGTTAATAAAATATATTTTTTAGTCAAAAAATAATTTTGGTTTGGTTTCTAGAAAAATAATTTCATTTTATTTTAGAGAGAAAATACTTTCTAGAAATTGCAAAAAAATAAAAACAAATCTTGTTATTTATTGATTATATCAAATTTAGTCCTTAAGCTTTTAATTGCTGAATTTTTTATTTTGATTTTTTTTTTCAATTTCATCCTATAAAATATGATTTTATTTTATTTTTATATCAAATTTGGTCCTCATTATTTTTATTGTTATATTTTTTTAAAATTATTTTTTCAATTTTATCAACTTTAGTCCTCGTTTTTTTATTGTTATTTGTTTTTATCTTATTTTTTATCTTAATTGAATTTTTTTATCTATCAGATATGGTCTTTATTCTTTTGATTGTTATTTATTTTATTTGAAATAATTTATGAAACTGAGTTTTTTTTTTTAATTTCATCATCTTTAAACTGTTTTATCTGTCAGATTTGATCTATATACTTTTAATTGCTATTTATTTTATTTAAAATAATTTATGAGATGTGATTTTTTTAATTTCATCATTCTTTAATTTTTTTTTTATATGTCATATTTGATACATGTTCTTTTAATACATTTTAAAAAAATATTAATAAATTATTTTACAGCTTATTTTTTATGATATAGTCAAGCATTAAAAAGTATTTTTCAATTTATTTTTCATACATTATCAAAATATAAAAAAAATAATTTCTTTTTCAAAAAATCACTTTTCATTGAAAATCAATTTTTTTAAAAAAAAACAAATATTTCTCAACAAACAAACAGCTATTTAGTTTTTAGTCCTTGTAGTTGTGTAATGAGGAATTGTTTCGATTAACCAGTGATACGCTTTCATAAAGCAAAAGAAGAGAGTGCTTG
>Ga0325403_1003724_pt1 | contig 13995 bp, 9 predicted proteins | sample PopdelMetagenome_19_FD_205665 | JGI IMG/M metagenome (GOLD analysis project Ga0325403, IMG submission 205665) | Populus deltoides microbial communities from Bellville, Georgia, United States - Xylem-PdKOR-R4 | ecosystem: Host-associated > Plants > Phyllosphere > Stem > Wood/Secondary xylem...
GATAAATAATAAATAATGTTTGAATATAAAAAACCCGACCCGTAAATACCGATTAGCATCCCTGATTAACTTCTATCACATATTATCCAAAATTTTGCATCCCACTTGCAAATTATTACATTTTGCAAACCTTAATTACAAGTAAAAATCATCGGGGAGCCTCTCACTGAGGCGGTATATCGAAATCATGCATTTAATTTTAGTCACACCTTATATGAGCCGAGATGCTCTTCTTGTCAACCATTGCTGACAAGTTATGTCTTCATCTTTGACAAACTAGTCGAGAAAAATTGATCAAACTTTTTTCCTGATTATCATTGTTTTAGAAACATCTTTTCAAACAAAGGATAACAGCAAAGTAAAGATCTTCTTTTCGGCTAACACAATTATCAACATAAAAACTCAAGTGTTTTTGGATTATAGGGTTAACAACCAATCCTTTTTAGTAGTAATTAAAGGTATTTTGGGTATGAAATGGAGTTTGTACAATATTTTCTTCAAAATGAAGTAAGAAAATAATATCATATATTCAAACTTTTTGACAATCTTTATAATTTCGTGTACCTCTTATAATTTATTCTTGTAAAGAAAAAAAAAAACCTCCTCGTGACTTAATTGTTTTATGATTCAAAAAATTATAATTTTATTGGTGGATTCATATTGTAATCTAATTTAGCTTGAGGAATAAATAGAATATTTTGCACAAATAATCTAAAGATATTAATTTTTAATATCACTTCTTATATGGCAAGAATCACCTTAAAGATATTTTTAATTTATACATGATTCAAATATTGAAATTCATTCATGATTTAGTGAGTGTTTGTTTTAGCATTACAGCATATTTTTTTTTTTAAATTATTTATTACTTGAAAAAATATTAAATTAATATATTTTTAGATTTTTTGGATAATTTTAATGTACTAATATTATAATATAAAGTATAAAATAATTATCATTTTAATAACTTTTCATTCTAAAAACACTTTATCCCACAATATCAAACACACAATCTACTCATTATCAACAACATTTCCCGTCACACTTGATTTATTCTCAATCAAGAAAAAAAGAAGAAAATCGAGCATGTATGCACATTTCTATCTATAATATTAATTCAAATATTAAAGAAAATCATGATAAGAGCAATCTTTTAGAATACTCGAAGCATCAAATCGTTGTTCAGGACTCAAGGACATTGGGAAATTAATTAAAAACTTGATTCTTAGATCACCTCTCTTTCCTGTTTCTTTTGCAGTCGGCATGCCTTGGCCCTTGATGATCTTTACATATCCTGGATATAATACGATGTCGAACGATAAGCTCATTCTCTCACCTTCCAGCAATGGAACTGAAATGGCACAGCCTACAAGAGCCTGTGCCAATGGGATCTCAGCTTTATAGACCAAGTTATCATCTTCTCTTTCAAATAACAAGTGTGGTTTTTCATCTATCAAGAAAATCAAGTCAGCTGGCTGATAGCCTGGTCTCTCGTCACCTTTTCCTTCGAATGTAATTCTTGTTCCTTTCTTCCATCCTGGCTTCACTGTTATGTTCACCATCTCTCCTTGCTGTTCTGTTATCCTGCCATGATATATATCGACACATATCATCATCATTTTATTATTATTTTTAGGCATTGAGGTAGCTTCTGTTTCTTTATTCAACCATGGGAAAAAAAAACTGTTTTGTTATCAGATAGCTACTGATTTCTGCATTGAATTCCACGCATAATTACGTTTTGAATCTTAGTCTTATAGAAGTTGGAATAACATATACATATTTTTTTATTTTTAATGTGTATTTAGTAATGTAATGCAATGTGAGTACTTACAAAAATACTTTTTAAATTAAAAATATATTAAAATAATATTTTTTCATATATTTTTTTTATATAAAAACAATTGAGAAACATTTATAAACATCAATTTAATACCTTTTCAAACACCTTTTTTATTTTTTTAAATCTATTTTTTTAAAATCACGACTAAGCACACACCAAAAACTACAACAATCACACGCCAAGTGTCTGTATCTTTATTTTGTTCTTACCTGATGAGAAAATACATAATAGTAGTAAGACATATCGAACTTTTATTATCTAATGGCATAAAATCTTCTTCTCTCGCATTCATACAAGTTTTTCAACAGTCTCAAGCTATGCTCATATAATCATAGAGTGTTTGATTAAGACATATCGAAGCTTACCCATTTATTATAACGTCTCTACTGGTCATAATTTGCTTGACACATCCATAGCACAACTCCTCTAGGGTGCACTCAAGCTTCTTTTCAGTTGGTGGAGGTTTTCTCAAAAGTGTAGATTGAGAGAAGATAATGGGGGATCTAGGGCTTATTCGACTCATACTTCTCTGCAAAAAGGGATTTTCTATGTCTAAACAACCTCGATGACTCTCGTTCCTTGGAGAGTTGTCTCTTGAACTTGCACTTTTTGGTAGAAAGGAAGGACTTGTGCTAAGTGTAGAACTCTTTCTACTAAGACTTCTCAGAAGGATTGAAGGTCGATAAAAGAAACTCTCTTCCATGATTTTACGAGGACTTGACCCTCCCGGCGATATTGATACTATAGGCTCGTCGCAACTTTTTAATTTTTCTTTGACTTTGTTCTCATTAATAGCCTACATCAAGAAAGCAAGAAAAATAAAAGAAATTACATCATTCTTTTTTGCTTGAATTTATACACTGAATTTTAAATCTTTTTTTTTTTATAAAATATATGCAGTTGTGCACATACATACAATATTCAAATATATATATATATATATGAGATACCTTGAATGGTTCATTAATTTCTTGAAATTTGGCTTCAGCCTCGGCTTCAACTTTATTTGATGGGTTCCTATTAGGATTCCATTTCGTAACAAGCGACTTATATACCCTATACATCTCTTTAGTGATTGCTCCTTAAGAATTCTGAGAATGAATCGTCGTTCTATGATTTTATTAAAAAATATATATATATATCTTCTATACATTTCATAAGGAAATCATGCATTGCCAACACGCATAGATTGGTAACTAGACAAGGTTGCAAGAGTCCTTGAGAGAGAATGTCTTAGAAGAAGAAGAAGAAGAAGATGATGATAATGATGAAGAAGAAGAAGAAGAAGGAGAAGATGATGATGATGATGATATTGATGATAAAGAAGCAGAAGAAAGATTTGAGGAATTTAAGGAATTTTAATAGGCAAAGAGAAATGTGTGGTGGGTGTAACAAACAAAAAAACTCGTGTAATATGCTTTAATTAGGCAAAATTTGTTTTCTTTTCATGATGGTAATTGGTTGGTTCTATTTTTTTCTGGTAAATGATAAAAGGTTTCTTATTTTTTCTCTTTTTGGTTACAAAGAAGTCAGAGATCATGGATTTACTATACAGATACACTTTATTGTGGATTGGAATAATAAGATATTCATTTTTTCATTTTCAAACAAAATCATCTGGCTAACTATTGAGGGCAAAATAGTCTTTTTCATACGGTTCATTTGTCACTATTATATTGATCAGGGACAAATAAGTCCTTTGACATTTTAGATGCATAATGAAATGACTTAAATACTCTTTAAAGAAAAAAAATCAAAATTCTGGTCCTGTGACTTTTTGGACTTTTGACACTTTGATTGCATAGTGAAATGACTATGTTGCCCTTAAAATGAAAAAAAATTAAAATTGATATCAAGAGACTTTTTTGTATTTTCATCATGGTTTTTTTAGTTATAATCAATTTCAATGAGGGGCAATTTGGTCTTTTCACAATATAAATATAATTAAAAAAATAAAAGCTAATGGGAGGTGTCACACTCGATTTCGCGACAATCTTTAAAAAATAAATTGCGAAAACAACAGATTTCTAACATGATGTTCTTAGATGAGAAAGGTCTTGTTTAAAGAGTCGCCACTTAGTATTATGATTACTAAGAACCCTAACTGGTCAACAAAGATTCTATGGTACGAGATTAGTTACGCGAAAGGAAAGATACTATCACCCCTTAAGCTTCCTACCTAAGGTAGGTTGCATTGCTGGTTTTGTCTTAAATTGCTAAGATTTCTTTTTTGTTTCATTTTTATGGTCTTACTATAATATTCATGATTCTGGTGTCAGTGAATAAATCTGTAAAATTTAGATTAAAAGAAAAGGAAACTAATTTATTTTTATTTTTTTAGAGAAAAATAAACATTTATTGTATATCAGATTCACATTCCACATTGAAGGCCCACAAATCAAATATACCCATAAATAAATCAATGAAGATCCCTATATTTTTCCAGAATTTTCTGATATCTGAAAAGGGCTCGTTTGACCAGATATCAAAACAAAGAGGTGTGAAATAAAAGGGAAAGGCATAAAGATGTGTTTTGCCAAACACACCCCCTAAGCTATTCTTTTTTTGTTTGTTTTTGGGCTGGGTCTAGCTCAACCCGTAAGATAATTATAGGTATTAGTTGAATTGAAGTTGCAAAGCCAAAGAATGCCATGCAACCGCCTCCAGATAATGAGGTGACCTACAGTTGTTATTGCAGGAGTAATGGTAATGGTCGGCGATGGCAGGGGCGTCCTTTTTTTCTTCCTGGTTTGGTAAGATGAAGAGATGAATAGTTTTCTTTGAAATGTCGTTCTTTTTCAACTGAAATGGCTATTTTCAATTTGCCCCCCTAAGTTCTGACATTTAGCAATTACGCTCTTATTCATGGAAAATCTCTATTTGTTTTTTATTTTGCCCCTGTATCAATTGTAATTAAACCCCTGGATTTCAATGCCATTTACAAAACAATCATTGATTTTCAATTTAATCAATTTATTTCTTAATTAGCTCTTCAACTTTTAATTCTTTCAAAATTGCCCCTAGAAAAATCAATTAACCCGTTATGGTATCACCTTCTATTCACTTTAGTCCTTGAACTTTAATTTCTTGCAATTTTGACCCAAATCAACCCCAAACTTTGGTATTTCTTCAATTAAGCCCTTGATTGAATTAATTAAATAAATCAAAGTTTAATTAAGTCCATAAACTTATCAATTCTTCTATTTTTTTGTCCAAATTGACTTCCAAATTTATAATTTCATCCTTATTAGTTTTTAAACTTTCAATTTGTGTTGTCTTGACCCAATTTTCAAATTATTTTTCATTCATTCATTTTTTTTATTTTTAATTGTTTTTCAAAAATAAAAAATTAGGTTATGACAATTACCTCCTCTTTATAATATTTACAATTCAAAGATGTTGGAAAATTTTGTTTTCTTTTGGATTTGCGCAATAAATTTATAAATAAAAGTAGAAATGGAAAATAACTTTTATTTCCTTCTAGAGTCTTGAAAACTTTGAAAGCAGTAGATTGTCAGATAACCTTCGCTGAGAGATGTTGAAATCGAGAAATTAGTCATATGAAAGGTGACCTACCTTATTAATGAAAAATAAAATACGAGGATTTTTCAGAAGTGGTCTAATTATTCCAGGCGACTTGCCCTTTGGTGAAAAATATGATGATTTTTCAAAAGTGATCTAATTGTTTTAGATGACCTGCCTACTAGTGAAATATACGAAGATTTTTTTAAAGTAGACTAATTGTTCCAGGCGACCTGCTCGTTGGTGAAAAATATAGAGATTTTTTGAAAGTGGTCTAATTGTTCCAGATGACCTGCTCGCTGGTGAAAAATATGAAGATTTTTTGAAAGTGGTCTAATTGTTCCAGGCGACCCACCGTTGGTGAAAAATACAAAGATTTTTCGGAAGTGGTCTAGTTGTTCTAGGCGACCTGCTCGTTGGTGAAAAATACATAGATTTTTTGGAAGTGGTCTAGTTGTTCTAGGCGACCTGCTCGTTGGTGAAAAATACATAGATTTTTTGGAAGTGGTCAAATTGTTTCAGGTGACTTGAAAAATACAGAGATTTTTTGAAAGTGATCTAATTGTTCCAGACGATTTGCCCGTTGGTGAAAAATATAAAAGTTTTTCAACCTTGATCTCATTGTAATGGGTGACCTACCCAATTATGAAAGATATGAAGATTTTTTTTAGATTGGTCTAATTCTTATGGGCGACCTACCCATTGAAAAATACAAAGATTTTTTAGATGGCCGACTCAAGTGAAAAACTCAGAAGCTTTCATTGTGATGAGTGACTTTTCCAATAGAAAAATACAAAGATTTTTCAGGGGGCCTAATTCTTATGGGCAGCCTGCCTAGGTGAAAAAACTCGAAGGGTCTCATTATGATGAGTGACATTTCCAATTAAAAAATACAAAGATTTTTCAGGTGGCCTAATTCTCATAGGTGGCCTGCCAAGGTGAAAAAACTCAAAGGGTCTCATTGTTATGGGTGACTTTTCCAATTGAAAAATACGAAGATTTTTCAGGTGGCCTAATTCTCATGGGCGGCCTGCCCAAGTGAAAAAATTTCAAAAGCAAAAATTTTTCAAAACGCGTTTTCAATTCTTGGCCATTTCGAGGTGGCCTTCCTTTTGATGGATCTCGTCAGAGATTTCTTTTGCAAAATACATTGTTCAATGTTTTCGAGTTAGATGATGTGCATACACCTTTACCTGATTTGAAATATAAGCCCTAATTTCTTCTCAACCTTCTTTATCGCTTGATTGGTGAGGTCTTGTTATTTCTGATTTGAGCCCTCTTGGTCGTTTGGCTTTTAGCCCACTTGAGGTGACCTATGTAGGTCTTTTTTAGAATATTTCTAATTTTAACCCAGCTCAACCTTTATGGTGCCTATCGTGACCCATTTACTTGCTAGAAATTCTCTATCTTGTTGATTTATTTGAGAATATCATTCATTAATTTCTTGTCTAACTTCTAACAACATTCGGTGTCACTTACTGAAAAGACCAAGCTGTCTTTTGTAAGTTAGAATGCCCCCTTGTCTCATTGTAGGAAATGTTCCTTTCTACTTTTTTCGTTACCCAAAAAAATCAAATCCCCTTCTAAGCACAATATTGTTTCCTTGTACAGGTCATCGCCCCTAAGTGTGCTTTGTCAGTGCTTAGACAAATAATAGTTTTGAGTAACCCTTCTTTCCTTTCTCCTTTTTAGTTTTGGTGAAGGAATCTTTGTCTAAAATGAATTTTGAAATCTTGATTTTGCATTTTGAAAACAAAAATTGTTTTGATGTGAGTTTAAAATACTTTGCTTTTGAAAACTTGCAACTCCCTGATTATTTTTTTGTTGAGAAACAAGATTATTTGTTCTTGTGTCGATGATATTGCCATTGGTGAATGTACATCATAGTGTGACCTTCTACTTTTATGGGTTCCAAAGTGGAGGGCTCAAAAAAAAGCTCAAGGTTTTGTTTGAGATAAATTTATCTTTTTTTTAACACTTGTTTTATCAACATGAATAAAAAATGAGTAGCTTGTTCTTGATGTCATGACTCTGATGAAAAAGTACTCTTTGTAGTTTGAAAGCATTGTTTATTATTCCAAGGTTCTTGCTTGCTTGGTGGCCAAGGTTTTTTTTTTTTTTATGCGTGTGGGTTGCTCATCAATAACTGAGAGAGGGGAAGTTGGGACGATGACACAGTTGCCAAAAAAAATAAGGTTAGGTTTTTTTATGTAGTGAGTCTCTCTTAGGTTTTCTTGTAATGCCTCCCCTTGATGTACTGGGATCTGTATTTATAATACAACAGTCTCATAGCATATGAGAAATAAAGTTCCAATCAAACTCATTCTCTTTTTAAAATTTAAATTTGATTATAATTTAAAACTAAATTTGAAAATGGATAAATATTATTATCTTGAGGATCTTTTCAAAATTGAATATTAGGAGAGAATGACAAAAATATATTGGAGTCTCTAGTTTTCCCATAAGTTGACAAATCACACCTTTAATCGAAATCAATCCCTGATTTTTTAATTTCAAATTTTAATCCCCTTAAAATTAAATTAAAAGCAAATGAGTCAAAATTGGGGTGTAACAAAATCAATTAAAAAAAGATAAAAAAATGAGCAAACTCAAATCTGGTTAACTTGCCAAACCCGTGACCCAAGTAATGAGATTGCGCTGACCTCATAGAAAACCATAAAAAAAAAATATAAAGTCTAATTTCAAATAAATCAAATATTGAAGGAAAAAATTGGAAAACATTCAACAAAAAAAGGATAAAAAAACCTGAGTTAATCCACTAAACCCACAACCTGAGTAATGAGACCATAATAAACGAAGCCAATGTTGAAGTATGAAATTCAAAAGACAAAAAAAAGAGAACTGAATCAATCGGGACTAACTCGTCAAACCCGTGATCCAGGTAATGAGATTAGGATCATCTCATAGAAAGTAAACCGATAAAAACTATGAAGCCTAATTCTAGATCAACCTAATATTGAATGATGAAATTGAGGAAAAAATTCAACTAAAAAAGACATAAAAAAAGAAGACTGGTGTCAACTTGAGCTTACATCTCATACATGCGACCCGGATCATGAGATGAGGATGACCGCATCGAAAAAAATAACAAAGCTTAATCCTCAACAATCCAATGCTGAAGGATGAAAACAAAAAAAAATCAATTTAAAATAATAATTAATAAAAAAATTTAAAAAATAAGAAACAAAATTGACATAAAAAATTAAGAAAATGATGTAAAATCCTCGAGCCAATCCGAGTTAGCATGTCAATGTGTGATCTAGGCCGTGTGGCCAAGATATCATCATAAAAAGAAAAAAAATGTTTGATCTTTAATACATTCAGTGTTGAACGATGAAATGAAAAATAAAATCAGTGTAAAAAAAGATAAAGAAAAGATCTATTTCGATCCAGGTTAAAATTTCATACCTGTGACCCGTGTCATGAGACTAAGATCACTTTCAAAAATTAAAAATAAAAGATCTCAATTCTAAATAAATCAAATATTGAAGTATGTAATTGAAAAAAAAGGAAGTCAATTTCAAGAAAGGAACCAAGAAAAAAAATAATTAAAAAATAAGGGTCAAATATTACATAAAAAATAAATTAAATCAAATAATAAGGGATAAAATTGAGAACAATTTTTTTTTTAAATAAGGACCATATTTGATATAAATATCAAATAGAACAAAATTTGAAGAACTGAAATTAAGAAAGAAATTAATAAATTTTTTTGAAAACAAATAAAGAAAAATAAAAAAATAAGGAAATTGTTTCAGCTTGTAGTCAAACTATAACTCACCTTCAGTTCTATGCACAGTGCTTTCAAGTTTCAGAATGGTTGTTTTTTTGTCGATCACTCACTTGTTTTGTTAAACAATGCCCCTCTACAGTAAGAAGTGTCAATGTTCCAAGTTCTACCTTTGTGCTTTTAATTCAATATGTGTGTGACTGCGAGCTCGAGCACAATTTTGTGAGATGTTGGATCGAATTTAATGTGTTTGAAGTTGTGGTTTTATTTATTTATTTATTTACTGTTATAGTTTTAAAAATAAATTTTTAAAAAATATAAATTATAGTTTTTTTTCTTTAAAGATTTTAAACAAGAGTTTAGGGCAAACTATGGTATGTTAATTAAACAAACATAAAAAGTAAACTCTAATCCTATTAATCTTTACTGCTAACTAAGATTGTCAAAAACATTTTTTTGACACGACACGAAATATATAATATAAACTTGGATTGTAAATTCGAATCATAAAATTATAAATAAAATATTTTAACTAATCATATATTGACAATTTCAGTCAAGTAGTAAATAATAATATAACACAATTAAAATAAAAGTGAAATAAATAATAGAAAAGTTCAAACATTTTAAAATACATATTTCAAATAAAAATTAATACAAGGTTTAAATAACTTAAAAATACAATACAATAAATACAATTATGTCTATAGAATTTCATTAACTAAAAATTAACAAACCTAAAACAAATAATATGTTGGCATGTCATATAAACTAAAACCATCCTTATTGCTTTTATCTTCCTCGTTAATAGAATCAATTACTCAATCTTTTGTACAGAGATTTGCTCAACCAATCTTGTCATTTACAGGATATGCAAAACTTATGGAAAGAATTCACAACAATTATTTTCAAGTAAAGCTATTGAAAGAGAATTCTGGATTCAATACATGCACCAACAAGGATGTATAGTGTATAGAGTTGGACAAAATAATAATAATAAAAAACATACATATTTATGGTTAAATTCTACAAAATCTTTACATTATTATTAAATCATTAATAAAACATACATCTAACAACCAGAGTAAATAATATGAAAGCAAAACTTAAAACATGTTAGTTTTCAGAATTTTCTATCAAATTGACCATCTATAGCATGGCTAAAACTTCCAGAGCTCTGTTGATTATGCAAGAATTCTGTTGTTCACGAGGCCTCATTATTGCCTGTTTGTGGGCTTTGATGGTTGCCACTAATTTGAATGGATTGACCTCAAAGCTCCCTTTTCGTACTGATATATCTTAATCAATATTCAATTTAATTTATTTTTTTCAAAAATGCATTCAAATCTTGCAAAATCTCATCTTTCTCTCCAATTCTCTCATTTTTCTATATATAATAAAATAAAATAATGCAAACTTTAAGAAAGCATCATAAAATTAACTTTTATGGAAAATTCAAAAAGTGGAAAGTTTATCTAGCATATTCAAGTTTTACTTGTACTGATTGACACAGGATACATTTTGATGTTGCACAAACTTATTTTCTTGGAGGCAAGATAATCTTTAACTCTTAAATAACATATTACATTTTTCTCAAGATTCATGTCGCACGTGTGTAGCATCGCGACGATCGTCTCCTATTCTTAGATATGTGTATCTATATGGAAAATGTGGGAGACAAGGAATTCTTGTCTTTTATCAGTGGAAAATAGAATGGGAGTCGCCACCTAATATTTTGGTTACTAGGAACCCTAACTGGTCTCAGAGATCGGATACAGAGACTAGTTGCGTAAAGGGAAGGTATTAGCACCCTAAATACGCCCAACCTAAAGTAATCTGTATTATTTGATTGTCTGATATATGCTAAGGTCTTGTCGTGGTTTTTTAATTGTTGGTATGTCTACGGTTTTAAGAAAAGTTGTCCTTAGTAAGAAGATTCTTATCTCATCGGGTAAAACCTAACTGTTCTATGTCAACTGAAAAAAACTTCAAATGATTGCTTGGGAATTCCCAAGCATGGGTCTTTGCTCGATCCTGCAGTTTCAGCTTCGACTTTTAATATTAGGAGTACGTCTTATGTGTATGTTCGTAATCCTAGATATTAAAAGAAACAATTTTTTTTTGGATTTTTTGAAATATTGGCTAAGTTTTCGTGACTTTAATAAATTGGTCATTAAAGCTAAAATGCATGCTAAAACATACTTTTTGAAGTTTTCTTCATTGTATGAAAATACAATATGATTTTTTTTAGCTTTGTGAGACTTGGCCGTATGTGTGAAAACAAATTTTTATTTTTATTTTTCAATGTTTTGATGAAAACCTGGTATTTTAATACCGAATTTCTATCTTTACGGTGTAAAAATACAAACCAATGTTAAGCAAAATTTAGTAGAAAAATATGCGGAAAAATTATAAGTTTTTTTCAAAAAATTTTTTTGAATTTTTTCCCTTTTTTCCAGAATGGGACCGGACCCGACCCAACCATTTTGGGCTGGGTTAAACAGTGGGTCTCTCCACTATTCTCATGCAACGTGAACAATGGAGAACGAAGATGCAGAAGAAGAAGGAAGAGGAGGAGGAGGAGGGGGAAGGTGACCTGCGGTTGCTCACGATGCCGGTGGTGGCGGTGGCTGGGAAGCCCGGTGGCAGCTCTTTGAGCTTCTTCTTATTCCATGCAGAGACGCCAATCCCTGTGTCCTCTCCTTTTTTTTTTTGTTTTCCCTCTCTCATTTCTCTCGTTTCTATCTCTATTTTTCTCCTCTATTCTTTCTCTCTATTCCCCCCTTTTTTTCTCTCTTTTTCTCCCTTGTTTTTTTTCTTTTTCTCCCTCTCTGTTTTTTTCTTCTCTTCATCTTTTTTTTTCTTTTTCTCTCTGCTGCTCACCTCCTTTTCTACTCTCTCTTCCCCTGTATTTATAGGCAAATACATGGGGAGAGAGGCCTACTACCCTTGTCCAATAATGGCATAAAGGTAGGGCGGCTCTAGTGTAGCTGCCCCAGGACCGCCCAAGGGGCATGTTCCCTCTATTTTTTTTACCCCGTGGTAGGCCACAGGTCAAAACTTAGGCAATTGGGGAGTCTTTGTCGGTGTCTTTTAGAGCCTTTAGGAGAAAGGGGGGGAGGAGAAAAACAGGGGAATGAAATCTTCTTCTTCCCTTGCCTCATGCATTCAGGGGAAGAAGAAGACCCACAGTGCCGTTCAAAATAACACCGTTTTGGGTTTTTTTTTAACAGTGGATGAAATGACGTCGTTTTGGACAAAACACGTAGTTTCATTTAAAAGGAAATGACGCAAAAACATGTCAAAGTCCAAATCAGTCCTCAATTTGTGATTTGTTCAATCAAATCTTAAATTGCAATTTTGATTTTAAAAAAATCAATTGCATCCCTGCCAAATTCAATCGTTGGCCCTGAAGTTGGCCGCCTTTTTCACTTTAGTTCTTGGTCTCTGATTTTTGCAATTTGACCCTCAATTGATCAATAAACTTCCAATTTCTTCAATTTAGCCCCTGATTCCGTTAATTATAGTCCCTCCATTTATGCGTGTTTTTTATTTTGGTCATTGGTTTCAGATTTCTTCAATTATGTCCCTAATTGGCCATCAAACTTCAATATTTATGCAATTAAGCCTATGATTTGACCAAATCAACTCTAAAAAATTATAATTTGACCCAGAACTTTAATTTCTTCCAATTACAGCCCAAATTGACTTCAAAATCAATTTTTCTTGCAATCAAACCCTCCATAAATTCAATTAAACCTTCAATAAAATTTAATTGAGTCCATAAACATCTGATTTTGGACTTTCTTCCTGAAATTGGATTTTCTTTGTGAACAGGGCTCTTATTAATCAACGATATACTACAAAATTTCAATCTTTGTATTTTTGAACCTCCGTAACTAAATTCTAGCCATTTTCAGGGCGCTTTGACATCCTCTTCTCATCACTATTATTTTTTGGATTTTTTTTTGTTTTTAGCTCGAATATGTTTTTGATTTTTTTGGAAGAGAAAAAAAATAAATTTGGGGAATATCCCAAAAATGGGTTATGACAATTCATGTCATGAAACATTTCAATAAATAGTTTTTTTTTTCCGGTGCATAGAAAAAGAAAAAAATTGATGAAAGATACATTAAATATGTAAGCAATAAGTACAATTAATTCCAATGCTCGGTAAAGTTAACAAATGAAAACAAGAAAATAATGTGTTTACCAGATTTTCAACACCAGGGAGATTTCCTCTTTTCACAAAATTAACAGCAAGTTCAAGATTATTTAACTGCCAAACCACCAAAAAATAATATAAGATTGATGGCCTTCTTCCATATAATAAAACATGACAGAAAGGAGAGAATCCAGCAAGCAAACTTGGCCGCTAACGAAAGGCACAATTATTGTTTCATTTACAGTGGGAAGCAAAACCTGTCCTCTCCTATTGATTGCATAGAAGCCACCTACTGAAGAAGCATCAGTCATAAAAAATATAAGGTCTGGACTGATTTAGTTTCTATAAACAACTGGGTCAGAAGATGGAGAGAAGAGAGTGGAGAGTGGAGGCAATCATAGGCAAACAAACTAAAAGAGAGAGGGTGTTTTTGAGAGAGAGAGAGTGGAAGTTGTGGAACTAGCTTCTGGTGTTAGCCTGCTAGGGTTGAGAATTTGAGATTTGAGAAAGGGGAAAGAGGAAAGGGGAGACTGGGATTGGGAAGTGACAGGACTCAGGGAGTCAATTAATTTTTGTACTTCTATCAAACTCGTAAAATGAATTCAATTTTACAGATTTAACCGAGTTTGACCAAGTTTACTAGTTTTCGAGTTTTTAACCCAATTTTTTATGTTATATACATGTTGACTCATAAAATCATATGATTTTAAAAGT
>Ga0325403_1003725_pt1 | contig 13993 bp, 5 predicted proteins | sample PopdelMetagenome_19_FD_205665 | JGI IMG/M metagenome (GOLD analysis project Ga0325403, IMG submission 205665) | Populus deltoides microbial communities from Bellville, Georgia, United States - Xylem-PdKOR-R4 | ecosystem: Host-associated > Plants > Phyllosphere > Stem > Wood/Secondary xylem...
TTTAAATTTATATTATTTTTATTCGTTGTATTTTATTTTATTTCGCTAGAAAAATAAAAAAATATGTGCATGCGTAAAAAATAAATTTATTTTTATTCACTAGGCGTTAGAGTAGGGAATAAAAAAATATTGATCTAATTTTTTTTTTTCGTAGCTACGAATATTTACCAACGCCAGAGTTGGAATTATTCGAGCTCGAATATTCACTGGCGTCAGAGTCAGGAATATTATAAATAAATCATCATAGCATAAGTGAATAAATGTTTAGCAATTTAAGACAAAACCAGCAATGCAGTCTGCCTCAGGCAGAATGTTTAAGGGGTGATAATATCCTCCCTTTTACGTAACCAATCCCGTACCATAGAATCTCTGTTGACCAGTTAGGGTTCCTAGTGACCATAATACTAGGTGGCGACTCCTTAAAAAAGACATTTTCCCTAAAAGAACAAGATGCCAGAAATCTGTTCTTTTTTTCCGCAATCTATGATTTTTTTAAGGCCGCCGAGATGTCGGGTGCGACAATAACAATCCAAAAAATCCCCTTTTCTTTTCTCTTTTATTACTCTCTCTTAGTGTAAATCCCCGGTCTGAATTTTTCAATATTAAAAAAAAGGGTTGAGATGGAATGTCCGGCTTGGAAACCCCCGGTTGAAGGATTTCATGGTATTAATGAAATATTAAGAATTTAACCTAGCAATGCAAGGGTTGATTTTTAAAATTATAAATTAAACTAAATGAAAAGGGGGTGAAATTGAATAAGAGGAAGGATAAATAACACTAATTTAGTATAAAGAAAAAATCTTATGGGGAAAAATAAAAACATAAAGGCAAATAGCTAGAGTAAAATTGCAAATAGCAAAAAAGTTATCTATAAATGCCCCCCTCTCATTGTTGTGGGGGGGGGGGGGGGTTATGTTTTTCTTGGTTAAACCTTAGTAAATCCTGGAAAATTAAATTAAAGAGGGTTAGTTTTAGTGATCAAAAGGAATTAAAAGAAGATATGAGTTAGAGAAAGTGAAGGTTTTCTAGGATTTATTGAGTATTGAGGGATGGTTTTGGGAGGAGAAGAGAAAAAGTGAGGAAAAAAACTAGGTTCTTGGTTGATTTCTTCTTTTTTATTGGTGATTAAGAGGTAAGAAGTATACTATATATAAATTATTTGATTTAGTTTTGTTATGGATTTATGCACTTTAATGAAATGTTAACTATTATGAAAAGTTAGGGTTCATGAAGAATTGTTTGAAATTGTTTGTTTAACACTTGATACACCAAATAAATGCTGCCATATCCGATTTCCGACATTCAAGCATCTAATAGAAATGTACGAGGAGGAATCGAATGCGCTCTTTTGAAACAGCTTTCAATAGAACATAGAGCTCTGTTAAATGTGTAACAAAAGGAATGACTAAAGAGTTAATTTAGGGAAAAAAAATTAAATAGGGGCATGCTCCGCCATGGTAGGGATTTCGGCCAAGCTTCAAGCTTGGGTATAGGGGGATTTGATTCATTTGGTTTAATTACCTTGATAATTGATTTAACAAATCAAGACTTGCTAAATGAGGGATGCATTTAATATGGTTTAATTATTAGAATATTGAGTTAAATTATGCTTGAATAAAGGTATAATAAATGAATTATGATGATTTGGTTGCGTGAGAGTTAAAAGAATCCTTGATTTTCACGGGTATAATTTGGCTAAATTGGAGAATAGAGAAGAGTAATAAATTGATATGAATCACCCATGTAAATATCATGAAAATGTGTTTTCAAACTAAATTGTGCTGTGACGATGATAAATTGTATGAAGAAAAAGAAAATTTTTTTTTCTTGAAATCATGATATGTTTAGGTGTTGAGAATTACCGTGGAGGAGCCTAGTTATGGTTTCTAAGTTTAAAAATAAAATAAAATTTAATGGAAAAAAGTTAAATCATGTTATGGCAAGGATACTATAATAGTTAGAACACAATTTAAAGCGGGTGTTGGGACGTTACGAATAATACGTAGTTGTCCCACACCTTAATATTTTAATTAAATCATTTAAAATATTTTATCTATATTTTTTTTAATGTACAAGTTATGGGTAGTGTATAAAAAGAAAAAAAAAGTGAATTTAATTTGCCATTCCAAGTCATGGAGGCTAATGATGTCAAAATTATATTGGCATCAACATTAACAAAATGCACAATCAACAATATTAAGGAACTTGATTAGCTGCTCCGAGTTTGGAAAGCTAATGATACTAATTGGTTACATTTATATTGATATTTTTTAAATTTGGCTAGTCATTTAATTAAATCATTTAAAATATTTTATCTGCAATTTTCTTTAATGTACAAGTTATGGGTAGTGTATAAAAAGAAAAAAAAGGTGAAAAAAAAAGAAAGTAAATTTGATTCACCATTCCAAGTCATGGAGGCTAATGATGTCAATAAATATATTGGCATCGACATTAACAAAGTCCACAATCAACAATATTAAGAAACTTGATTAGCTACTCCGGGTTTGGAAGGCTAATGATACAAATAGGTTACATTTATATTGACATTTCTTAAATTTGGCTTGTCATTTAATTAAATTATTTAAAATATTTTATCTATAATTTTTTTTAATGTACAAGTTATGGGTAGTGTATAAAAAAGGAAAAAAAGGTGAAAGAAAAAAAAAGTGAATTTGACTTGTTATTCCAAGTCATAGAGGCTAATAATGTCAATAAATATATTAGCATCGACATTGACAAAGTGCACAATCAATAACATTAAGGAACTTGATTAGCTACTCTGGATTTGGAAGGCTAATGATACCAATAAGTTATATTTATATTGACATTTATTAAATTTGGCTAGTCATTTAATTAAATCATTTAAAATATTTTATTTGCAAATTTCTTTAATGTACAAGTTATGGGTAGTGTATAAAAAGGAAAAAAAAAGGTGAAAGAAAAAAAAAGAAAGTGAATTTGATTCGCTATTCCAACTCATGGAGGCTAATGATGTCAATAAGTATATTGGCATCGACATTAACAAAGGGCACAATCAACAATATTAAGGATCTTGATTAGCTACTCCAGGTTTGGAAGGCTAATGATACCAATGGGCTACATTTGTATTGACATTTCTGAAATTTGATTAGTCATTCCCGGTTTGGGAGATTAATGATACCAATAAGTTACATTGATATTGATATTTTTTTCATTCCTGGTTTGGAAAATTAATGATACCAATGAGTTATATTGGTATTTACATTGGTTAAAATTTTGTTAGTCGTTCACAGTTTAGGAAACTAATAATACCAATAGATTACATTGGTGTAACATCCCCAACTTTTAATTACAAATTATCAATTATAGTCCACCATGATTAGATTTAAAACCAAGGAATTTGTTTTGTTCTTATATCATTCATTATTTCATTAGGTCAAATCTTAATATGACATTTTTAATTCAACTAAAATTTCAGTAGAGTTTCTCCTAATTTTTAGTACTTTTAAATGTCAACATCATTTATCATTCACAATTATCACAACTTAAACATATAATCGAATCATCTAGTAATCATTATCATATTCAACCTAGTGATCATAAAACTTTTTTTTTCTCTACAATAAATATATAATTAAGATATAAGAGAGTAGTAAAAAGAAACTCACATATTCCTATATAAAAGTAAAAAGTGCTATCATGCAATAATATTACTACATGGTTATAAGAATAAAATATTTTATGCTATTAACATTCAGATTGAGATGCATATAAAAAGACATTTTCAAAATTATAATACATGAGAAGTTGTAAAAATTCCTATAACAACCTTAGTAGTTACTAATCAAAACACAAAAGTAGTCTACTGCTCGGGATGAATGTGAAAAGATTCTGAAATCAAAATTTGATTATTTAATGAGAAACATTGTTTAATGACCAATATAACAAAACAATGTTATATTTATTTATTTTATTTTTATTTCTTTTGTTATTGCAACATAACATGAAAGTGTACTTTTTATCCAGTGAATACCCTAAAAGTACCCAATTTATATAATGTCTTTATTTCCCATTATTGTCATTTAAACCTCTAAATAACATATCATCTTGGTCACTAGATACCCTGATGCCTCTAGCATCGCTTGTGCACTGGTCGATTTTTATTCTGGTCATCAGGTGCACCGATGCCTTTAGTACCACTCAGGGTACTAGTCAGATTTAATCTTTGTTGTCAGATTCATTAACACATTGAGTACCACTTAGGGTACTAGTCAAGTTCAGTTTCGATCATTAGATTCACTGATGCCTCTAGTACCACTCAAGGTATTAGTCAAATTCAATCCACTTTACTTTTATTTTTCTTTTTTTATTTCCAACATCATCCTCAACTTAGATATTCAAAAACACTTTAAGAATTTATCATAAACTAATATTCAAAACTATAATTTAAAAATATGGCAAAGAGGATAACACTTACCTAGTGCATGTTCTTGTACTATCCCTTCTAATTGTTTCTTCGACCCACCAACTTTTCCTATATCATTATGGTTATGATTATTATTAGATTTCAACCATCAACCACATTTTAGTTCTATTCTCATTTCCTTTATGTTCATACTCATTTTCTTAGTTTTCATGTTAAAATTATCTATTAACAATAATTCAAAGCAACATTAGAAATTTGTAAAATCTTGGTTGGTTTAGTCTACCCAACCCTAAACACTTTTGGTATTTTAATTATATCGAGAGTTGTAAAGCTTTGTTTTGGGCATGGTTAGTATTTTCAGGAAGCTAAGATGTAAGGCTACAACTTTCATGAAGGAAGCAATACCTAATTCTGCCATTTACTTTCTGAAATGTATCCTTAACAGTAGCATACCCATTCGGCGCAATAGAAATCCAATCTGACATTCCTTCCATTATTTGTCCATAATAGGAGTTTTTAACTCCAAATAAAGCAAGGTTAGTTTTATTTGAAATTTAACACCTCAAGCTACAACTTTCACGAAGAAACATATTTCAAACTCTCTTATTTGCGCGTCCTAACTCCTGTTGTAACTCAAGTGACAAAACTGTTAAAATTTTAGCTTACAAGTCTAAAACACAACTAAAACATTTTCATGTATTCTTTCATCATTTATGATAGCCACTTCCATCCTACAATTCTCTTAACATTATTCATACACAAGTCTCCTATAATCAACTTACTCATAGCCATCCTTTAATCAAAATGACCTATTATAGAAGAAAAATGTAATTCCTTTAATTTTCTCACACACTCAATTCACTTTATTCTTGCGAACTCAATTCAAACAAGAATTTAACAACTTATAGTCCCCTCCCCTTTAAATCATTCTCTTGGCTGATACTTTATGGCCTAGAAAAGTGACTCTAAACAAACTCACTCCTCAAATTCTTTCCCCTTGGTTGAACCCTAGAAAGTGATGGGAGTAGGTTTTCTTTTTGATTTTCTTCTAAATTGGATCATCACCCATTTAAGATTCATGTATATAAGCATTATTTGAACACTACATTAAACATTTAATTAACCATTCATTCAAACCCACTTTCCATAATGCATTTTCTAATAAAAATATATCATTACATAACATAAATATAATTAAATCTTAGATTAAAGCTTCTCACCTCTTAAACACAAGAATTTGAAAGAAAGAAAGTATTGAAAATAAGTTTTCCTTCCCTCCTAGTTTTTCCTCCCAAACCTGCTACTTTTTATGTCAAATTCCTCTAGGATTTCTTCATTTTTTTTCTAGCTTAATCTCCTCCTAATCCCTTCTTACCCCTTTAATTTTAGTGTAGAAGTATGAATTCAGGTAGAATATTGAAGAAAACTTGAGAAAAAATCTTTTCCTCTCTTCTTCTCCAAGCAACTGGCTACTCTTGGCTTCTTTATGCTTATATACTCACTTTTTTTTTATAACCTTTATAGACAATAATGCCCCTCCCTTTAATAATAAAGTATTTTTTGTTTAACTGGGTATTCTGTCTCGTCGACCTAACTAATTTGAATAAAATATAGTTTTTTTTCATTTAATTATTAACATAAAAAATCCCTCATTTTAATTTAACCCATTTTATTTCCGAATCAAAATTTTAATACTTACGAACTCATAAAATTCTATCTGAGGGTTTTACAATTGGTATTGACAATTCTTAGATTTAATTAGTAGTTCCCAGTTTGGAAGACTAATGATATCAATGAGGTTCATTGGTGTCGACATTAATATGAAATGTATAAGTGGAAAATATGTTTGAGTAGTTGTTCTTAGGATAATGAAAGACGAATGATGTAAATGAGTTCATTAACATCGATATGAAAAATTAGAATGAAAGATAAAAGGAATGATAAGTAAAATGGTGTCGTGACATGCACGATGTCAGATGACGGGTATAGATCTTTGATCGAGGGAGATTTGGATGTGTTGGGATTAATTATAAAAATATAATTAATAGAGTTCAGGAGTCGCCACCTAGTATTTGGTCACTAGAAAATCTAATGATCTGTAAAGTCTAGATAAATGGACTAGTTATGTATTAGGAAGATGTATCACCCCCAATGCACCCTACCTATGGTAAGCTGCATTGTTGATTGATTATTCTAAGTCAAGTTTTTATTTGTTGGTCTATTTAAGGTTTAAGAAAAGTCATTCTCGGTAAAAAGTCTTTATATTATCAAGTTAAAACCTAAATATTATAAAGCCCAAAAGAATTATGTAAAATGAATATTCCAAAAATTAAAAAAATAGATTGAATTTATGATATTTTTGAATTTTTAGCCAAATTCTAATGGATAATCACAAACTTGTTATTATATCCATCAACTTTTTTTTTGTGTTTTTTAAAGTATGATGAAAATACAATTTTTTTTAATGAAATATGCATGAAAGTTTTTAGAATTTGGCTATACACACACAAATAAAAATATATTTTTGTATTTTTTTCAAATAAGATTTTTTTAATTAAAAAATGAATATTTTAAATACCGGGTTAATATTTTACAGTGTAAGTCTACAAATCAAATACTAAATGAAATTGGTAGAAAAACTCACAAGGAACCAAAAATAATTTTAAAATAATCTTGAAATTCTTTAGAATTTTGGAAATCACATGGGTTTGTTTGGCAAAATAAAGAAAAAAACTCAGAAAAGAAAACTTAAACAAAGTATATGCACAACTCCAATGAGATCAGATCACACAAAAGAAAATTCATAACTAAGAAAATTAATCAATCCAAACACGCCCGCTCCTCAACACAAACAAATCAAGATTTGATTAAATTTACAACCAAATCTTTTTCTAAACTCAAATAAGCAACAATATCCTCGTGACCAAATATTAACCAAATCTCATCCACGCAATTATTTCAGTGTTGCACCGAGGTTGCTAGCTTAGCGGTCCTGGCAGGTTTCTTGTCTCTATATTCTGGGTTAAGCCTCAGTGTGTATTTCTGTTATTTTTGTGGTGTTTTATTTATTTATTGGGCTTGTAGAGTATTTAGTGAGTCTGAAAATTAATCGTGGTATGCGTAAACTGGTCCGGACACCACGTATTATAAAAAAAAAATAAAAAATTATTTCAGTATTAAACAAATTTATCTACAAATTTATTCAACAAATTCTAAAGATCATATTTTGAGAGCTTAAGAACTGGACCTTAAAATGGAGATCAAAAACGTTGCTGGACGAGAAATGTGTTGCTGCTGTGAACCATGCTTCTCTGTTGCTCTCGGTTTAGAAAACAATATGCAAGGCTACTGGATCTTGGACTGCTATTGTTGCTTCTCGTGGTTGAGAGAGACACTTGCTGCTTGCTCACGGTGGAACCAGAGTTGCTGATGAAGATCAATCTCTGCTGCTATTATGAGATGGTTGGCCCTGCTAATAGAGGAGGTCCTGCTACTGCTAACTCACGATTGATGCAGAGGAGACTAAGGCTTAGCTGCTGTTGCACAGCTGAGAAGAAACTCTTGTTTCTGGAAGGAGGATGATGCTGCTGAGAGGAATTGCATGAGGATGTCGGTCGCTTCTATTGAACCGCTGAGGAGAAAACTGCTGCTGCTGGAGATCAAACCACGCTGCTGCTCTTGGATTGGAATGGATCTCTTGTGGTCAGATGAAACTTTTGCTGGTGCAGCTCTCGTCCACAATGCTGGCGCAAAGGGGAAGAAGCGTTGGGCGCTCCTGTTTTCTGTGGAGAACTTGCTGGACATAGCTGCCGGCCTGAGGAAGAGCAAATGGAATACTGGAGGCTCACAGTTCAGCTGAGCAAGAAGAAATTAACTACTGGAGGCTCACAGTTCAGCTGAGCAAGATGAAATTAACTACTGGATGCTGCTGGACTATGGAAGAGATGGTTGTCCGTGTGGTGGACGCTGCTGTTGACTACAATGAAGGGCTGGAGTAGAAATGGTCAGTTTTTACTAGGAGGAGAAGGTCTTGGGTTTTGCTAAGACAGAAAAGATGGAGGGAAGTGAGAGAGAGAGAGGTTCTGAAATTAGTGTATGGAGGTTTGGCTGGTGTAAAAAATGAAGAAGAAAACAAATAGGGAGTGTGTGCTTGGCAAGTGTGGAGGGCACTATTTTTTTTTTCTCTGGGAGAGGAGAGTGTGGGGTTAGGCCATTTTTGTGTGCCTTCTCTAACAGGTAATATTAATATCTATTTATAGGTATTTTTTTTATTTATAAAAAAATTATTTTTTTAATCAAGTAACCTGAAATCACTTTATTCCCTTATGTTTTTTCCGAGGCACTTTTGGTTCTCTTTTTGTATTTTTCTTATTATTTTTTTTAAAAGGCAATGTTAATTCAATTCAATGAAAAAAACAATAATTTTAAAATAAACACGTTTTAAGTGTTTTTGAAAAGACATTGAGAATACATCAAAAAATTCTCTTTTTATTGCTATATTTTTTTAATAATTTTCTTGATTTATTTTTTTTAATTTTTTTCACAACATTTTATTATATTTAATTTGTTTATCCAATCTTGGTTCTTATTCTTTTAATTGCTATATTTTTTTTAAAATATTTTATTCTTTGATTTAGTCCTTAATTATTTTCTTTTATTTAGTTTTATATTGGATTTGATCCTCATTATTTGATTTTTTTTAATACTTTTATAATTAAAAATTTTACTTCAAGATTTTTTGCATAGCTGCCTTTTTATAAGGTGATCCCAATCTCATAACCCGGAGCCGGTTTAAGTTTGATCTTTTTAGTTCCTTTATTAATTTTTTTTTTCAAATTCATCATTGGACATTATGTTATTGGACCCTAGTCTTTGTTATTTGTTCCACTTTTTTTTTTTTGAGGTTATCATAATCTTACATCTCATGTAGTAGATTAATCGAGTTAACTCGAGTTGATTCTTTTTTTTCTTGATGTTTTTTTATATGAAATTTTTTTTTTCAATTTTATCATTTGATATTAAATTATTGGCATTTGAGCTTTATGACTTTTTCCCTTTTCTTTCTATGGGATAATTTTAATATGAGTTAATCAAGTTAACTCGGGTTTTTTTAACATTTTTTTTATTTAACCTCAATCTTTTTGCTAGGTGTTTTTTTAAAAAAATCTATATTATGGGTGGCGAGTTAGTTAAATTAATCCAGGTTGACTCAATTTTTTTTAATTTTATCATTTGATATTAAATTATGAATTTTTTAATTCTCTTTCTAGAAGCTATCTAAATCTTATATTTCAGATCATATGTTAATTAAATTAACTGATTTGGATTATCATCTTTTATACATTCTTATTTCCCATGAAAAAAAATCTAGTCCGGTCTGCCTTGGACCACTAGCTACCTTTGTAGTTTACCCTTTATATATGGAATCTTCGCTTGATTTAACAGGCGGTGACAACTTTCTTCTTCTTATTATTATAATTATAGTAAAACTCGAGTAATGAGTGCACATTGATCAATTCATATCTCATCCCTTCAACAAAGTCCTTCTCTCCGGTGGCCAAAAAAACTGTCCTTGTCTGTCCAAAAGAAATCACACATGCCTCAGAGCATCAAGGGTGTTGCCGCCCACCACACCAACGGTATCGTTCAGTTCTAGGCTGATTTATCAAGCAGCTCAGGCGTATGATCTTGTAGTGCCATATGAAGCTTCTTTTCAGTAATGTATCTTCAATGTCAAAGCCATCAACTAGAGGATTCATGCAGCAGACACCGAACATAATTCGTTGGTATACAATATAGATTGCTTAATCGAACAAAACACATGCAGAAATATCCAGATAATGCAAGATTTAGCCCTATCTCTCTCTAGATATCGTTGTGCTAAGCTGTGAAAGCCTAAAAAAGAGAGTAATAATAAATAGAATAATATAATTAATTATGTTTTTTTATTATGCACTTTTTATTAATTAAGGGTATTATAATTAATAGTGGTTATATTAGAAATTACATAATAATAATTTAGAGAATAAATTTATTATACACAATCTCTTTACCCTTGATGGTGATGAGAATTTTGCAAATGAAGTTTGTATCTTGCATGATCAACTCTAGACCAATATGTGCATTTTTTACATGCACTCTTGAATTTGGAAGCCTATCTTGATGTAGATGAAGTTTTTAGAAAGACATGTGTCTAATACATGTTTGACCATTGAAGAACTCTCACCTCGTAGGGGTTGTACGTCTCTATATCTAGGGCTTGTATCATCATAAACTTGAGTGGCTTTCTATTATTAGGCTACTTGAGGAAGATCTGGATGTGTAGAGTGATAGTAATGTTAAGGAATTCTCTTTGTGGTTGTATACTAAATATTCAGGCTCTTTATTAGTTTTTAGGCTCCAGCTATGCCTTGTACTGCTCTTTGTTTTGTTTGTGCTTGGATTATGCCTCATGTTATATTACTCGAGTCTGAGCTTTGGGCCTAGACCCCTCAATCTGTCAATCAAACTAAACATGAATCTATCCCGTCTCAAGCATAAAGAAAATCTAAAAAATAGAGCGAGTGCAGGAGGTTTTGGAAATTAACATGATTTGAGGACAGCGCAAACATATCTCAAATATATATATATATATATATATATATATATATATATATATATATATATAAAGGCAATCAAGAACAGCAATTAATACAATCAAGCAGAAGCACCTATATGGCATGAACTTAAGGAAGCCACCACGCTTAGATCTCTCTCTTGTGCATGTATACATGCCCGCTCGAACATGCAAATAATAACTAGTTAGCTCGAGGCACGTCACCCCAAACCTCCTTGCCAAACAAGATGATTTTTCTCTTTGCTTCAACCCTGAACTGTGACCCGAGGCGATGGTCATCCTCACGAAGAAGAACAGCCCTGTCACCAACTCTCAGTCCATAGTCGGCAACAAATTGAAGCCAGCCTATAGAAAGCACTGGCTTGTCGTAATCTCCATTTCTCTTCCTGCAACGAATCACCCGAAGCTTGCCGCTGCTGTCTTTGACTTTCAAATCAACAAAAAATTCCCCTGCAAAATCAAGATAATGTAAAGAACGAGATGGGAATGAGAACTGAAATTGGATATCAGTATATTTTAGCTCTTTGTTAAACACCTCCATTTTGATTTCTTTGGGACGTGAAAAGAGAGAGAGACAGAGAGGGTATATATATATGAGTATACTTAAGAATAGTCCAAAAATCAGTCTAAGCTTGCTTCTTGGAAGCTGCCGAAAATAATATAGTAATCTATAGAATAAAAACTAAAATTGAATAAATAAATTAAATATAATAAAATGTTGTAAGAAAAAATTGAAAAATAAATAAATAAATAAAATTATAAAAAATATCAATTAAAAGAATAAGAATTAAAAAATAAAATAAAATAAAATAAAATGATAATAGATGAAATTGAGAAAATAAATTAAAAAAATAAAAAATAAACATTCAAAAAAATAAAAAATAAATTTAATAAAAACAAATTAAATGAAAGGTTCAGTGGTACCAGTGTTTGTTATGTGAACATTTTGAAAGTATATATTCGGGAAAGCTTATTTGTCAATTACTAAAATGAGTAACAGAACATTGCAAAGGATGCTGCTTTTCTTGAAAAAAAGAAAAGAAAGGCTACCAATGAATTCTTGCAAAGGATTGGGAGCCTTTCTTTTTTTTTCAAGCAGGAATAATCCCTCGCAGGAAATAGATTCCAAGGATGAACTGCTGTAGCTATCATAAATTCTCAATCCTTTGCAAGAAAAGCAGTTCTCAAATAAATTTCTTGCGAACGATGCTGCTTTTCTTGGAATCTATTACTAGAAATTGGTAGCCTTGTTTTGTTTTTTTTGCAAGAAAAGCAGCATCCTTTGCAATGTTCTGTTACTCATTTTAGTGCTTGACAAATAAACTTTCCCAAATATAAACTTTCAAAATGTTTACATAACAAACACTGGTACCACTGAACCTTTCATTTAATCCAAATCAATTTAAGTTAATTTAATTAACATATAATCTAAAATATAAGATTTAGATAGCTTCTACAAAAAAAATCAAAAAAATTAATGATTTAATATCAAATGATAAAATTAAAAAAAAAATGAGTCAACCTGGATTAATTTAGCTAACTCGCCACCCATGATATAGATTTTTTTAAAAAAAACTAAGCAAAAAGATTGAGGTTAAATAAAACAAATGCTAAAAAAACCCGAGTTAACTTGACTAACTCATACTAAGGTTAACCTATAGAAAGAAAAGGGAAAAAGTCATAAAGCTCAAATGCCAATAATTTAATGTCAAATGCTAAAATTGAAAAAAAAATTAATTTCATATATAAAAACATCAAGAAAAAAAAGAGTTAACTCGATTAATCTTCTACATGAGATGTAAGATTATGATAACCTCACAAAAAAAAATAGAACAAATAACAAAGACTAAGGTCCAATGTCCAATGATGAATTTGAAAAAAAATAATTTAATAAAGGAACTAAAAAGATCAAACTTAAACCGGCTCGTGGTTATGAGACCGGGATCACTTTATAAAAAGGCATCCATGCAAAAAATCTTGAAGTAAAATTTTCAAACATAAATGTATTAAAAAAAACAATCAAAATAATGAGGACCAAATCCAATATAAAATTAATAAAAAAATAATTAAGCACTAAATCGAAGAATAAAATAATTTTTTTAAAATAAAAAAATATAGCAATCAAAAGAACAAGAATCAATTTATAAACAAATTAAATATAATAAAATGTTGTTTTGATATATTTTTAAATAAAAAATATTTTAAAACGCTATCACTACTACAATCCCAAATAATTCCTTAATTTCCTATATTTTAGTTTGTTTATACTTTACATCAACACAACGACATGATATTATTACATTCATATATAATATATTAGAAATGTAGTGAATGAACAGAATACCCATCAAATCAAGTAAAATAATATTATGATCTATATATATATATATATAATATTAAAATTTTACTAAGGGCGTGTTTGATTGCAGGAAAGTGAATTCCTGGAATTCACTTTCCTTGTTTTTCCATGTTTGGCAACAATACGGAAAAATAGTCAAAGAAAACTGAATTCCAGTCAAATTGAAAAAAGTAACGTTACTAAGGAAAGTGTTTTCCTTTTGTTAAAGAAAGGAAAACACTTTCCTTCCGTTCATTTTCTCATACACAGTCTGAGAACTTTTTCTTCAAAATCACACAGTCTCTTTTTCTTCAAAATCAATTGGAAACTGAGCAGGAACAAGAGTATTTTTCTGGACCAATTAATTTCAGGTATTTTTTTTCCTCTTTATTTCCTTTATGTTTTTATCTTCTTCTGCGTAGATCTGTAAAAATGATGGCATAAATCTTTGATATTCTTGATAAATCTGCTACTGTCATATTTTTTCCATAACATTTCCATAACTCTTCATCTTAATCTCGTCACATTCAACTAATCAAGCAACAAAAAAAAAACACATTTTTTCTGCTACTATTTTCTTCTTCATGAATCACAATCGGCAGCTCAGTAACCAAACAGAGAGACAAAACCGGGG
>Ga0325403_1003726_pt1 | contig 13993 bp, 8 predicted proteins | sample PopdelMetagenome_19_FD_205665 | JGI IMG/M metagenome (GOLD analysis project Ga0325403, IMG submission 205665) | Populus deltoides microbial communities from Bellville, Georgia, United States - Xylem-PdKOR-R4 | ecosystem: Host-associated > Plants > Phyllosphere > Stem > Wood/Secondary xylem...
AACCTGTCATTTGGTCCCTCTTTTTACTGAAGGGGCACTCTTCCAGATGTTGCCTTGTAATAAGGAGAGAGATTACATCAAATAAAGTGCTTCGGTTGGGTTTAATTTCCAATACACTTAAGTGTCCCTTTTTTTTTTTTTTTTTTTTTTATTTACGTGGGGTGTTCGGGCCAGCTTACGCGCACCACGACTATTCCCCACGGCCCGCTGGACATCCTGCAAGCCCAGGAGCAGGTAAGGCACCGCGGGGGTGACAGGCGTGCACATAGAGGGTCGAACCCGGGAGGGGGGCGGAACAAGCCCACGAGTGACCACAGCAGCTAGACCCTCAAGTGCAAGTGTCCGTCTTTCTTGCTGATATGTGAAGTTAATTAAATCATTTTAAATTTATTTTTAAATAATTTAATTAAAAAATCAAATTATAAGGTTTTTAAGTTTACTTATTATATTTAGATTTAATTAAAATATCAAATAATTATCTATCAACTATATATTTTTTTGTTATATTTAAGAAAAAAATTAATTTAAGCAATAGCTTAGCACATGCCTGTAAACTAAAAGATTTTGTTTTTTTATTTAAATTTTTATATTTTAATATTAGGTTTATTGTAAATTAAATTTTGTTATTTATTTTGGTTTTTGTTATACCGGGTGGGTTTTCATGATCTCAAGAAAATATCCTAACATTGGGTTGGTGTTCAGTTTTATAATCATCTACTCTTTTTTATCATATTATTAAATGGTTTGTCATATTTTTAAGTAAAAAATGGTTAAAAAAAACTATAATTATTATGAATTGGACTTCACGGTTTATTTCAATCGTATTTTTTAATTGATTTTTTTTCAATTTCATCTTTTAATATTGGGTTGATTGGAAATTGAGCATCATATTTTTTTTTATCTTTTTTCTATAGGGTTATCATGGTCTCATGACCAAAATCACGAGTTTTACGAGTTAGTCAAGTTAACTCGGGTTTTTCTGAGTTCTTTTTTTAATTGAATATTTTTTTTTCATTTCAATCTTCAACATTAGATTAATTGAAAATTGAGTTTAATTAAAAAAATTATTTACTTTCTATGGGGTTATCATAGTCTCACAATCTAGGTCGCAAGTTAGTCTGATTGCTTAGGGTTTCTTTCTATTATTTTTTTAAAATCTCATCATTCAATATTAGATTGATTGGAAATTAGACTTTATATTTTATTTTAGTTTACTTTCTATGATGTTATTCTTGTCTCATGACTTGGGTCACAGATTTATTTGATTAACTCGAGTTGACTCAAATGTTTTTTTTGTCATTTTTTAATTAATTTTTTTTACAATTTTATCATTTAATATCGGGTTGATTGAAAAACATGTTATTTAAAAAACATCATATAATTGGAAAATATTATTCTATGTTGTCAATGGATTGAAAAACATTGTTTATTTTTTCTACTAAAAACACGATAATAATACATACATACATACATACATACATATATATATATATATATATATATATATTTTATTTTTTTTTCCTTTCAATAAAAAATTAATATGTCCCGCAGCATAGCGATGACAATTATCAAATTGGGTCTAAAGTGTGTATTCTATATCATTGATATTATATTTAATTTGACCATTGATTTAAATTTCAAAGGGTCCCATTGTACATATTTTCTAAACGTTTACTAAACACCCATTTTTTATTTTATTTAATGATCAATAATAGTTTTTTAATCCAGACAGGTCTCCTTCTTCAACTTTTTTAAAGAGGCATTTTTCACAGTCATCTAATATATCTAAAGAAATAGATTTTTTAAAGATGACTGAAAGTATTTGGGAACACAGTTTAATTTGTGTTTTTAAATAATTTTAATTTTTTTAATTAAAATTTAATATGATTTATACGTTTTAGATTGTTTTGATGTGCTGATGTCAAAAATAATTTTTAAAAAATAAAAAAACATCATTAGCATGTATTTTAACACGAAAAATTATTTAAAAAGCACCTACAATCACACTGCCCAACACGCTTTCCTGAGATACGTTTAGCATTAAAAACCAGTTTTTAATTATTGAACAAACACAACCTTAGCTCATTTTGTAGCTCCTGCGTTACTTCATGGGATGCAACAAATTACGAAAACCTTAGATTCTGAAAGTGGAAGTTACGAAATTGGCTAAATCAAGCATAAAGGAATCATGAATGCCTCACTTACCACACGTTTTTGTAGATTGATATTAGTCAAGTTTGGGCCCTCGAAGGCCCATTAAAAAAATGCTCACGATTTAGACCCAATCAACACGTCAAGCTAGCCAACAAATCTAGATCATCTAACCTGATTTTTTTATTTTTTTTTAATAACATAGTTTTGAATATAAATAAGATAAAAAATTTTTAATTTTTTTTTTTAAAAAAACCATAGGCTATTTTAAAAGAAGCTTTTTTCAATCATGGACTCACCATTCTTTCCAACAACTATTTTAGAAAAGCATATCGTAACTTAATACAATAAATCTAAAATTAACTAAAATATAAAGTTGATTTTCTAGATAAATATTTTATAAGTGTAAGCCATATAAAGCCCTACTAGTTAACAAATAGTATAAGTACAATAAATTATGGAACAAAAAAAAAGTGAAGACAATAAGATCATTTTAAAAGTGATTTTTTTTATTAACTCTACAACAATCAAAATAAATATCAAAGCATTTAAATTCATGAAACATTTTATATATCTTTGGTCAAAATCCTTATTTCTTATTTATATATATTTTTCTTATTTTGATGAAACATTTTTTTTATTAATATTATTGTTTGAATAAAAACTTAAGATAATTAAAATAAATATTCACACGAATTCTAATAATTTAAATTCATGGACAAAAAATTTAAATCAAAAATCCTTTTTTTCGTATTCATTCAACTTATTTTTTTTAATTTTAATAAAAACATATCTTTTTATAGGTAGAACGTGACTGGCCAAAATCTTTCATTTTTTTTCTTGTAATTTTCTCTCTCCCTCTTAACATTTAGAGATTTAAATATGAGAAAACAAAGTTTTAAAATCAAATCATAAGCATCTAAAACTACAAGGACCAAAAATGTAAAAATAAAAAATTTTAGGGACCATAACATAAACATCTAAAATTATAGGTACAAAAAATATACAAATCAAAAACTTTAAGGACTAATTGAACTTCTTCAAAAACTTTAAGAACCAAATTGAACTTTTTTGCAATATAAAGGGACTTAACACATGGGAGGGGGGAAAGAGATTTTATGATTGAAATATTAATAAAAGAAAATTAATTATGGCTAGTATCTTTCAATTCACTATGAATTAAAATAGTGAAATGATGAATTTTCTCTTTCAAGAGAAAATCTTTGAATTAGTTATTAAAGGTAATATAGTCTTTTCATAAAATTCATTTATCATTTCAGATTAATTGGGGCAGTTCAGTTTTTCCATATTCTTAAAGTATAATAAAATGATTAAATTACCCTTAAAAACAAAAATAATTTAACTGATGTCCATGAGTTTTTTTGTATTTTAACTTTTCAAGCCACAATAAAATGATTAAACTATCATTCAAAGAAAAAATTATTTAACTAGTGTCTAGAGACTTTTTATATTTTCACTCTAGTTTCTTAGTATTAATCAATTTGATTAAAATATAATTTAGTATTTTAATAAATATAAAATATCATTTAAAAACAAAACTAGATAGTGTGTGCTTTGAGAGGCGCGTGGGGTGTCTCTTGAAGGCCAAAATTCATCTTCCACAATGGTGTTGTAATTGTCTTGGTAGTCCCTCCATTCCTAGGTGGACACATGTAGCTTATTAACCTTTGGTTTAGCACTGATTATTTTTTGTCTTGTTTTTTTTTTATCCTTGATTTTTGTGTTTGATCTTCCAAATTTTCAAAGCAACAATTTAGTTTGTTTTTTATTAAGATTTAGTTCTTGTTATTGTAATTACTATATATTTTATTTTAAATAATTTATAAAGTTGGATTTTTTTCTCAATTTTATCCTCCAATCTTTTCATGTCAGATTTAATTTTTATTCTTTTAATTATTATTTATTTTATTTGAGATAATTTTTTAAAATTAATTTTTTAGTATTTCACCCCCCTTTATTTTTTTTTCCTATGAGATTTTATCCTTATTTTTTTTATTTCTATTTTTTTTATTTTGGCAAATTTTTTAAATTGATATTTTTTTTTTAATTTTATCTTTCAACATTAAATTGATTGAGAATTGAGCTTTTTGATTGAGCACGAGTTTAGAATTTCACGAGTTGTGAGTTTGAGAGATGAACCAAGGTTTAAGAAATTCGTCTGGATTTGCTTTTTTAAAAAAAACTTATATTTTTTCAGTTTTTTCCTTCAACATTTATTTAAATAGAGATTAGACATTTAGGCTCCATTATTTTATTTTATTTTATTTTTTGTAGAAGCTTTCACTAATTTCTAAAATGACTCCAGTTATTTCAGACCTTTATATTTATCATTCTTTGTTAAATTTAGTTTTTTAAAAAGAAATTTTATTTTTTAATTAAATCCAATTAAGCTAAATTAATTAATTAAATATAAATATAAAATGTTCACTTCATAATATTTGATTTGATTTATTTTTTGGGTCATTACTCTAACGACGAGTATAACCTCATTCAATATATCAGGCAACCTTTGCAGTGACTTTAGAATTTTCTTGGTGATCTCTTTTTATTGGTAAGGCAATATTCATGATGAAACGACAATAAATCTCTAACAAGTTTTTTTTTTTTTTTACAAGTATGATATTAGCAACTAATTACTACCAAGTTTATTTTTTCGTTTTATTTATTGTCCATGCTTTTTGTCTTAATCATATTATTAAATCAACCAAGTTTATTGATCTCAATCAAATCAATTATCAAAGTCTTAAATTTTTTTTGTTTTTTAAAAATATTAACATTGCTTAAACATTATTTTATATTAAAAAAAATTAACCCGATCTGCAGAATAGCACAAGCCACTATACAGCGGACAACTAAAACTAAAAGAGGTCCAGCACACATTTCATTGCTTATCTCTCCTCTTTCACTTACAGTTTATATATGCACAAAACCAGGAAATCCCAAACCCAACTTAGGCCCACCATCCCTTGCCCTTGCATCACAATTTTATATGGTTCCCTAAAAAAAGTCAAATTTTGCCATAGCCAAGGCAAATGCACATTCATCATAAGTTCTTAAAAGTAAGTTCAGCATACATCTCAAAAATAACAAAAATGGTACCTTAAGCTGCAATTGATACTCATTAGTCGCTGAAAGACCCCGATTAACAATGAACTGTATTCTGAGTTTCAATTATCTCACCACATGTCAGTTTCAATCAAATGAGCTGAGAAACTTCGTTGTTTTGAAGGCCAAGCAACAATCACTCGTCTTGTTCAAAGTCCATGAGGAAATCAGTTAAGTTCTCAGAATCATCAATTGCCTCTTCAAGACTCAACGGACCCTCTTTTTTAGGTTTATCCTGCAGGTTCAAGGAAATCAAGGACAAGATTCTTGTCAGGGGCTTGAAAAGTGTAGGAGCTGGTATGTACATGTAAGATAATAGAGGTGCACAACTTCTCCATTCCGAAAATCCTGACAAAGGAAAAATCCTCGCTTCTAATATAGTGGAATTCTAGGATTTCAAAGAATACAAGTACTTAAAACATGTCTTTACTAAAATGAAGGAATTAAAAAATCTATCTATATTCTTGCAAATTTTGTCAAGGTTATGCCTTTTTTCCACTTCAAATGAAATAGGCAATGGTACGAAAATATTTTCATTTTAAACAATCTAGAGTAGACAACACAAGAATGCTTCAGAAGCAGCAGGAGATGTGTATCATAGCAACAGCCTTGGTGCTGCAGCACTGTGTGTTTGCATGCATGTGCCTGTATCAGATGAGGCAAGGCATTAGACATAATTTAGAAAGATGCACCATCACCTTTGATTTTCGAGCCTGGGGAGTAGTTTTATAAACACTCCAATTTCGAGTAATTTTTTCGTCTTCTTCCTCCTCTTCCTCTTCTTCTCCATCAACCTCACTATCCTCTCCCTCGCCCTATTGCAGGCGTGAACAGAAAGATGTCATTACATATGAAACAGGTACGTTTAATTAAAATGTACAGCATGATAAATTTGTGGTATATGTGGATGTATGAAACAGATGATGGTAAAAATTGCAGGGGACACAAAACTCACATCATTTTCACCAATGTCAACAGCTCGTGCCATAGCTTCATCAATGTCTGTCATCTGCTTTTTTTATCAAGAATTAAATGATGATGAGTAAATATTAAAAGCAGCCAAAATCAAGTACTCTTTCCTTGGGAAGAATTAGATGCAGTTATCCAAAAGAATACTGAAACTTATTTTGAGTGAGCACGTAAACAATAGTAAACTTGTAATTTCAGTATTTTCCACCGAACATGAATATTTTTCTAGCTACATGTAGAAAATATATATATCTACTAATTAGGAAAACTGGAGTTTCCAATTTATGTTTTTCCTATTTTAAATAGGAAAATAGGGTTATTAGCAGTCAAAGTCTGATTGTGACTGCCAATATTTCATACATATAAATATGAATATAACCTATGCTTGAAATATTTCAGAATATCAATAGAATGAATAGTTTATTTCCTGCATTTGACTGATATAAACATAGAAGGTGTGAATATTTCTCTGTTGGAAGTAATTCTTTGACTTAACTGGAGTGATGATAGTAGCTCTTTCTAATTGTTGATTGCTTTTATATTTTTCAGATCAGAAATTCAATTACTGGATCCCAAAACAACCTGACCTCTAACACAAATCTAATCACTTAGTATTCTGTAATGCATCAAATTGTATAAGAGCTTAGAAATATTATAGGAACATAGTAACTGATTTATAAGTAGGGCTTGTGAGAGATGGTAAGGTGAGTTGATGTTCTAGCAACTCGTGGAAAAAAAATTCTGTTTCCAAATGGAAAACCAATCACCAAAAGAGTCAAAAGAGCAGACTTCAACCCTAAAACAGTCAGCCAAAAAGCATCAAGAGGTTGCACATTCTATAGATTAGCCAAACGCAGGTTGAAAAGCTAAACGAGCAAGTGAAGTTGTTCATACAACACACATGGCAGTTTGCACTGCATGCTGAAAAATGAGAACATATGGCTGAAAACAAAAGGCAGAAAAAGGAAAAGTCAAAATAGAGGCCTCAACAAGAAGCAAATTACCAAGTTCTGCTTGCAGAAAATTAAAGCAGCTAGCATATAAGCTATACAATGAGAACTGTGAAATGAAGTTCCTAAAGAGCTAGCAAAAAACCTAGAGCAAAAACCAAAAAGGCAAAACTAGTGTGATGTTTTATAGCACCACAACCAAAATTATAACTGCAAGTATTGCTCCATGGTCCAGACTTATCTAAATTTTCTTTGAGATTGATTCCTAGCAACAAAGAGGAGAAAGCACTATCAAGTTTAAACTTCAGTTCAATGATCAAACCATAATTCAAGTTTAAGGAGTCTATTCTACTTCAACACTCCAAGACTTGAGCTCAAGTTTTGATTTTTCACATGGATTAGGGTGTATGCATACAAGATCTCTCATGTCCTGATCACAGGTGTTTACTTTCCTCTCCCTATATTTGACTTTCTGATATATGGAGCTCCAACAAGAACACAAGTATAACATGAAAGAATACTCTTAAACTAGGCATTACAGGATAAGAATATTTTGCAAATGAGTCAGTCAAATATTTGAGCTATGGCTTGTACTCGTCCATGAGTATTTTGTATCATTTATTCAGTAATATAAAACACACCCTTTATCTATATTAACTTTTCAGGTAGTAGCATGCACTAGCAGTCGAGTTCCATCTGCGTAAAAGAAGTTTGCCATATGCTTGAGTTGGTATCCCAAAAGCTCATTCCTCGTGTATGCTTATTTGTAACCATTTGATTTATATATTTTCATTTAGGCTTGCAAATCGGTTTAACTAGAGCTCCATGCCTGTGTCAAGTTCTGAGTTTGTTTTGAATATTCTGTAATGACCACTTATTAAAGTTAGTATGTAAAGTTGATACTGAACAATAAGTTTTACACTATTATTGGTATACATTTTGTTAGGTTGGAGGCTTGCGTGGACAAGGTGGACCTTGGGATCATCCTATTTGCATTCCAGTCAAATGCTCGCTTATCAGGCCATGACAAGTACCACTACTAACACTAAATGGTTCATCCATCTATCTATGTCTAGAAAAATCTAAGGGCAACTACAGTGGAAAATAACAGGAAACACATGAAAGATGTGATGGCTGAAACCAAAACAAACAGAAAGACAAATCAAATTTAAAAAAAAAAAGCCCATAAAGAAAAAGAAAAAGAAAACAATCTCAGAGATAAGTGTTTGTCCCAACAAACTAAGTTATAATATAGAATAACATTATCCCATATAAGGTTTAACAAAGAATGGAAAGTTCAAAAATCTATTGAGTTATCATTGTTCAGAGTAAACTGTCAATCAAAACTAGACCAAATTGTATTAGGGCAGTTCAGTTAGGTCTACTCCTTAAGAGAGATGGTTTTGTTTGTAAGCCAAATTATATATTTTAATTATGATCTGATTTGATTCTTTAAAAGAAAATGAAGAAAAGAAAGTAACTGTAAACCATGCAATCCTTATTTACACAAACATTAATTTATTATACAAATTTGTAAACAAAAATACAAAACTGTATAATAAACTTGATGCAGTATATAAACAAGAAACTTAACTTGTTTGTTTGTAATTTTATATGTTTAAGATTTTATTATTATGCAGGTAGAATTTTACGATTTTGTTTTGATTATTATTATTAAAAAATAATATTTTATGAGGATTCTTATTTCCTATTTAGTTTAGGATAGTAGGGTTTTTTAGTGTCTATATAAACACCATTTTTTTTTAACAGAAGAGGGAGATAACATTGATGATTAATTAAAATTTCAGAGCTATGTTTCTTCTGTATATTTGAACCCCTACAGGGTTTTCTTGCAATCCTTCAGCCCACTTCTATACAGATCTACCCTCTTCTATATGGTTTCTTTCTTCTCTCTATTTTTCCCTCTCCTGTAGGGAATTCTACTTCTTCCTACTCTCTCTACTATCATGTCCGACATCAACCTTTCTAAACATTTTATACGTATTTTCTCTTTTCTTTAAAAAGCTCCTGATCATGCACAATCTATTCTATCTTAAAACTATGACCTCATTAGTTGTGATTTGATTTTGAACTCAATATGTTGATCTAAATAAACTCCTGTTTTAAATTTGTTAAAGTTCAATAAAAGTTCTTGTTTTTAGTAGTCTCTTCAGGAATCTACAAGGGTTACAATAGAAGCTTCTGATTGGCCTCAATAAGTTGATATTAGAAGCTGAGTGTTTTTATGTTGACACCTTGCTTTTTATGTGCAGCAGTGCAAGCTGCTTGTGGTGAAAATAGTTTACTTGTCTACAATCTACCCACATTTTCAATACGGATTTGATTTCAGGGTTTTAAATTATGGTTTGGTTGTAGCTATCACTGTCATGAATCAATTAGAAACACTGAGCAAATTTTTGGTAATGCCTTTTTTTCCTAATAATTTTACAATATAAACACAACAATCATACAAACAGCATGTCATAGCTAAAGTAGAAATTATCATTAACTTCATGTTAAAAATTGAGAAAAATAACATTATCTTCATTTTGAGAAGTGTGTGTTCTAATTCAAGAGGGCTCTTATTTTTTCTTTGAAAATAATGTTAATTTGTTCAATGAACCAAATAGAAACACTGCACAAAATGTTTATTTTCAAAAATAATGCTAGTTTGACAATTAAAAAAAAAGTTTGTTTTTTTATTTTGAGCAAGTTCTTATAAATCAAAAGAACAAAACACGATAGGAAAAAAAATTAAATAAGGCCCTTCCTTCTCAAATATATAAATATATGAAAACCCTGCAAGCATTTTAATTTCCATGACTTTAGTTTTTATTTGTTTGGATAGAAATTAAAGACTGAGAAGACAGAAAGTTCATAGTAAATTTGGGGGGTGAGAAAAAGATCATGTGATATTATTACAAATATTGCATCATTCAGCAATGAAGCATGGAAAAGAATATTTAATGATGGAAAAAGGAAAATGATTGGCAGAAAAGATAATATAGCAAGTCCAGCTCTCTGTTAATTACCTCAAGTTGTTCCGTCTTCTCTTTTGCCAGAATTTTTTCAAGATCCTTCCTAGATATGATTTTTCCATGCTGATCAAGGTCAGGAAAACAAAGTCAGCATTTGACAAACTGCCGTAATAATCACAGGTATCACCTAAAACACAGAATAATTCCACTTGCTTTATGGAAATTAAATTTTAAATACATCAAAAAGAAATATTAAACATCTTGGGCAAACTTGAGAATAAAAAGCCAAGATCATCATGAAAGGGACTCCATCCAGTGGGGTTTGAGTTCCTATATGCACAATGCAACCTTGTTTTGTTCCTCTTGTAGACACCACCTTGATTTAAATTGGAAATCTTGATAGAATTAAAATGAAAGCAAACAACAAAGCCTAATCTAAACTTGTAATTCATATTCCTAAGTGTCTTTCCATTCATTTCTATTGTTGCTTAGCAGGCTTCAAAATATCTCGCGTAGAACCATAAACCTCAAATGATTCGAGGTCAAGTTCATCTGTTAGGTTGGCAAACCCAACTCCAAAACTCAGTGTCATTTATAAACAAGCATTCACGGGTGTAAAAAATTGAGTAAGATGCCCAAATAAGTGATGCAGGAGTAGGAATACAAAAAATTAGATGAGTCTATTAGCTGCAGTCTTCATGAAAGAAAAGGAACAGAGAGACTAAAATTAGAGAGGAACGACAAACAATTTTGATGGTAGCAACTTAATTCAATTATCCATTGGATGGTATCATCCAATCATCTCACAGCTAAACTAACCATAACCTTTGTACTGTGGCCTCTAAAAGTAAAAACTGACTCAACACCACTTATAAACCAATTTTGAGTTCACAACATACACTAAAGCCATTGAAATCATCGACAAATGCTTGACAACAAACATATTTATAACGTGATTAAATAATTTAATTTGGTTAGAATACTAACTTCTTTCAGGTAATCCAGCATATTGGGTGTTGGTTCATGAAAATCTGGACCCCTGTAATCAATAATTTCATTTGGATCTTGAATGTAGTTGATGGTTGGGTAAACAGGATCTCCACCCCAAACTGCAAAGGCCAATAGAATTATCAACTGCTACAGCGCAGCAAGGAAAGATTGATAGCCTAACAAAGGAGTAATTCACCTTTCTTCCATCAAATTGCTTTATTAACATACAATAAAACCTGATAATTTAGGTAGGAAAAGAAGATAAGAAGCAGCCTTGCTTTATAAGGTCATGATAAATGCAGGAATGCAAAAGTGCTTTTCCAAAAAAAAGAAAACAAAAGGCAGAAATAGTTAATGAACGACTCTGTGGAGTGGACAGTGGGTGTTCCTAGTTCAAGTAATACTATCAATTTAGGTAACAGAACATGCAAAGTATTACGAATAAAAGAACAGCACATACATGAATGTGTAGGTCCATTATGCAGCCAATCTGAAGGACATACAAGCTGATTTCAAATAGAAAGAATCCATCAATATTAAGGATGGACATTTCTTCAACCTTTTGCTTAGATAGAAAAATTAAAATTAAAATCAGAAAAGGAAAAGGTCACTTGATGGGAGAAAAAAAAAGTGCTGAATAACCAATTTATAGAAATTTAGTTTTTATTATTGTTTAAGTACCAGCTTTGAATTTTTTTTAATGTTAGTTTTTTTAGTTTTATTTCCTATTTTAGCATTGATTTTTGGGGTTTCGCTATGCCTGTATAAGTACAATTTTTTGTGGTTTGAGAAAGACATTTCTTGGATTAAAGTTGAGTAACTTGCATATTCCTCATCCTTGTGGATCTCAAGAATCCTAATTTCCATGTTGATTCGGTTCAAGAAAGCCTCCTGTGGATCTCAAGGATTACTTGCTGGATTTCTAGGTTTTCTATGCATTTCTTTTGCTTTCCTCCCTCACTGTACATCATAGAGAAATGTGCACACACAAACAAACAATTTTCACATCTAGATCAAGAAGATAAATTACTGTGATAAAAATTAAAAGATAGATAAAGCACAAACTTATCAGCTTTAGATTAGATACTTTGCTTTATTAGATCCTCTCGCATTCGCATTGCCAAAGGATCTCTACGAATACGAACATCAGTCCCCATCATTATGCGAAATTCTCTATCTGTTTGATGGCAAAACATTGCAATTAGTTGAGCATTTTCATCTTCACCGGTCTCTTCAAAATGCTTCTGAATAGCTTCTCGTGAAGTGTCTCTCTTCCATGCTTTCACCCATTCCGAGTAGTATCCCATTGGACCTATCCTTTCCAGTCTCTTTTGTTCAGCTTCAAGTCTACACAAATTGCAAGTGACATAAGCCAACAATTTTTTTTTTAAAAAATACATTTCCCTCAATAAGATACAGAATTACGTAGAGAAATACAAAATGACAGGTTCAAAATAGAGATCAATATTATACCGTTCTTCCTTGTAAAGATGTTTTCTAGCTCTGTAAAGAGAAACCTCCGTTAATGTTGGTTCCTTACCATAAAGCTTCACCTGCCCAGTTTCAGCCATTGCTTTGAGAAAAACCTGCACCACGTTTGAGGCAGTCATTGGAAAGATACTTAAAAACAAGGAGTGGGTTTCTGAATTAATACATCACATGGTTTATTATTTCATTGATGCAGGACAGATTTGGGATTTTTGTCCTAGGAATGGTTTGTGGTAAGCTAAGTGATGTATAACCACTGACAATCCTGAAGAAAACTGGCTCATTTTATTCAATCAATAATTCAATGATCCTATACTGAATTCATGGGTGCTTATTTATAAGCATCAAACCAAGTAAAATAACAAAACCTAACAAGTCTTTAACTCCCGGAGGAAACTAGAATCCTAATTTAACTACTACATAATAAATATTATTCCTAAATAAGACTAAAAATCTAGAATAATCATACCATATTAAAATTCCTAACTAAACAAATATTGATTCCCATTGTTATCCTTCTTCATTCCCATCACTCTCCGTAGTTGGAAAAAATTCAACCTTGAGTTCTAAAAGTGTCAAAGTAGCAAAAACTCCACGAACTTGCACGCACTCCATAGCCTGAAGAAATTTTTTTGTCCATCTTGTGTCTTCACAATCTCAATTTCCTTTGACAAGTTTTCTTCAATGTCATTCATCAACTTGTTCTACAATTACCCATTCTTTTAGTTTTTCCTCGATGCTACAATATCTAAAGTTATCTCTTGTGTCATAAAACGCCCAATGTCTATTATTAACCTGTCAAGCTAAGCATTGATTTCATCTAGTTTTTTTTCTAAGTTCAGAATAAATGGTTTGTGAAATTTGGACTTCGGTTTCCAATATTTCACCAACTCTAGAGGACTTTGTGTTCCTAGTCAATGGAACTTGATTAGCTGCATGTTGTGATAATCTGAATTTTTGTTTTGGAGGATAGATAGTATCAATAAGGCTCCCGTTATCATAGTACACTCGTAACTTACACATGTATGCGAATCGAATATCCATCTTACAACAATTTTTAATAAGCACGGGTTGCGAATCGAATATCCATCTTACAGCAATTTTTAATAAGCACGGGTACTTTTAAGTGCAAATAAGCTGGAATAGCATGCTTCACATATTGAAATTGAACGAAAGCTAACTCCAGTCCAAATTTACACTCTAAATATCTCCAATCACTAAATATTTCATGGTGTAACACATCCTCATCCTCTTCTATAGGGTCAAACGACATGCGAGAATCTTACAAATAATATAACCAAAGCGCTCGATCTTGAAGAAACCAAAACAAGAAAGACACAC
>Ga0325403_1003727_pt1 | contig 13991 bp, 6 predicted proteins | sample PopdelMetagenome_19_FD_205665 | JGI IMG/M metagenome (GOLD analysis project Ga0325403, IMG submission 205665) | Populus deltoides microbial communities from Bellville, Georgia, United States - Xylem-PdKOR-R4 | ecosystem: Host-associated > Plants > Phyllosphere > Stem > Wood/Secondary xylem...
AATTTAAATTTATTTTTAGCTTTCTTTCCGTTGCTTCATGGCAATTGGGGGGTTTTGTTTAAGATTTTAAGATGGTAGAAGCTCATGCCTCTGCGAGACTGGGACACTAATGGTCCTGGGCCTTTAGAAGGTTCATGGAGAACTTTTTATTTTTATTTTTTCCCCTTTGATCGTATAGTGAGGAGTCTTCATACTATACGTCTGGGGTAATATTGTAGAGTGATTTTAGGCTACATTATTCTTTATCATGGTATATAATATTTTTTAATTAAAAATATATTAAAATAATTTTTTTATATTTTATATTTTTTATATCAACACATTAAAATCATCATAAAGAACATTAAAATATATGAAATTTGACACATAATTTAAAGTGTTTTGGTATATTTATGGCATTCAAGGTCCACATCTTATAAAGATTGACTTATACAGGAAATTAAAGTGAACAAACGAGCTTATAATTTAATTTATAGTTTAATAGTATCTTTTGATATGATAAAAACGAGCTTATGATTTATTTGATGTAAATTTTGTATTGAAACGACATTTGTTTACGGTAAAAAAGTGATTAGTATACTATTTTGTATAAAATTACACATAAATTTTAATATTAACTGATTTATTATACGTAAAATATATTGGTCCTAGAGCATCAGTAGACCTAGGCTAACTTCTCATAAAATTTAAATATTAAGTTTATGTAGATGCAAATTAACTAACAATTGAAAGTGAACCTTCAAATTAATAGATTTATTGCATGTTAAAAAATTATTTATTTTAGAACTATAACACTAATTGCACGAGACGTGGAAGAATTGAGCATGAATTTATAAATTAAAATATTTAATGTATATTAAAAGGAGATGGCAAAACACAATAGAAATGACCATTTTATATTTATTTTTCATTTTTTTAGTGTAACGGTGCTGCGGATGTGGTAAAATTGTAATTGTATGATTTCTTGACTGTAACAGGACTATAGCAGTGGCAAATTTATATTTATTTTATTTTATTAAGAAAAAAATTGTTATGGTTTTTTTTTAACATTTGATATATTTATCATTTTATACTTTTTTATGTCTTTATTTTTTTGTAATATTTTTTATTTTTTTCTTTAAATTCTTTTGAAAAAAATTATTATTTCTTATTATCAATATTTCGAATATTTATCATTCGATGCTGGCAAATCTGCACACGCATGTCCGTGCATGTAGACTTTTATTTTTTTCTTTGTTAATTGTGTAAACAACATATTATCCATCTCTTTTCAAAACAGGCTAGAAGCACCGATCTAGCTTTTCAAGCCTAGTTGCGTCTGATTTTTTTTTTAATATGTAATTTTAAAATATTTTTAATTTATATTTAAATTAATATTCATTTTCTTAGATTGGTTATTTGTCTTTTTTTAAAAATAATTGTTATTTTTTAAACTATTTTGTATGCATTTAATGTTTCAAATAGATTATTATAGTTCATTTATAATTTTTTTATGTTCTATATAAATAAATTTTATTTTTAAAAATAAAAAAATTATTAATTATTGGTGAGAAATAGTGTTCATTAAGATAAAAAAAAATTATGCATGAAAAGTTAGGGTTGAAAAACCTAAACATGGACATAAAAATATACAAGCCAAATAATTTATGACGGTATAATTATCATTGTATATGTCAAGTATTGCAATAATTTAATATATCGTTTTTAATCAAGAGATTTAGTTATAAATACTTTGCTAGTATGAGATTAAAACCATTTACTTGGCTTATACTAGTATTTTTATTAATTGTAAATTTTATGGGCAATAACAAATTATTAATAAGAGTGATGTATATTAATTTATATATAAAATCAAGATTTATAAAATTAAAAGCCAAATCAGGACTTTCTTCCCATGGTCAGGACTTGTCCCACTAATTTTTTGAAAATATAACTTCGATATCTTGAAGAGCAAGGATCAAATTATGCAAGAAGTATCGAGAGACTAATTTTGCCTACCGCATACTTCTTTGTCGTTGACGGGAACTTGTAAAACTTAAACCCCAATAAGGATAGCTCCATCGCTATACAGTAAACGTTCCCTAGTATCTGATTATGATTGACACGTGTTCAATTTCCTCGCCAGTTCAATTTGCTAATTGCAGTTAAGAGTTAAAACCAGAGTCTACGAGGAACCTTCGTGCCGAAGCTCATCACCACGTCTGATAAAGTGATAAGTACGTGGTGAAATATATATATATATAGAATCCTTAAAACTAACGCTGCTGGCCCACCTTTTCTTTTTTAAGTACTTCTCTGTTATCCGTTTCCCTTCTCTCTCTCTCTCGTCCATGGATTTCGATTTTTCAGACACCATGATGATTTGATTTTCTAAGATCTGTTTATTTTTGTATTTTAATTTAAAAAAAAGTTATTTTTTTATTTTTTTATTTTAAATTAATATTTTTTGTATTAGCGGATGTTTGAAATATTTTTTTTATTTTTTTATGTATTTTTTTTAAATATTTTTTTATTTTCTAGTATTGTTTTAGAGTGACTTTTTGAATGCATTGACGTTAAAAAAATATTATTTTTAAAAATATTATGCATTGCAATCACAAACATCCTTCTTCTAGAGGGTTCAATGGATGAAAAATGTCTGTTAACTTTGGGCAAAATACATATATTGGTCTTTCAACTAGTCTTTTTTTTAAAAAAATTAAATAAATTAAGAATGATATGTTTTGATGGTTGCAAAAAAAATAATATTAATATATTTATTTGTTTTTTTATATGCTGGATATTTTTTTAACATTTGATTAATTGAGAATTAAATTTTATAATTTATTTTGATTTATTTTATATAAGAGTTATTATAGTATCATGATTTGGATTATAAATTTTACATGTTAACTCGGGTTGATCTAAATTAATTCAATATGTTGTCATTTTAATATTTTTATAAAAAAATAACATTTTAATTTTTTTGAAAACAAATTATATTTTTACCAATCTTCTATATTGTTTTTGAATAAGTGGAATTGATTATATCACATCTAATTATTCTTAATTATTTTTTTTTACTGGAAAATATTAGTTACGTTTTAATATTTTTTCATGTCAAACAAGAATAAAATTTGATGAAACCATTGCATAAGAAGTTACAATGATCTAAGTCTGCATGGAGTTCTGCACGACTCTCTTGTCTGGCATGAAAGAGGTAGGAATATACGAGGCCAAAACTGTCTTTTAGCAAAAATTTAAACCTCTGGCAATACAATATGACCGTTGCTTGGTGGGCACAAATATGAGGTTTTACCAAACAATTATACATCTTTTCACCCCTGTCCAAATTTACACGAATTATGAAGCTATCAAACACAAAATCCCCAATTAAAGATAATTTAACTTGTCTATTTTTTTTTAATTATGTTAAGGTTTTAGATGACTTAGTTGTATCATAAAGATGTTATTTCTGTGTAAGATAAATAAATATTTTAAAACAATATTTTAATTATATATTTAAACTAATTTTATATTTGTTTTTATACCCAAAACATTTACCAGTAATTTCATTAAATAAGAAGAAAACCTAACAAGGAAGACGCAGTAAATATCATTGATTAAGAAAATACTATAGCACTCAGAGTTTTTGTTTCTCACAAAGCCAAAAGAGAGATGTGAAGGCTGATGGAGAAAAGCTGAGGATTGTTCATAAACAAAGTAATATTTGTTTTTTTTTTTATATAAAAAAACAAGAAAAAACCATAACTTCATATTTAAATACAATATCCATCCATCTAGAAAAATATAAAATTAGTTTTATAGTTTTCTGAATCTGCACTAAATTTGAAAAATATATTTTAAGGGTTTCCTGCAATTTGTTTTACTAATTTTCCATAGTTTTTCTAGATGAAAAAAAAACACATTCAATTCTTTTTTATATATATAAAAGCACTTTCTAGCAATGTAAAAGATTCAAAATATATTTTTTTACATTTTTATATCTAGTCAGTGACACAAATTTAATTTTTATTATACATCTAATATTTTTTTTCTTAACTTTTTTCATTATAATATTTAATTTGAACAAGATAAAATAACTATCCTATAATTAGATTATCATAGATATAAACTATTAAGATGAATATTATAAATTACAGTTTTGATTATTCATGACAAATAGCTGTAATCTTGATACATATCTTTTTTATATATATCCCCAAGAAATAAAAATATTTTCCATTTTTTTATTAAAAAAGAAGATTAAAAAACAGAAAAAAAATTTAGAGATGGAAAAGTAAAATAGATATTTTAGTCAGTGAACACACCCCAAGTATGGTTGGCCATAAAGTTTTAAACATTTTTTTAACGTATATTTATTTTCTAGATATTAGGACAAGGGGATCGATATTTTTTCCTTATTAATTTAATACCCCAATAACCAAGCATCAAGTATTTTAACAACCGGGCCAATATTTAACAGACAACTAACGGTAACATTTCTCAAACCAGTCACCATAAAACGTCACCTTTTAAATATTGGCTGGAAATCTTTTTTTTCAAAGACAAATGTGTTTTATGGAGGGAAATTGAAAATCATAGTTAATGCGAATTGACTGTCCTGCCCATGCTTTACGGTATCTTGGACGAGGTATTTTAATCAAAACGTAAAACCCCCAAACCCAAAAAGACACTACAAGTAAAATATTTCCAATCGCTCTCTCCTCGTAGAACCCATTCGCTTTCTCTTTCGAGACCCAATCTTGGTGCAACAACCTCCGATTCGCTTTGTCCTTACCGGTTTAGCCTCGTTCGCACTCTCACACGATTCCGTAGGATCCTATAATCCTGTCTTCCTCCCCACATTAGTAAGTTTTCTTCTTCTTCTTCTTCATATCTTACCATTCCCAATTTCTTTTCAGCAAGATTACCCGTACATATTTTATTTTATTTTATTAATTTTCTTGAATGTAAGGTTTTGATTAAAGGTTCTAAAACGGGTCTTTCGTAGATCCAGCTCTCGATCTTTTGAGCACCGAATTGCTGTAATTGCCGAGTAAGATCAATGGAGGTTATTTACTGGTGAGTTTTAGTGAAACAAAGAAGTGAAAGTTTTAAGGATTTTTTCAGAGAATGAGAGAAGGGTTGAGATCTAGTGTTAATTTATTGCGGAAATCGGTGAAAAATGAGGTTTCTCCGGGTGAATTGACTGACGAGGAGAAACCGAAATTGAATCAAGATGAGGCGTTAAGAGAAGACATGGAAGTGGATCAGAGAGATGGGTTAAAAATTGAAGAATGTGAAGGAGGGAGTGATACGGGGGAGTGTAATGCTGCTGAGACTAGTAAAAGTAGAAGGAAAAGAAGTAGAGTTGCTAGCGAGGGAGAGAGCGAGGATGGTAGCTCGCTCAGAGGAAAGAGTGGTGATGGGTCTGAGAAGAGATTGGCTGAGGTGAAAAAGAAAGACAGCGAGGCCTGTGATCACGAGGAGGGGAAAACATTAAAGCGCAAGCGGGGGAGGCCTCCCAAGGCTCAGAAGAGTGATGGGTCTGAGAAGACAAGGATCAAGGCGGTAAAGGAAGAAAGCAATCGATATGTCGGTAAAGAGAGTGAACAGCCAGATAATGAAGTGAGGGAAAACTTAAAGCCTAAGCGTGGGACACCCCCCGAGGTTCAGAAGAATGACGTGTCTGAGAAGAAAAGGGCCGGGGTGGAAAGGGAAGAGGGAAATCATTATGTTGGCGAAGAGAGTGATCGATCAGATGATGGGGCAAGTAGAAGATTAAAGCATAAGCGTGGAAGGTTCCCCAAGGCTCATAAGAGTCACAGGTCTGGGAAGAAAAGAGGCAAGGCAGGTAAAGAAGGTAGTGATCTATCTGTTGGTGAAGAGAGTGAACAGTCAGATAATGAGGTGAGTGAAAAATCAAAGCCTAAGCGCGGGAGACCCCCCAAGGCTAAGAAGAGTGATAAGCCTGAGGAGAAGAACATTGAGGCGGTTGAGGATGACACTGCAGAATCATCTGGTGAAGAGAGTGATGAATCTTATGGAAAAGTGGGGAAGAAGTTGAAGCCTAAGCGTGGGAGACACAGCAAGTTGAACAAGGGCATAAAGGTGGGCGGGCCGAGGAAAAGACAGTTGGGAAAAAAGACAAGACATAATAAGAACCACAATGTGGGAGCTAGAAGTGCGTTATCTGGAGGGAAAAAATCTAATGCAACGGAGTTAGCAACAGCTAGGAAGATCAAATTCATTAATGATGAAAAGGAAGAGGGGAGAAATAAACAGAAGGCTGTAGTGAGAGATAAAATTATAGAACTTCTTTTGGGTGCAGGCTGGACAATCGAGCATAGACCTAGGAATGGTAGAGATTACTGCGATGCTGTGTATGTTAATCCTGAAGGAAGGACCCACTGGTCTGTCACCTTGGCTTACCGGGTTCTTAAGCAGCATTATGAAGGTGGCGGTGGTGATTCAAATACTTGTAAGACTGGTTTCAAGTTTACTCCTCTACCAGATGATGAACTCAGCATACTAACAAAAGTAATAGGCAAGGAAAGGAGTGATAAAAATAAAAAGAAAAAGGAATGGAAGCAAGGTGAGGGTGGGAAAACAGGTGAAGGAGTTGCAAAACTGAAAAATAAGAAAGGAAAACTGCACAAGAGAAAATTGGATGCTGCGGCAACTCCTGGCCGTAAGAAGCTGAATGACAGGACAAAACATAAATATTCTCTCTCCGAACAGGATGACTGTTCTGGTTCATCAGACGACAGAACAGCAGTCAAGGACCGTAAGCAACTCAAAACACATAATAGAAAGCGGTGTGCTCTAATGATTCGCAATTCTAAGGAGGGTGCAGATTCAAATGGTGATGGATATGTGCTGTATAATGGGAAGCGAACTGTACTTGCCTGGATGATTGATTTGGGCTCTGTGCCATTAGATGGAAAGGTGCAGTACTTGAAACGCAGGAAGACACGGACAGTGCTCAAGGGTAAAATCACAACAGATGGCATTCAGTGTGATTGCTGTGGTGAAACTTTTGCAATCTTAGACTTTGAGTCTCATGCAGGCAGCAAATCCTGCCAGCCACTCAAAAACATATGTTTAGAGAACGGGCATTCACTCTTGCAATGCCAGCTAGAGTCATGGAACAAACAAGATGAGTCTGATCGTAAAGGGTTCCATTTTGTTGATACTGATGATCAAGATCCAAATGATGATACATGTGGGATTTGTGGAGATGGTGGAAACCTGATTTGCTGTGATAGTTGTCCATCAACATTCCATCAAAGCTGCCTAGAGATAAAGGTATGTCTTTACTTGTACCAGAAATATTCCTTCAGGTTATGGAATGCCTAAAAGCAATAAAAACTCTAAATACAGTTCCCGTATTAGATATTAAGAAATGAATGGTGGAAAATATTCCCGTGAACTTGCCTTTTCATAACATGTTATTTATGAAAAGTTTGAGATGATCTTTTTCTGCTGTCACTTGTAGAATTGAGTTTTGTTCTATATAAATGCTGCCGCATAATTAATAGATTGTTTTCATCTTGCAACAGATGTTCCCTTCTGGAATCTGGCATTGTCCTTAGCATCTTATTTATGAAATGAGATCAGCTTTTTGCTATTACATAGAAATGAGTTTGGGTTTCTGTAAATGCCTTCATGTCATTAATACATATTTTTTTTCTTGTGGCAGAAGTTCCCTTCAGGTGTCTGGAATTGCACGTATTGTTCATGCAAATTTTGTGGGATGGCTGGTGGGGATACATGTCAGATGGATGAAAATGATACTGCTGCCCAACCCGCATTATCGGCATGTTGCTTGTGTGAGGAAAAATGTAACGACTCTATCTTCATAGTGTTTTAATGTATTTTGCCCTTTCCATTTCCACCATGCTAATTTTCTTCTATTTATTGTTATTTAGTTGATGTACATTTAATAGACATCTTCTGCTGCAGACCACCACTCTTGTATTCTTGCCGAGAACACTGTAAATGATGATTACAGCAGTGTATCCTTCTGTGGGAAAAAATGCCAAGAGGTATTTTTTAGTCACGATGTATTGTTATAGAGTATAATCATGGATGTTCTATTGGACTTGAAAATCAAAATTGTCATTTTTAGAATTTCTTTTTCTTAAATCTGATTCTTGATTTGCAAGTGGCCAGAAACCTTGGTATCCTGTAGGTTATTGCTTGGTTTTCTTAAAATAAAATGATTGGCCCTCTAAAACCTTTTGTATAAACTTCCTGAAAACTTGATTGTAAATGGGTGTTCTATGTCGCAACTCTGAGTTTGAAGAGGTTCCATTTTTTGGAACTTGTTGCAATCCCATCTCAATTGGATCTGAAAGTGATTGTAATTTGGTACTAATAAGACATGGAATCATCTTTGCTTTTGCCGGAAATTTTCACATGTTCTGTTGGCTTGTAAACCCTGGGTATCATTAACCCTTTTTTGACTCACAAGAAACTAATTGCTACCTGCAAATTAAGTGTGTGAGTGGTCAGGCTTTAGAGAAATGCATGTATAACTCTGGGGTATTAGTAAGACCTTGATTGATTGATCACTGCTATTTTGTTTCATTCATTATATGCAATTCGATCAGTCCCCTAAAATCTGCTATGGTTCACATCATCTGCAGAGTGGGATTTGGCAAAAGTAGTCTGGAATATTATTAATTTGATTATTTGACTTAGTTGTGATCTTTCATATTATGTATACTTGGAGATTATACATGTACTTGATAAGTGCTCTAATATCACTAGCAGCAGTTTATTTGTCCCGAGAATGAACTGCTTTTTTTTAATAGTTTTTTATTTAAACAGGTTTTAAGATAACTTGAAAATGAAATCTATTATGTGCATTGCAATTCACCAAAATGGTCTTGTTTCTGTCAGTTATATGATAAACTACAGGCACTTCTTGGGGTTAAACATGAAATGGAAGACGGCTTTGCGTGGACTCTTGTTCGCAGATTTGATGTTGGCTCTGATATTTCTCTCAGTGGAATGCATCGGAAAGTTGAATGTAATTCCAAGGTAGCTGTTGCGTTGCACATAATGGATGAGTGCTTTTTGCCCATGCCTGACCATAGAAGTGGGGTCAATCTGATTCGTAATATTGTATATAATTTTGGGTAAGCCCAGTTATATTATAAGCATGCTTGAAATTTTTATCATTAAGCTGAAAGAACCAACATTGCTGATCTCTTCTTTTTTTCAAATTTCCTTTTGGACTTTACTTTTGTGGGTGTGTGTTTTTGTTTTTGTTTTTTTTTTTTTTTTTTTTTTTTGGGGGGGGGGGGTTGGTTTTTAGTTATTTGTGAACAAATTGCATTGTTGGTGCTCCAACTTTGCGAGAAACTTTTTATTTTGATGTTGAGGTTTTAGTGTTGGAATCACAACACACAAGCCTAGACAAGAGGTAGCCTTTCTCTTTTTCCCAATTGATTTCAACCTTTAAAGTATATTATAGAACTGGATGAGGAAGAGAAACTCATAGAATGACTGTTATATTGCTCCAGAATTGCAGATTCATATGCTATTGAACCAAGTAGAGAACAAGGGAAATTGACACTGCATACAATTCTCTTTAACTGCCCTACCATATTACGATGTAGTATGAAATTATGCTAATGGTGAAGGGCCCAACTGCTTGTTGATGTTTGACCAAGAAGTAGTGTTCTGTTGTGCTGTACTATGTCTATACTGGACGCATGTGGTATTTTCTTTCGTATCTCTAGCCTTTTAATACTTAGTTCACAGCTAAGTCGATGATATTTTCTTGGAAAGTGGGTGGTCTATTGCTGGTGCATGAGGTTTTTTCTTTCATTTTTGTAGCCTCTTAATACTGAATTTACAGCTAACTTAATATTTTATTGGAAAATGGGCTTTTGAATATGAAAAAGTTGTGGTACTTCCTTTTATTTATTGTCCTTACCGTTTTTGATGTATGCTAATAAAAATTATCTGCTACACTGTGTTTGCTTTATGCCATCATTAAAAAAAAATTTAAGTAATGGTTTTCTTAATGGATTTTAATATTCCTTTTCAGGTCAAACTTCAATCGACTGAACTACAATGGTTTTCTGACTGCAATTTTAGAGCGAGGGGATGAAATAATCTCGGCTGCATCTATTAGGTGCGTCTCAGTCTAAATTTGCTTGTTGATTGCGCTGCTTTGTGATTTTTTATTAATGGTCAGATTTTGCCAGTATGTAGAACAAAATTATTAGAGATTATATTTGGAAAATAATGCATCTGGACACGGAATCATTTGTTATAAATATTTTCTGGGATCATGCACCAAAAGTTCTCTACCTGATTATTCCTTTTTGCAAATCACTGCCTATTGTACAGTGATTGGATGTTTTATAATTGAAGACATCAGCAACCATTTGCATGAACTATTTTTTACACAATTGTGGTTTTCTTTTCTATCATTCTATGATTGATCATTGTCTTTGTTTTGTCAGTAACATTCATACTGGAGTCTTTTATTTTGATTCTGAAAAAAAAAAAAACAGATATTATAGAAAACATGGCAAAACTAAATTCACGTGAACTTGCCTCTTTTCTACTTCTGAAGTTCCACCATCTACTACCATTTTTTTTCCACCTCATTACCTTCACTGCCATATAGCAAGGGGATCTGGTGCCAATGCAGCCGATTAGATTGGTTTTCGGCTCTTTTTTGAACTTTGGAGTACAAATTTAGTCAGATTGTTGCCTTTACTGTCTTCAGCTCCTTGCATCACGTTCTTTTTTTCATCTTCTAGCATACTTGCATCAGTATCTTTTTGGTATGTTATGTACATGAAAGAATGTAGTCCTCTTGCTATCTACTTTCCCATTCATTTTCTTCCTCTTTAAATTGGAATAAGAATAACGCAAATTGTGCTGAACTTTGATGCTAAATTTCTGTCTTCCTTGTATTTTCTGTTAATCAACATGTCCATGCATGTTCTAGTAGGAATTTATGACAACGTAAAAAAGTCACAATCACATTAACCAATACTTGGTCAAATAGGATCCATGGGAACCATTTAGCAGAGATGCCTTTCATTGGGACCCGCCACATGTATAGGCGTCAAGGAATGTGCCGCCGGCTTCTAAGTGCAATTGAAACTGTACGTTTGGTATCTGTTACCTTCGCTGCTTTTTTTGTGTGTTTATGTTTTCTTTTGTTGCAAATTAATTACACATATGATTGGATATTTTGTTCGTTGTGGGAATTTGTTGGAATTTTTGCGTTATGTAACGAGTGTTAAACTCTTCAGCACTTTGTTTCCTTCTGGTTTGATGTGCAAGAACTATTTTGCTGTTCATATGATTAGAATGTATTTCCTATATGTTGTGCTGCCTGCACAAGATAGAGGTAGGGGTGATGACAGGAAAGGAAAATCACATTTTCTTTAAGCATTGAAAGGAATGTGATAAACGATGTGAGAAAAGGGGAAATAACAATGAAAAATTGTGTGCTGCCTTGTTTTGTATCAAAAATTGTGAAATAGTGAACCAATATTGAGATGCTGGAGAGTACATTATACTGAAATGTGTCTCGTTTAACTGAAGTGCTACTCTTTCTCCAACAATCCTGTCCCTCTGTAAGAATTTGACTGAATGCATCTCGTATCTGATGAGATGGCAAACTCTACTATTATTTGTAAATTTTTCCAATTGATTTGAATTCATGTTTATGTCAAAATGATTTTGCTTTTGCATGAAGTGACATTTAATTGTCAGTAGATATTTTGAATTTTATTCATGCAAAACACCTTGTTGCCTCACATTTTACTGATTTTTGCATACAATTGATCTTTGTTTCTCTTTTATGAAACTGTCATTAGGCACTCTGCTCCCTAAATGTTGAGAAATTGGTCATACCGGCGATCTCTGAGCTAAGGGAAACCTGGACTTCTGTCTTTGGTTTTAAGCCACTTGAAGGATCCAGCAAGCAGAAAATGAGGAACATGAAAATGGTGGCATTCCCTGGCATTGATATGTTACAAAAACCATTGTTGAAGCATCATCAGTTTGCTGAAGCAAATATGGTTTCCACTGAAGGTATTTACTGTGTTAAATCTTTAATTGATGATAACACATGCAACTTTTTTTGTTTCCTTGCTGATAATTTTTTAACACATCTACATGCAGGCTCCATGGAACTAAAGGAACATCATACCATGGATGAGACATCAAGTAATTCTGATGAGAAATGTTCACCAGTGAGATTTGATTTGAAAGTTTCCACTGAAACTAGTGTACCTCATACTGGCAAAATAAATGATCAAGCTGCTGCAGTTGAATCTGGTTCCATGGCTGATTGCCTGAATGATACTTCTGACATTACAAGTGAAAATGCTACCCTATCCACTTGTCCCAAGGAAAAAACTGGTGGTCGATTGATTGTTTTTCCTGATAATCTGAAGGGGAGAGACAAAAATACTTTGAAGACTCCTGATTATTTGGGTGATGCTAATGAACAAACTAGAGAGGTGGCTGAACATCAGGGTACTGTTTCTTGTTTCATTGCCCCCTCCGATGGTAAGAGGAAGGTGAAAGGAGATGTACATATGAACCAGAGGGGTGTTTCTGAGGTTGAAAGCAAACTGTCTGGCATATCTTTTATAGGGTCTGAAGCTGCTGACTTTCAAGGACAATGTCAGTTTGCTTCCAAGGAGGATACTGAGACTGTTCCTTGTGAAGTGAAAGTTGAAGATAGCAGTGATAGACAGAACCACAATTCTGTGCATATCACCTCTGAGATCATAACAAGTCAACTCCGGCACTTGGTTTCTGAGCTTGAACTTGAAGTTTCAGGTACCAATGCTGCTCATCATGAGTCTACCACCTGCAATATTTCCTGTGATGTAGCTCAATCAACAACCACGCCACCTCCTCAGAAAGTGCAAGATGATGGTAATGATCATTGTGGTGTATTGCCTGTCAACCAAAATACTAGTTCTTGTCAGGGTAAGGAGCCTATTTCCAAGGAAATGGTTGTCCTTGCTGCCGTTGATCCTAATTCTGATGTCACTGCTAAACCTGATCTACAATCTTGCAGAAGCAATGGATTTTGCTTTGCCACAGAGCTCGGAGTGAGCTCTTGTGGAGTTGATGTAGATAGAGTCCATGACCTCAAAGAAGTATCGGACACAGTTCAAAGTAATGCTATTTCTCCTTATGGAGGTTCTATTTCTGATGGGCCTCATATGAATATCAAATCTTCAGAGCACGCCAATTCTGTTTCAGAGGTTGATCCTGCTAGTTTGACAGGGAGCATCTCCGAACCTTTATGTAATTCAAGCTCTGCTCCTGCTATTGGCCTGCACTGTGCCTCTGGTGGTGGTAATTCCTGCGGTGCACCTGAGGTGATAATTTTGTCGAACCAGGCTAGTTGATTTCAGTCTGTTTTCCGTCTGTGCTTTCCTTTTGGCAATAGAAAGCAAGAAAGTTGTGGATGGCAGCCATGGATAAATGTGGTTAATTTTTCCTCAAGCAGAACTTAGATGTCTTCTTTACATCCTGCGATTTTGTCATTGATTAGGATGCCAAGATAGCACTCGAATGCCTCATTTGATGTTGATGACTGACTGCAGCTTTGGCAGGTGTTTGCGGTACCAAGTTTCTCATCTTAATATCATACGCGCATCTAGCATTCTAAAGGAAACTTTTTGTACAGTTACGAGCCTCTCAAGTCATTAGTTATTTCTAGCCAACTCATGTTAGATTTAGATGTAATTGAGGTTTGTTCATCTTGGACCTCTCCTGTGCGTAACGCAAATGGAAAATTCATTGATGAAAAATATGAAAGAGCCTAGATTGATGTGATTCATGCTTTATATTTCTCCTCCGGCTCTCGTGTAAGTGCTGATAAAATGGCCTTTCTTGATATGCAGTCGCATGTTCGTGTTTTTGCCTGACGATAACAGCACTAGTTATTGATTATATTATTTACTGATGTTGTGATGCTAGTTGGGTTAATTTATTTTTAATAT
>Ga0325403_1003729_pt1 | contig 13987 bp, 10 predicted proteins | sample PopdelMetagenome_19_FD_205665 | JGI IMG/M metagenome (GOLD analysis project Ga0325403, IMG submission 205665) | Populus deltoides microbial communities from Bellville, Georgia, United States - Xylem-PdKOR-R4 | ecosystem: Host-associated > Plants > Phyllosphere > Stem > Wood/Secondary xylem...
TTATTATAAATTAAACAATTTTTATTATTATGACTTTTTTTTATCATCTTTTTTTCTCATAATATATTTAATTATAATTATATATTTTATAATATAGATAGTGTTGTGTTTGGCTTGAATACACGTCTTTGCTTTTATAATTAACGTCGAAGTTCTAATATATAAATTTAGCATGGGATAATGTTTGGTTATTATCTCATTATAGAGAAGATGAAAACAAGACAAAAATATGTTTGATTAAAAAAATAATAAGATAAATATATTTTTGTAATAATTTTAGAGTAAATTTTTATATTTTTAAAAATGAAAGCAAAAACAAATTGTACATGAATCTTGAAAATTATTAAGCCTCGTACTTTCAACCTGTGTGAGATAGATAGTTTGAACCAAGATTGTTAATTCTATTTCGCTTATTATTTTTTTTTGGAATAATATATTTTAGTTTTAGAGTATTTTGGTCTGCTGTTTTGTAGTTGTTATATGTGTGTGTGTATAATCCAAGATAGTAATTTAACATGTATAACTCTAATTCAAATCTAAAAATAAATTAATTTGAAATTACACAATTCAAATTTTAAACATAATGTGAAGTATTTAAATATAATTTAAACATTTCAATCTAATAACTACTAGATCGTTGTCTTACACTACACTATAAGTTAGAATATTTTTTTTAATGTAAAAATAAATCCAGTCGAGGCTAATATTTTTCTAGTAGACAAAAAATTACTCAAAAAATACAATGGGCGACACGTTTTCTACTTCTACTGTTGCTCAAAATCTAGTCACCATCATGGTTACTGAGAAATTAGAAGAGGTGCCTAAAAATTCATTTTTCAAGCCATTGTCACCTACAAACATCTCAAAAAACACAATAAAAACCTTCATAAATCACCTCAATATTACTCCAACAAAAAAAATCAAGTGAATAAAACAAATGTAAACTGTGTCCAATCTATTTTTTCAAACATTTTTAAAGGAAAAACCACCATTATTGAAGTTTCCTTGTCGAATGGTTGACACCAAGAATGATGAGTTTCATAATAAAAAAAAAAAAGATCATCCACCAACTTTTTTTATTTCATTGTTTTTATGCAACTTTCTCCCTCTTCTTTAAAACACAAGAATTGAACTATTAAGAAAATAAATTAAGTAGACTAATCTTTTTTATCTAATTTAAAACTAGCTACAGAATTTCTCTTTTCTTTGGTCCTTTATTGTTGAATTTTTTTGTCCTTAACAAATTTTAATAAATTCGTCATTAAATAGACATTGAAAGTTGGAATTAAAAAGAAAGTTCAAGTACGAAAATGAAAAAAATTTGGTTACCATAAATTGCTATAATTTCGGGCAGACTACAAACCCAAACCTTGACGGAACCAGACCAATGGGCTCGAACTTCTCAACCAGACCTAGCCGAAATTCCTCGGTCCATGGCTAGTCCGTCAGACAGGTCGACGATGAACAGGTCTATGGGACTTTAACAATGGTGCGGGTGCCTAGCAGTTCCCTGAAGCGTTAGGGGCTTGTGACCATTTCCGCATGAGTTTTAAAGAGAGGTCAACAAACGCCATAATATATTTTACTAGAGATGGTTTCCTCTATATTTGAAGAAAAGTATTGTGTTTCCAATGGAGCACTGCCCTTTTCAATTACTTTATCATCACCCAATACCCATTAATTTAAATTGCAGAAAGCCACCATTTGTACAGGGATTTGCCATTAGGAAACTCAACATCACATCGCAAATTTATGAAAGATCCTTGCCTTTTCCACAGGCTTGTAATATATTTCAATAGCATGGTTGTTTTGCTCACAAATTGCTAAAAAATTAAAAAGAAAGCAAGGGCTTGAAACTCAAAGAAAGAAATCAGGACAAATTGTTATAGTTCCATTGAATCATTGGTGTACATTTGTCCATATAAAAAATACAGCAGAAATTAAAAAAAAAATGACATTACATGTCAAATCTTATTATCCAGGCGAGGCGGAAGAGCAATGATGATGATTTGATTAAATAATTTAAACCTCAAGAGGAAGGAAACCCATTTCTTTGAGCACATCTGCACATTCTGGTTGAGCCTCCTTCTTCATGTACCCGAGAGCATTGGGATATCGAGTTTTATCCACCACTCCAACGTTCTTGGTGAGGAGGATCCTGGCAGAATCAATGCTCCGGAATCGTTCATTGCAATCGGGTCTGGAGCTCTCCACCAACCTGACCTCACAGATATCATCCTCATGGTCTCCCGTCACGGGGAGGCGGTATATGCCGCTGCTGTCAGTTGCACCCTCCACGGTAAATGTCTCAGTGCCATTGTCACGGTTGTTACATACCAATTTCACCTTAGCAGCTGCATGGACATATACATAACAAGAAGAGTTAGCGATTTTGAATCATTTCAAGAATATAAAAGCCGAGAATATCTTTATCGTTAGGTTGAGCATATATATACTACTTAAACCGTTAGCTACTCCCTTTACCTGGTATTCCCTCGCTAATTTTGGTCTGGAACTCAACGCGGCAAGGGTCACAGTAGACCTTGCCTTCAACATCCAAGTAATCTGCTGCATAGGCAGAGATGAGAAGGGAGGAGAAGCAAAGAACGAAGGCAGCAATGGTGAAACTCTTTGCCATTTTTATCTTTGATTTACTCTTGGTGTTCGAGGAATTATGCATGAATGAATATTGCTTTTATAGAGAAAAAGATAGGTGAAACAAATTGTTCTCGTGCGGTGGTTACTGAAGTTATGCTATTCTAAGGCTTACGAGGGAAAATAGATCCGTACTATAAGGCTATTTCACAAAATGTCAAGTTTCCCTGGTTTTTTTCCAGTAGAATAGGTAAGCTCATGACCTGTTATCACTCTTTTCTTTTTCTTTTTTTTTTTTTAATTTATGCAATAATAATTAAAGAACCACAGAATTTCCCATCTCTATGTATCCCATAATTAGAAACTATATATAAAAGAAAATACAAGAACTTGCGAATCTATCTCTGGCATGCATGCCATGTTCAGGGGTTATAAGCTCCTGAAAATCCTCCATGCAACGATATTGACCGCTCTCTCTTTCCACAATTCATTGATAATTAGTTACGGAGTAGCTTATAATACGAAAAGAAGTAGAAGAATTAAAGAAATCATCAAGGCAATCTCATCAGGGTAAATTAATCGATATATAGTGATTACATTAATGCAGAAATAAGATATGTAAAGCCATCCATCATCAAACATATTGATCCATGCCTCAAGCTTCAGAGCGGCTACCAATGGACGAGGAGGAGGAGGAGGAGGAGGAAGAGGAGGATGGTGGAATCAGATCGATTATATTAGCAATCATAATTTATAAGCAGTAGCGCAATCAGATATCTATGTACGTATAAAACGAAAGTAATGCCCATGAATTTCTTTATCTTTACAAGTGGAATTCTAAATTATCAGCATTAGCATGTTAAATAAAGCAATTAATCTTGCTAAAGCTATATAACATCAAATTTAACATGTAAATTCTCCACAATTATCTTACAGTTTGTAAGCAGAGAGAAAATAAAGTTAAATTTTTTCAATAAAAAATCTTTGAAGCTAAAACTCCAGTACCATCATAGTACCGAGTTTTCAGTACCACATTATATTAAATTAATGTTGCCATGCGTGAGATTTTTTAAATTTTAGATAAAATCTTTTAAGATACTCTTATTTTATTTTATGCTATAAACCACTATTATTTAATTCTCTTTCTTTTCTTTTATTCCTTTTTAATTATAGTTCTTTTATTTTTTCATGCTCTATAAAAATAGATTTCTTCTCCTCTATTGGTACTAAATACTAATTGAGGAGAACTAGAAGAATTTCTAACCATGTTCTGTATTTTTTCTACTAAACTTACGTTTTCTATGTTTTTCTTGTTTGTACTAGGGTTAGCACATATGTATACTTATAATGTATCAAAAATATATTAAATCTAATTTAAAAACTTACAGAAAATAGACAAAATAGTTTTTGCCGAATTCTTCTTCTTCTTCTTCTTCTTCCTTCCTTCCACTTCCCTGTTTTATGGTACTACAGTCTTTAATTAACATCATTCATGACTTTCTCGGATAATCTCTCTTGTACTTTTGACAATCAAGAATAACAATCTATCCTTTTCCTTTCCCATCGGCCAGCAATCTACAATAACATCTCCATTGTTGTCATTTCATAATGCTAATCATTATATCTTCCTTAAACTTACAAGAAGTTTTGTTCTCTTTAATTACTAATTATCTTGCAATTAACTAAATGCGTTTAATAAATGATTCAACATGTGTAATAAATTATTCAACAAATGACATGAAAAAATCATTAAATGCTTAGAATGAGAATTTACCAGCGTTGTCAAGATGAATTCTCTTAATTATATGATTTAGAAATTGTGCTTGTAATATAATAATTTGAGCAAGTAATCTCGTAAACACTAGATTGTTAATTGATAATAAACATACATGTGATTATCTTGTAGATGCATAAAATATCTAAATGGTTCACATGGTGAGTGAATGAGCTCACAAATATCACCTATATACGTTCTAGAAATCTTAAGGATTTAATCCCAACTTTCTATGGTAATGGTCTAATAACCAAATTGCCTTGAGAAAAAGCAACACATGAGAATTCTTTAAATCAAAAAATCTTATGGTTCTTCAATAGATGGTCATGAGAATTTTCAATAATTCTTTGTATCATTATGGATCCAGGATGGGCTAACTGGTTATGCCAAATAATAAAATTATTTGGTTTATTGAACTTTAGTTCATCATTGCATTGATTTCAATTATACTAATACTTGTATAGTATAAACATGAAGATAAAATGATAAGTTTCCCAATATTTATTTTTTAGTAGATACATTTGATGCAATATGAAGATATTTTATACCATTAACATTGGCAATCTCAATATGGTACCTGTTATGACATATATCCTTAAAACTTAGTAAATTTCTTCTTGATTTGATAAAGAACAAAATATTATCAATTATAAATCTTATTCCCTTATGAAGCTTATATTGGCTCTTCCAAAGCCTTCAATCAAGTTTATTGAACTTGATATTTTATTTACTTTTGCTTTTATCATTCTTATATATGAAAAATATTGCTTTTGCCTGAGAATGGTGTGCTTTAGTACACTATCTGCTAAACATATATCCTCATCACCACTGAAATTGGACTCATTTACAACATGGTGCAAGTTCATGTTTTATTCATGAAAAGAAATAAATATATAATAAGTTCATAAGAAGACATAATTCTTAAAATTGCATATGATAATAATTATAACACAATCATTTATATTAAATAAGCCGACATGAAAGAAACAAACCAAAATACATTGAAGTATACTAGCATAAAAGAAACACACTCAAAAGATTAATAGAATTTTAAATTCTTACATGCCTATATTTAACTAACTAATTATTATCATTACTAGAAATATCAACTTTCTCATCAGTTTGCTAAAACAAATCAGCAACATCAAGGTGTTTCATATCCAAGGGGTTAAAATAAATATCATTATTATCCTGATGTGGGTGAGAAAAATTTATGTCTATGTCATTCTCTTTTTTCTTCGATAAGGACTAATATAAATCAACAAGATGTTTAGTTGTACGACAGGTATATGAACAATACCCATTCATTCCACTCCTATAACAAATATTTTCTATTTTCTTGGTATCTATGTTATGTATATTCTTCTCCTTTTCTTGTTTCTCCTTATTTTATGGAGGTTTGTTAGAATTATGACCATTATATTTGTAGAAATTAATCTGTCCTTGCTCATGGCCACATTCACGGCCTCTACTATGACCGCCAACCATGACCATTATTATTATTATTATTATTATTATTATTATTATTATTATTATAGCATTCACTTCAAGGAATGGAGATGAACAAGTCAGTTGTTATTCATTATTTTTCATCAAAAACTCATTATTTTGTTAAATTACAAAGAGATATGAAATCAGTTTATAATATTTCTTAAAACCTCATTTTCTACGTTGTTGTTGCAGGAGTACATTCGAGGTATGAAAAGTAGATAATGTTTTTTCTAACATATCTCCATCAATGATATTATCCATGTATAATCTCAATTTAGAAGTAATATAAAGCATTGCAGAATTATATTCACTTGCTGATTTTGAAATCATGCAATCGTAAATGTATCCATCATATTAAGCTTTTGAAAAAATGACTATCTTTTGATTGTCATAACTTTCTTTCAAGTTTTGTTAAAGAATAAGGGGATCTTTGATTGTGAGATACTCAATTTTCAACTCTCCGTAAAGATGATAACGTAAGAAAATCATAGCCTTTGCCTTATTTTGACTAGATGATTCATTTCCATCTTTAATGGTGTCTCTAGAACCCATGACATCCAAATAAATTTTGGCATCAATGACCTATGATAAATAATTCTTACCCATAATATCAAGTTCCATGAACTCAAGTTCGACAAGATTTGCCATGGTTACTTCATGAAAAATACCAAATGTTTTAGAAATTTTGTTTAAACATTATAATAAATATTGAATAAATTAACATTCGGTTAAATATTGAATAAATTTTTTATGAACTTAAAAAAAATATATGATTCACTTAAATAACTAGAAAGATTAGAAAAAAGAGAGTAGATAAACATATATTCTATCTTTTATCCATAAATCAAATGTGATTATTTACTTTAAAATGAAAACGAGAAGCAATCTAGCTAATAACGTATTATAAAATTATATATTTAGAAGCAGAAAGTATACTCAATAAAAAGTAAATAGAATAAATAAGAATAATAAAGATTAGGAAACGAAAAGAGAACATTCTTATTTCATGTAATCTTGTAAATATATTCATACAATTATATCTTCTTAACAATACTTCTATTTATAATTTAATGTATATTTATATTTATAAACTTAAAGATAAATAAAAAGATGTAGAATTCAAATGAACTTGGAAACGATGATGGAAATGAAGTCAAAGAGATGGAAAAAGATAAATAGATATTTATGTTTATATGCTAAAATTTAAACAATTATAATAAAACTCTTAGTAAAGCATACATATAAAAACATTATAATAAAAGTGATGAAATATATGGTAAAATTATGTTAAAGCAAATTTTAATGATTAATTAAAAAAAGATATCTTTTAGTGATTGATTGATTCTTTGATCTCTTTAATTACAAAGTATAGCAATCAATAAATAATTGATTTCAAACACAAATAAATAAATTTGTAAACAAATAATTCCTTGTTCTTATCTATATTTTTATACGTAATATTTTAATATTATCCATCCATGCGCACTGCACGACCTTCAATATTTCTTAGAGTGTGTATGCTTTCTTTTAATTTAATCGAGTCATGGTTATGTATTCTATTTTAACTTTTCAATCGAGTCATGGTTATGATTATACTAGATATCAAGCTCCTTTCTTTTAATTTAATCTCCATTTTTCTAATAAATACGCAATCTAGTCCCATATTTCGTCCAACCCGGGCCCAATAAAAGTTTTGTCATAGGAGAAAAGAGAAAAAAAAAAAAAATAGCCAACCGAGTTGGTGCATTGTTATGTGTTCATGACATGGATCACGAATATTGTGGTTAATCTAGATTGATTAGAATCGGTCTAATAAATTGCATGCTTAATATTACACGAAAAGAATGTCACTCTAAAATCGAATAGATCTATTTTTCTATGAAATTGTAAATCTATCCTAATAAAAAACTGCAAAAGCGTGGATGTTTCATATATTTGGTCTTTAGAAGAAAATTCAAAATCGCTTGCTTCTCCAAACAAGGAAAGGAAGAACAAAGCACTCCCAAATTTCTGGCTTCTCTCATCAGCCAAGGGTCAATAACAATGGCGAAAGAAGACATATCATCGTCGGCTTCAATTATTACTGTGAGCCCACTTCCTCTTTCTCAACAACCTTATCGATACTGTACTTCTGGCCCCCATCTTCTCCTGGGTCTTTAATCATCCCTGGAAATTCACGTGGGAGAGCACTGTAGAATTGATTGATAAATCCTTATTTTCATGATTTTTTTTTATTTTTTTATCATATTCTCTAATAATAAAAGATTATTTATCGAATCATATCATATTATTTATCATTATTTAATAATATCCTAGCGTGGGTTGCAGGCATCTTTGTTGCTAAATAATCCCAAGAGACTTTGTATACTCCTACCCGTGAGATGACTGTTCCTATTAACATCTTTTTCTGCCATTACAAATCAAGATTCTGATTCATAATAAAGAGTAGGTTATTCATAATAATAATAATTATTATTAGAAAATAATATAAATTATTTCTTAAAATTTTATTTAATGGTAAAAGTTTTTAAGTTGATCAATTCTTTAACATAATATTAAATTCTTAATGATCAAATGATCACGAGTTCAAATCTAATTATTTTTATTTATTTGATAAAAATAAAATATAAGAAAATATAAGCTTATGCAAGTTTCAAGTCCAAAAAACTTTCACTTGAGAAGGTGTATTTTAGAATAATATAAATCATATCTTAAAATTTTACCTAACACCTTAAATTATTGGATTAAGATGATATTTTGATATCATTTTCAATTTTATTAAAACTTTTGTCACGTTTATTAAAGAATAATATAAATCATATCTTGGTACCTCACCTAACAGCTTAAACTATTGGATCTTTGACATAATATTAAAGCTTTGATGACCAAGCGGTCATGAGTTCGAATTTCACCATCTTTATTTATATGATAAAAATTAAGCACAAAGTAATGTGAATCTGTGTAAGTTTCAAGTTCAAAAAACTTTCACTTGAAAAAATATATTAAAAAATAATATAAATTATATCTAACAACTTAAACTTTTAAAATAAATTAATTCTTTAAAAATATCATCTCATCTCTTGGTTATAAAGCCAAAGGATAGAGAGTGCGAGCCACCGCACTATTCCACGAACGATGAAGGAAGGCTCAGCTAAGAGATGGAGTTCCCTTCTCCTTCAGTAATGTTACAGAATATATGGCTGAGAGAGGGTGAAGAACTTGCATTCTGTTGTTTATTGAATTTCCTTATATTCCATCCCAGAAAAAGGCATGGAGAAGGCACACCTAGTTGTTAATTTGTGTCTGGAGGAGTAATTTTATGGATGGGTTGCCTGCTATTATTGTGATACTGTTAATATGATTGCGTAATTAATTTTGGTTTTAAAATATATTATTAATGGAAATTTATTATATTAAGAAGTATTTTAAAAACTCTAATTAAAGATTCCAAATTTTACCATCAAGTCACTTAAAGATTGTTAGGTTGAACAATTGGGAACCACACTTTTTACTTTCAATATTTTTTTTTACTCTAATCTTTTAAAATTTAATTCTCATACATCCACATGCCACCTCAAGATTTAGGATGAAGATTTTTATATTTGGTGCAAGAAATCCAAGTATAGTTTTAACACACTATTTCAGAGTTATAAATAAAAAGAGTTGATTCAGGTTAATAAATAATTTTTTTTTAAAATGTAAATTAAAATAATTTGATTTTGATAAATTTTTTTTAAAAAATTAATATGTTATGATCAAGTTTTAATTGGATTAGGTCCATGTTTATCCCGTCATCAAATCATCCAGAGTCTTTGCTCAAATCTATTAGGGATTTTTAAAAAAAAAAATTTTCTTCAAATCAAACCAATCCAAGTTTTGGATTTTGCTACATCGACTTACTGGATCAACAATGCCCTAAGGCAACCTCCTGGACCGGTCTGGTTTTGAAACAATGAATCAAAGTATTAAAAAACCCATTGTCAACAATCAATGGAATGATGGAATGTTACTAAAGCCTCCTAAACCCAACGTAGCATTTAAAATATGTATTCAATTATATTTAATATATATTAATTACAAAAAAAAATTCATATCAACATTCAAATCTATAATAAAACTAATGTAAAATGATAAAAAAAATTATGAAATAATTAAGTTAATTTTGTTTTTAAAAATATCAAAATAATTATTCTATTTTTAAAAAATAAAAAGATCAAAATATCTTACTCAATTTTTTTTATTCTAGAGCTTAATTTGTATTTTTACCGTGCAAAACAAAAATAAAATGATTAATTTAACCTCGTATAATATATAAAAAATAATTATTTAGGCTCCGTTTGTTTGCAGAAAAGTTGTTTCCTTTTGGAAAGTGAATTCCGGGGAAAGTGAATTCCTGAAAAGTGAATTCCGGGAAAGTGAATTCCGATATTTGATAGTGTTATGGAAAATGAACTGGAAAACACTTTCCAGTGTTTGGTTATGTTAAGGAAAAGAAACTGAAAAATAATTTATTAATGAATTAATTTTTTTTAAGTTTATCTAATATATAAAAAATATTTAATATAAAAATTTAATCAGTTACAATAAAAGAATGAAATCTAAAAAGTATAATGATGAATTTTTTTTATTGTAATATATATTCATACATAGCTTATTTTATAAAATATAACTATATATGTCATATCATATTATATAGAAATAAGCTTGTGAAATATTTTTTAAGTAAAACCTATTACTATATTTTTTTCAATTTTAAAAGCTTAAAATAAGTTTTTTTTTTCATATGAAGAAAGCCAAATTAGTTTATGGTAAGAGTTATATATTTGGGGTTTTTTTTTTGGTATGAAGTTTTTTTTTAAAAGATAAATAGATTCAAAAAATATTTTGATGGGTTTTTATGATAAATATTTTTTTTTACGAGTAAAGGCAATTATCCCTTTAATACATATTGAATAAGCATCAAGAAATAAATATAAATATCTAACATCAAACAAAATCATGCATAAATATTAAGTTTCAATGTCATATACATACATATTAGTTCAAATTACAAACATAAATATGCTAGACCGAATTAAACAAGTAAACATACTTGTCAAATAACAAACATAGTCTGAACCCAAATTTTAAACATAGTCAAACCATCTTAGCAAGCAGGCCTGTAGTAGTGTTGGTTCACAAAATTATGAACCCAAATTTTCTTCAAATTAGCATTTTTTGCCATAAATGCTTTTGCCAACATTTCATTTTGGATCAAATGATCAAATGCGTCCCCAAGAGTGATCTCATCAAAGCCTTCAATTTTCATCACTTCCGCATACAACGTATTAACATCAAGTTGATTTTTGTTGAGGCTTTGAATTGCAATTGCTACATCTCCAATCTGTTTAGACAACTTTTCAACACCATCATCTTCATACATGCAATTTCTCTTTCTATGTTGCCTCTTTTATGTACTAGAGGAAGATGTCTCTTTTCCCTTAGAAGTTTCTTCATATTCCCCTTCATTTTCAATTGAAATTGATTGCTCTTCAGTGTTCTCTTCCAAGTTGACATCAACATATGATTTGGCATAATTCCTGGTTGCCATGTCTTTTCCAACAACAATTGTCATTGCCTCGTACATATCAAGTTTTTTGTTGAGATACTTGTCATAATTGGGATGTGCCTGTTCATAAAATTTAGAATATGTAATTTTTTAGTTCATTGTATAACATTTTAGAAACAAAAGTAAATATAAAAATTACAAAGAGTATAATATTTATCATACCTTTACTTCTTCATCATATACATCTTTCGAAACAGTAATCATCTTCAAACAATCATCCCAGCCAAAGCCACTTTTATTTTTAAGTTTGGTTATTATTCCCCATTCTTTTTTCACAGTCTTGAGATGATTGTCCACATGTTTAGGCTCGTATTGCACGTTGAACTTTTGACTGATTTCTGTAGCCACCTTAACAAAAAGATTCTGCTTTAAAGGTGGAAGAAGGTTTGCTTCCTTTAAGTGCCTCCTCAGCTAATATCTCAAGTAACATGTGAGACATAGGCTTAGATCATGTGAAGTGTTTGCCCTTGCATTTTACATTCTGCGTGGAACTCATTTCTACAAAAAAGAAACTACAAATTTATACAAAATAACATCATACAATATTTAGATTTAATAAATTTCATATAACAACTACCATTAATAATTAAAAGATAAATTATAATAAAGTCAACATCTACTCCAAATACATAACAAATATAATACAAACTCAAACAAGACATAATAAAAACAAACACATATAACTAACACTCAATTACTAGTTTCTTTGAGTGTTATAATCATTCCACATGGTTGATGCAATCATTTCTCTTTTTGTTATCCACTCCCTATTCTCTTCCCTCTCCTCCCGTTGACTTAAGTTGATTGTTCGTCTAATTGGTTCACTTTCCGAACATATTTCTTCCATAAGAAAGTCATTTGGATCAACTCCCATAATGTGATTATGAATAATACAACATGCAAGCACAACATCTACTTGTGTTTCATAAGACCAAAAAGACTTTCCATCAATTGATCTAAAACGACTCTTCAAAATACCAAACCCTCGCTCAATAGCAGTTCTCAAAGAAGAGTGTCGAAGATTAAATAGCTCCTTTTCATTTTCTGGTGAATGTTCAGTAAACTCGTTCAAGTGATATCGAACTCCACGAAAAGGAGAAATGATTCCTTTTCGAATACCGTAACCAGCATCACCAAGATAATATTTCCCTACAAATTAGAAAAAAAAAAACCTATTACTATCTTTAGCTAATTAAACATTTTATATGTTTATTGCATATAATAAATACTTTATTATATACCTTTTGGAATTTTTAGACCACTAGGTCTTGATAATGCATCACCTAAAACCCGTGAATCATGTGCACTTCCTTCCCAGCCAGCTAAAACATATATAAACTTCAAATCAAAAGTTATAGCTGCTAAAACATTTTGTGTTGTTCCTTCTTTTCGACCTCGAAACTTTCCTTGAATCTCAACAGGAACATTTGCAGGAACATGGGTACCATCAATTGCTCCCACACAATCCTATACAAACATGAAAAAATAATTTATAACCTTTTCCTCGAGATGTAATTAATTAATGTATAAAAATATTGGTATTGTTCTCATACCTTAAAATAAGGATAGAATCTTTGATTATTCATTATCTCTGCGGGAACTGTATCGCCTGGGTCTTTAATTAGGTGTTTGTATAACTTAAGAACTGCTTTTAAAACAATTCTAAAGTAACGATGGATAGTTTCAACAGACCTATAGTATATACCACTAATAAAACAAAATCTTTGGTTTTGGCCTATAATTTGTAAGAACACAATTACTTGCTCCCTAATAGACACATTTTGAGTTGTTCGTAATAGGTCATGACTTGTGAGAACATCACATAATTTATATAAGACAATTGGTTTCATACGAATTTGTTCAACGCAATGTCTATCACCTCGATTCAAAATGCTATCCATAAAGAATTCTCGTTGAGCAATTGCATTTATATGTGGTTCTCTTGGTATATAATTTCTATTTCTTTCTTGTTCAATAATAGCTACCCCTGTAGCTATCACAATTACAGCTGCTCCCATACATGCTGCATGAATAATCTTACTATCCATAACAAAAAAGTGAAGTTTTCTGCTAACAAAACCTAAAAATTTAGAGAAATAAACATTAAAAACGCATATAAGATACTTACATAATCAATACAATAAATTATGCTCAAAATTATGCGCAAAGAAGCTGATTCCCAACAAAAACAATGCTTTAAAGGATATAATAAAATGAATTCTGTATCCCATAACAAACAATACAATAATTTCTTAATGAATTCTGTATAAAAATATTAACGGACTCAAGTTTTCTACCAAAACCATTTCAGTTTTTTATAACTGTGTATAATCATCATCATCAATACACATAATATTTCACTGTCTAATATTTCTACCTAAATCAATTCTTGAACAATTACTGCAGCATCATCAACCGTTTACAAATATTAATCACTTTCAATTAATACCCGGCTTAACCACTAATAAGGAACCATTGTCTATTTCTACCCAAACCAATTCCTACTGTGCAGCTACATA